>CETB01051396.1_pt1 | contig 16447 bp, 12 predicted proteins | sample 356381 | NCBI WGS metagenome assembly CETB01 (sample SAMEA2622545, study PRJEB7988) | marine metagenome | biome: marine biome (ENVO:00000447); feature: deep chlorophyll maximum layer (ENVO:xxxxxxxx); material: "saline water (ENVO:00002010), including plankton (ENVO:xxxxxxxx)" | depth 155 m | reverse complement strand
TACGATGCGGTCAGTAATTCGGACAGCCCCCATTTTTCCCAAAGCGGAAATAATTCGGGCTTTGTGTTTTTCGTTTTTAACGCCTAGGAAACCTATGGTTGGTTCCACCGCCATATTGCCCATCCCAACCAAGGCAACTTCAATTTTGTTGTAGTATTGTTCACGGCTCGCCTCACCTAAAGCAATTCCCAAAGCAACAGCGGCATTCACATCACAAGTTTTTAATTCAGTGGCAGCTTGCCGATGAATAAACTCATTATCACTTCCAAGATTGTCTATCAACTGTGATATACGAGTGTCGTCACGTAAGTATTTGATGGCCCCATCACGAATAGTATTAACAAACGTATTTCCTTCGGGTTGAAGCTTCCGGTGAGTGGCAATTTCATAAAGAAACGCGGAGTTTAAAGACCGCTGAATCCCGGAGCATTCTTCCGGGGATGGCATTAAGGCTTCGAAGGTTTGAATGAATTTCCGGGCTACATCTGTGCGTCCAAGTTGCACACACAAACGAATTGCACTCGCAATTTCTATGGGGCTGCTGGGATCTTCGATTAATAATTGCCGGATGATGATATTGTTTTCTCTGGCCAGAGGATTCGCATCGGCATTTGCGGGCTGCTGGCCAAGACCGTTAGCACCAGGGAGGTTAGGATCGCCACCAAATGGATTATTTTGTGCAAAAATATTTACAGGAAAAAAATTAGAAATAATCGCTATCAGAAGCAAACAGAACCCAGTAAAAAGAATTGGGGAACCTGATTGGCGTTTTTTCAAGCCGTTAAACATATCTTAAACCACCCAGAAGACGCAGTTTAACACCACAGGACACAGAGTGCTCTATATGTGATGTAAACCATTGAAAATAAAGGATTTACATGGGGGTGAGGTTAGAGCCCTAAGCGTGTTTTCCACGCGGTAACCTGTGCTTTAACCTGGTTAGGAGCGGTTGAACCATAGCTTTTAAAGGCAGTAATGGCATTTTTCACACCTAACACTCCATATATCTTTTCGTCCAAATTGGGCGAAAGCTTTTGGAACTCCTCTAAAGGAAGTTCAGCTAGCGTGGTGTTGTTTTCGGTTGCCAGTCCAACAAGTGAGCCAACCATGTGGTGAGCGGTTCTTTGAGGGATTCCTTCCAGGATGAGATATTCCATCAATGTAGTGGCATCGAGAAAACCCTGTTCCAGTCGTTTGTCGATGCTGTCAGTATTTAAAGTGGCCCCTTCAACAAGTGGGGCAGCAATATCCAGACATGCTTCTACAGTATCAAACGCATCAAACAAGGCGGGCTTGTCTTCCTGCAGATCACGATTATATGCCAGCGGGAGACCCTTCACTATGATCAATAATGTTTGCAGGCTCCCGATGACTCGACCAGTTTTTCCGCGAACTAATTCGAGGATGTCTGGATTGATTTTTTGCGGCATAATTGATGAACCGGTACAGAATTCATGGGGTAGGTCGATGAAGTCAAATTCAACGGTCTTCCAGAGAATCCATTCTTCAGCCCAACTGCTAAGATGTGTAGCGATCATGCTTAAAGCAAAAGCAGATTCGAGGACAAAATCTCGATCGCTGGAGACGTCCAGGCTGTTTGCCGCAACATCATCAAATCCAAGTCGTTTGGCAGTGTCCTGCCGATCGATAGGAATAGAAGTGCCTGCTACAGCCGCCACGCCGAGGCTCGACACGTTAAGTCGTTTACGACAGTCAGAGATTCGTTCACGGTCGCGCTGGAATTTTTCGCAATAAGCGAGCCAATAGTGAGCAGCCAATACAGGCTGGGCTCGTTGAAGGTGGGTATAGGCCGGAATAATGGTATCGATATCCTGATCACATCGTCCCGTAAAAGTTCGTTGTAACTGCAATAGTAACTCATCCACCCGGTCGAGTGCATCACGTATCCAAAGTCGGAAGTCTGTACTTACCTGATCATTTCGACTTCGCCCGGTGTGTAGTTTTCGTCCTGTGTCCCCGAGTTTGTCAATGAGCATCTTTTCGATGTGCATGTGGATATCTTCAAGCGAGACGGAGGTGGTGAAGTTACCCGCTTGAATATCATCTTTTATTTCCAGTAGTGCGGTTTCTATTGCCTCGCGTTCTTCTTCGGTGAGAACACCCACTTTTTCAAGCATTTGTGCATGAGCAATAGAGCCTTGTATGTCGTGCGCATAAAGACGCGAGTCGAAACTAATGCTTTCGGTAAAAAGCTCAACGCGACTATCGGTATCTTTGGCGAATACGCCGGAACGTGAGGGGCTGGCCACAGTTAAACCTGCTTTTTTGCAAGAGAAACAAATGTTTGATGTTACGAAGAGTTCATGCTAGATACGAGCATCTTGACTGTCAACGAGCTATGGATGTGGCGATGGTTGGCGTCAAAAGCAGAATAGCAGTACCGAAGTGCCAAATTTAACCCTCGGCCGCTTGCTTAAAAGGTAGTAGACGGGATAAAATCAGGAAATTTTATGCGCTAAGTGCATCTTAACGTGTTTAGAGGCCCGCATAAGAAATGTGTTGGAAGTCACTGCCGTTATATAAATTACAGCAAGATCAGACTACGCTTTGACAGAAATTTAGACATAGAAAGTAGCAGCTCGTGCCACGACGCGACGACATTAAAAAAATCTTACTTATTGGCTCTGGTCCTATTGTGATAGGTCAGGCATGTGAATTTGACTATTCGGGAACCCAGGCTTGTAAAGCGCTTCGGGAAGAAGGTTATGAAGTAGTATTGGTGAATTCTAATCCCGCGACAATCATGACCGACCCGGCCTCTGCAGACCGGACATATATAGAGCCACTTACTTGGCAAATGGTAGAGAAAGTTATTGCTAAAGAACGTCCGGATGCAATGTTACCAACACTTGGAGGCCAAACGGGCCTTAATGTAGCAATGGATTTGGATCGTCATGGCGTGTTGGAAAAATACGGTGTTGAAATGATTGCTGCCAATGCAGCAGTAATTGCCAAGGCTGAAGAGCGCGATCAATTTAAGGTCGCGATGGAAAAAATTGGCCTCGATGTTTGTAAAGGGCAAACGGTACACACTATTGAAGAGGCACGTAATTTTTTGGGTGAAATTGGATTACCCGCTGTAATCAGGCCTTCTTTTACTATGGGCGGAGCGGGTTCAGCGATTGCTTATAACCGAGAAGAATTTGACACACTTGTTCGTAGTGGTCTGGATCAGTCGCCAGTTACGGAAGTGCTGGTAGAAGCGTCTATTATTGGCTGGAAAGAGTATGAAATGGAAGTAATGCGTGATCACAGCGACAATGTGGTGATCATCTGCGCCATTGAAAATTTCGATCCTATGGGCATTCATACCGGAGATTCTATTACTGTCGCCCCAGCGCAAACGCTTACGGATAAAGAATATCAGCGTATGCGGGATGCTTCGCTGGCTGTTATCCGGGAGATTGGCGTTGAAACAGGCGGTTCTAATATACAGTTTGCGATCAATCCACAGGATGGTCAGATGATTGTGATTGAAATGAATCCTCGTGTCAGCCGGTCGAGTGCTCTTGCCAGTAAGGCCACAGGATTTCCGATAGCCAAGATCGCAGCCAAGCTGGCGGTTGGTTATAGTCTGAATGAACTTAAAAATGATATTACTCGTGAAACATTGGCCTGTTTTGAGCCAACAATCGACTACGTGGTTACAAAGATCCCACGCTTTGCTTTTGAAAAATTTCCAGAGGCCGATTCGACACTTACCACACAAATGAAGAGTGTTGGTGAAACGATGGCAATCGGACGAACCTTTAAGGAATCGTTCCAGAAAGCTTTGCGCGGTCTTGAAGTTGGAAGTTTTGGGTTCGGTTGTGACGGCAAAGATCTGTGGGCAACGGTTGAACAACCAACAGATGAAGAGATTCGATCCAAGCTGAGCATTCCAAATTCACAACGGGTTTGGTATTTACGTTATGCGATCAAAGCGGGTTATACACTGGAACAGCTTCATGAAATTACTAATATCGACCCATGGTTTCTGGATCAGCTTTATGAATTGGTGGAAATTGAAAATCAGATTACCGAATGTGGTAGTACAGAAAACATTGATCGAGGGCTTTTAAAACGAATTAAACAAAACGGTTTTTCAGATCGTCAATTAGCGACATTGCTTAACAATAGTGAGATTGTGATTCGTCAGTGGCGAAAAGAACTTGGGGTAGAGCCTGTTTTTAAGTCTGTTGATACGTGTGCAGCAGAGTTTGAAGCGTATACGCCGTATTATTATTCCACTTACGAGGATGAAAACGAAGCTCCTGAAAAACCGGAAGGCAAGAAGCGAATTATGATTCTTGGTGGTGGACCAAACCGGATTGGCCAGGGAATTGAATTCGATTATTGCTGCTGCCATGCGAGCTTTGCTCTGCGTGAAATGGGTGTTGAGTCCATTATGGTGAATTCAAATCCGGAAACCGTGAGTACGGACTACGACACAAGCGATTTGTTGTTCTTTGAGCCGCTTACTATTGAAGATGTTCTCAACATTTGCGATCGGGTGCAGCCCGATGGTGTGATTGTACAGTTTGGTGGCCAGACACCTTTAAATTTAGCGCGCGGTTTACAGAATGCCGGCGTTCCAATTATCGGCACGACCGTTGATACGATTGAAGCGGCAGAAGACCGGGAGAAATTTCAGCAACTGTTAATCAAACTTGGGCTACACCAACCACCAAATGGTATTGCCCGTACCATGGAAGAGGCGCGTCTGGAGGTTGCAGAGATAGGTTATCCGGTTCTTGTACGCCCCAGTTTTGTGCTGGGTGGTCGAGCTATGGAGATTTGCTATGACAAATCTCAATTCGAACGGTATGTTGCGGAAGCTTTTGTTGTTGCTCAGGGGCAGCCGGTATTGATCGATAAGTTTCTTGAAGATGCGACAGAAGTCGACGTGGATGCAATCTGCGATCGAACCAGAGTCGTTGTCGCCGGTGTCATGGAGCATATTGAAGAAGCCGGTGTTCACTCCGGTGATTCAGCCTGCGCGATTCCTCCATACAGCCTGTCAGGACCGGTGGTTAATGAGATTCAAAAGGCTACGGAAGCATTGGCAATGGAATTGCAGGTTTGTGGTCTGATGAATATTCAGTTTGCCGTTAAGAAAGAAGACGGCGAGCACAAAATCTATGTACTGGAGGTGAATCCGCGGGCGAGTCGTACTGTCCCATTTGTTGCGAAGGCTACCGGCTTCCCAGTTGCTAAAATTGCAACTCAGGTTATGACCGGAAAAATGCTGGATGAATTGGGCATCAATGCCGCTCCCGTTCCTGGCCATGTGTCCGTTAAAGAAAGCGTGTTTCCCTTCCGTAAATTTGCGGGAGTTGATATTATCCTCGGGCCGGAAATGCGATCCACCGGTGAAGTTATGGGATCCAGCGAACGCTTTTCGATTGCCTTTGCGAAAAGTCAGCTAGGTGCAGGCATTATTCTTCCTAGTGAAGGCAATATTTTCCTTAGCGTTACTCATCGCCATAAAGAAATTATCAAAGATTTGGCTCAGCGGCTGCATGCGATGGGCTACACGTTAATGGCAACTGAAGGAACGGCCTCCAGTATTCAAGAAGTCAATATTCCAGTTCAGTCTGTAAAGAAGATCGCAGAAGGACATCCAAACCTGATTGATCATCTTATTGACGGTGAAGTGGCACTGGCAATGAATACGCCCAATGGCAAAGGTGCCCGAACGGATGAGGGTAAGATCCGTGCCGCCGCGGTTCAATACGGTGTTCCATGTATTACGACAATTCAGGCCGCAGAAGCAGCGGTTAAAGCGATGGAAGCCCTTCGTCAGGAAGAGATGAAGGTCGTCGCATTGCAGGATCGCAACTGATAGGTCAGGGCTTCAATTAATTGTCATGGCGCATAAAAATTCCCCGGTCTGAAAATAATATTTCCTGGCCGGGGAATTTTGGTGTTTAGCTAAAAATGGCAGTCACAGGATCTGCTTTCACGAGCTCGCGTGGTTGATTGAGATGATTGTAAACAATAGTGTTAGGGTTAATACCAACGCTATGATACATCGTAGCCAGCATCTCAGTTGGGTGAACAGGATCTCGTAATGGCGCGGAGCCAGTTTTATCTGATTCACCATATACAAATCCACGCTTTACGCCAGCACCCGCAGCGATAGCAGTATAGCAGTATGGCCAGTGATCACGGCCATCATCACTATTACTGTTACCTGAAGTACTCACGCCACGTTGTGGACTTCGCCCAAACTCACCGATGGCAACAACGAGTGTATCATCCAGCATCCCACGCTCGTCCAAATCACCAATCAGGCCACTTAAGCCGGCGTCCAGCATGGGGCCGGATTCATTTTTCATACGACCAGAGAGACCAACATGAACGTCAAAGGAGTGACGATCCGAGTTAGCAACTTTAGGCCAGATAACTTCAACAACACGCGTACCAGCTTCAACCAGTCGCCGAGCAAGCAAGCAGCTTTGCCCAAACGTTGTACGACCATAGCGGTCACGCGTTGCTTCTGATTCCTTGGTAAGGTCGAAAGCGTCACGCGCGCGCCCGGAACTGATTAGATTCATGGCTGAATCGTAGTACTCGTTCAGACCATAGTCTTTTGTGGCTTTATCGATTTGGGGCATTCCCTCATTGATCAGGTCACGAAGCCGTGCTCGACGGCCCAGACGACCAGTGGACACTTCCTTACGTAACTGCAAGTCATCTACGTTGATGCTGTCCATCTTGTTTTGATCCAGGTCCGATCCTGGCGGAAACAGGTAGTAAGGGTCGTAAGCTCGTCCCAGGAATCCTGCCGTACCGGATTTATTAACCACATTACTTTCTTGTAGTGGGCGAGGCATCATCACGAACGGAAGCATTGGTACTTCCGGAGGCTTAATGCGGATGATGTTACTGCCGAAGTTAGGGAAGTCTTTGGGAGTTGGCGGCTCCAGTTGTCCGGACGGACTCACTTTGTCAGCCGTGTAACCAGTATGGATCTGATAGATTGCCGCAGTATGGTTAAACAGGCCAACAGGTGTATAGCTCATCGAGCGAATCATCGTTAGCTTGTCGGTGATTTGAGCTAACTTTGGAAGATTTTCGGTTACATCTATCCCGGGGACTTTGGTGCCAATACGCTTAAAGACGCTGCGAACATTATCAGGCACTCCATCTTTTGGATCCCATAAATCGAGATGGCTGGGTCCACCCTGCAAATACACAAGGATGACACTTTTAGCTTTATTCCAACCAGGACCACCACCGGCAGTCTCATTGTTGGCTTTTGCATTACGAAGTTCCATCATTTGCCCGAGCGACATGCCCATCATGGCAGATCCTCCGACTCGAAGAATATCCCGCCGACTAGGGCCCACACCCTTATCGCAATTATCTTTTCCTGCTTGACCTGGAATTCGTAACATTCGGTCTTCTCCTTTAATGCAACAACGAATTGTTTGCTTGGTCTTTACGACCTGAACTTAACATTGAAAATGTACCATGCATGCCTTGATAAGTTCAGCTATTAGTATAAATCGTGTGTTTATATGCGGTCAATCGAAGTAATTTACTTATTTAGCACGTTCTTTGGAATGAATTAATATTTTGAAGGCTTTTGACTCTGTAAATGCTCTTGTCCCAGCTTCAAGTTATCAAGTACAAATCGGCCTAGGACACATTTTTAAAGAGCTTTAGCACAGGGAGTTCCATAATGAAACGACGCCCCTTTTTAACAGGGTTGGCTGGTTTTTTGATAGCTAAAACAGTTCCCTTTGCATTATATGCCGCTGATATTGCTCCGCTGGTAAGCCAACTCAAGGTCGGTTTGAAAGCCCGCAAACCGTCCGAACACCTTTTTATTGAGCGAATTGGTAAACTAGTAGAGAAACGTGTCCTTCCAGTTTCGATGGTTTTGGGTATTTTTTCATATGCCCGCAAGAAACACTCGCGTTATCCTTTCCCGTACTTTCAGCAAGCGTTAAGAATAAGAGCTGAGAAGGAATTTGGAGTTAAACTCTAAGCTGCCCTCAGGCGATTTAATGGTTTTACAGACCATTGGCCTTCAGCTTTGAGTGCTGAAGTAATGTCGAGTAAACCATGAAGACGCTTATCAAAAACGCCCAGGTTGTGTTCCCAAAAGAAACTGCTCAGGTTTCTGTTCTCATCGAAGACGACAAAATTGTGGCGATCGACCCCTCCATTGCTACAGAAGCAGATGAAGTCGTTACTGCCGATGGACTGCACTTAATTCCGGGAGTGATTGATGATCAGGTTCATTTTCGCGAACCGGGCTTAATTCACAAGGAAGACCTGCTACATGCCAGTCGAGCTTGTGCCGCAGGTGGTGTGACAACTTTTCTGGAAATGCCGAACACAATCCCCAACGTTATTACACAGCAATTGCTTGAAGAAAAACTGGCTATGGGTGCAGCATCGAGCATGGTTAATTATGGTTTTTATATTGGAGCCACGCCGGACAATGCAGAAGAGCTAAGTCGAGCTTACCGCACTCCCGGAATTAAAATTTTCATCGGATCAAGCACCGGTAATCTGCTGGTAGACGAACAGGAAGCCCTGGAAAGGATTTTTGCCTTAACAACCCTTCCGATTACAGCTCATTGTGAAGACGAAACCACCGTTCGGGCTAACAAAGAGAAGTATGCCGGAACCACGGATGTCCACGATCATTCCCGCATCCGCGATGTTGAAGCGGCTGTGATTGCAACTCGTCGCGCGATTGATCTTGCCCAACGACATAACCATAGGTTTCATGTGTTACACGTCTCGACTGGCGCGGAAGCAGATTTTCTTGGAGATTTTAATGGATTAATTACAGCAGAAGCCTGTCCGCACCACCTCTTTTTTAACGTCGATGATTACGACCGGTTGGGTACTTTGGTCCAGATGAACCCTTCGATCAAAACGGCGGAAGACAACAAGAAGATTTTTGCCGCGCTGCATGCAGGTCGGATTCAGGTGATTGCCACCGACCATGCACCGCATACTTTGGAAGAAAAGGCTCAAGGGTATCCGACATCTCCATCTGGTCTGCCGGCAGTAGAGAATTCACTGGCTTTGATGCTCGATCAAGTCAACAAAGGCAATTGTACTCTTCAGCAGGTGGTTTCCTGGATGTCTGATGCTCCAGCCAGAGTTTGGGACATTATGAATAAAGGCAGAATAGAGGTTGGCTATGATGCAGATCTCGTGTTGGTTGATATGAATCTACAAAAGACGATTCGTAATCAACAGCAGCAAACAAAGTGTAAATGGTCACCCTGGGATGGCGAGACACTTCAGGGCTGGACAGTACGAACCTGGGTGATGGGCACCGAAGTTTACCGTGAAGGTAAACTGAACTTAGATCATCGCGGACAGGAAGCTCAGTATGACCATGCGCGCGGGGGATACTGGGCAACTCAGCACTAGAGTCTGACGCGACCGGGGGTTAACCACCCCAGCGCTCTTCTTTCCAGGGGTCACCATGGTTATGGTATCCGCTTTGTTCCCAGTAACCGGGTTGGTTTTCAGCTAATAATTCGATACCGCAAATCCATTTGGCGCTTTTCCAGGCGTAAAGCTGAGGCACAATTGCGCGAACAGGACCGCCATGCTTGGCATTGATTGGCTGGCCGTCATGAATATCAGCCAGCAGAACATCGGCCTGAAGAAAATCTTTTAAAGGTAAATTGGTAGTCCAGTTATTGTCATAGCAGTGCAGTACCACGAATTTAGCTTCAGTCTGAACACCAGCTTGTTGCAATAAGTGATTGCTTGAGACACCTTCCCAAAGATTACCCAGTCGTGACCATTGTGTCACACAGTGAAAGTCTGCAAAAACTTTGACCCGAGGTTCTGCCTGAAACTCCTCTTTGTTCAAAGTCAGGGGAGTGTCAACCAGGCCGAAGATCTGCAACTGCCAGTCCACAGGTATCTCTGGTGTGCCAGTGGCATTCAGCACTGGCCATTTGCGAGTACGTACCTGATTGGGCGGTAGTCTGTTGTTTCGCCGCGTATCCGGGCTCACGATCACGTCGTCATCCAGATCTTTACCTGCCGGAGCATCGCCATTCTGGTATTTACTGTCATTGTTTGGTGAGTAAATATCCATGTTACTTGCTTCGCATTTAAGAGGAGGTGACGTCTTCAAGTGAGATAAGTTTACTTTCGGCAAGATATCGAATGAGATTATCCAATAATTCTCCCATCACTATCAACTTACCGGTTTCCAGATGTTCAACAAGGTATGTTGATGGAGCGAATGCTAATGTTGTTTGCCCGCTACTATCACTAAAACGAAGCGCAAATGACCAGCCGCTTAGCATTTCAGGAATACCCTTTTCCCACTCATATGTGTGGTCCTGAATAAAAATATGCCGCATATGGACAAGGCCTCTGGTAGAGCTCATATCCTGAACGGATTTTACACTTACACGGCCCATGGAAGTTTTGAGCATGTTTTCTGATGATGCCGGCTCATCATTGAGAATGAGCAATTCAATTTTATTTGCGTGGCGCAGGCGGGTGGCAGTTTCTATGCCGAAGAATTGAATGACTTGATCACCGGTATGAATGTTATGCCACCAGGCATAAACACTCATTAAAATAGCAACGCCAAAGATGCCAATGATGACCAACTTACCCTGAGTATTTTGCTTCATCACTTGCTTTCTTTACCAAGCATTGTATGGAGGTATGCGCTTGCCGTTCCGACGATCATGCCAACTAGATGAGCGAGATGACTAATTCCATCGTTATCTGGGCTTAGAAAGATTCCGTAGAACAACCAAACTATAGCTAGCATGAGGATAAATGGAGGTATAAGAACACCTACAGATGGCTGTAGCCGCATTTTGCACCAACTAAATCCAATCACCGCATAGACCACTCCGGACATTCCAACGACCGGCCCGCCCTGCAGGCCACTCAAGCCCAGCAGACCAGCCTGAGGTGTCAAGAGCGGAACCAGAACAGTTGCAATTGCTGACGTAAAAAACAGAATAAGATAAGTTTTAAGCCCAAACCTGACCTCGATCAGTGTGCCAAGTGAGTAGAGCCAGTACATATTAAAAAAGATATGGAGAAATGCGAAGAAAAAACTGCCGGCATTATTGGTGTAATGACCATGGACAAAGACAGGAGTAATCAATCTCCATATTTGCCCTTCGGCAATATGTTGAAAGTTTTGTTCTCGCTCTGTGTAAAGATTAAATTTCCCGTCAACATCTTGGCCTTTTTTAGCACGTGACCAGTCGAGAACTTCCAGTGCATTGCGAACGAGGTTATTGCGATCTTCTGAGCCACTGCTGAAGACCAGACTTGCGCCGAAGATGACAGCACATACCAGGATAACTTTACGAGTAAATGTATCTTTTCGGCGCATAGCGATACTAATGCTATGAGGGTCGCGAAATTGAGTTCGAACTTCAATTGTCTTGGCGCGCTTAAGGCGCTCGGCTTTTTCCTCTTTTATCTGCTGATGAATTATTTTTGCTTGGGCAAATGCATCTTTAAACTCAGATGCAGCGGGATCATTTTGAAAACGCTCAAGGATTGTACGCGCTGCGTTCATTGAATCTTCGTCAATAATCCACAGGTCCCAGCCGCTATTATTATTGCGTAACACCTGAGTTTCGATTTTGTTGACCGTGAGAACGGCGGTAAATCGACTGGCTAGGGATTCGTCTTCAAAGGTGTGTAATTTTCTCATGGATTTATTATTTACACCTTCTAATTAAACGCGGCTAACGCGAGTGCTTCGTCGACGTCGTCGACCAACTCGACATGGCCTATGCGGGTTGGAAGAATAAATCGAATTTTGCCGTGTTCGGTTTTTTTATCGCGTTTCATAGCTTCGACCATCGGTTCTCGTTTAAGATCTTGAGGGAGGGCGATTGGCAAATTGAGTTGTACGAGTAGATTATGTTGCCGCGCTGTATCCTCAGATGTTATACGTCCCAGTGCTTCGGCCAGTCGTGATGCACAAAGCATTCCGATGGCCACGGCTTCTCCGTGCATATAAGTTCCATAACCAGCACAGGCTTCAATTGCGTGACAGAAGGTATGCCCGTAATTCAAAATGGCGCGCAAACCACTTGTCTCACGCTCGTCGTTTTCCACGACATACGCCTTTAATTCGCAACAGCGAGCAATGACATCTCGCATGAATTCAGCATCGCGCTCAAGAATCAGGCCGACATTATTTTCAAGTTGATTGAAGAAGTCCTCGTCCTGAATAACGCCATATTTAACGACTTCGGCCAGCCCGGCATGATAGTCTCGAGCAGGTAAGCTTTCTAGCACTGCCACGTCAATCAGGACAGCCTGCGGTTGCCAGAATGCCCCAACCATGTTTTTGGCACCGGGCAGGTTAATCCCAACTTTACCACCTACGCTACTATCAACGGTTGCTAATAACGTCGTTGGAATTTGTATGAAACGGACACCACGTCCATAGCTTGCCGCAACGAATCCGGCGAGGTCTCCGACGACCCCGCCACCGAGAGCGACAATGACGGTTTTACGGTCAGCACCCAGAGAGAGCATTTGTTGCCATAGTTCTTCCAGAATACTGACAGATTTGCTTGATTCACCAGCCGGTACGGTCATGATATCGACCTGAAAATCATTTTGAGACAGAGATTTAAGGACGGTTTCTCCGTAGAGATCACGTACATTTGAATCGGTAATAACCACAACATGGGAAATGTCACCAAGTTCTCCGGCTAATTCGCCAATTGTCGAAAGATTGTTCAGTCCGATGTGGATATCGTAACTTCGTTCAGACAGTCCAACGTGAACGGTGGTGGATTCAACAGTCAAAGCAACCTCTGCCTTCATTAGAAAAGTGAGCCTAGCTCACACGCTGTATATCTTCAGCGGAAGCCGTGATCTTGCGACAAAAACCGGTATGAGTCCGTACATACTCAACAGCAGCACATTGATCGGCACTTTCATGCAAAGCTCGATGAGCTGTTGCTTTGTCAGCAATATCAACACCTTCAGGCCACACAGTCTCTTCTTCCATGACTAATGCTTCACGGTAAACATCGTATTTGTCAGCCAAGATAGTAACCTCCTAATGGGAGCATAAACGGCAAAAATAGATTTGTTACTGCTTTCAAATATAACCCTGCGGACCTGTATTGTGAATGTGCACACTGCAGCCTGGAAAGATAATCATCCGGGTTAACTGCTCTGTAAATGGCTAGTTCCGCAAATCTGCTGATTTTGCAGGTTATGCCGATTGCAGCAGATAGTTCTGATCTGCATATTGTGCGAGGCGTGTAATTCAGACGGTAACGATTGTAGCGAGGGTAATCAGTGAACCTTGGCTTTATTGGCGCTTTCAGACAATTTATAGTGTGTCTTCGCGCCGATTTTATATTTCAGCAAACAAAGCCTATTCCCCCTACCAGACGCATCTTTGCTTTTTTGTTAGCCAGGGCTGTTGCAGCCCTGGCGACTTTTTTCAGGCATTGGATAAGCAGGCATAATGCGGCAAGTTATCATAGCTTTGTTATTGCTGTTAGCAGCAACGGCGGCTCGGCTTACTGCTGAGACAATTTCACAGCATGAGCCGACCCTCTTTGATCCGTATCGGGAGCCTGCGCGGCCGCTTTCCCAGGGGTCTCATTGGGTTGCGCGAACACAGCGGTTAAGTAACATTACACCACTGTTTAATTCTCATGCAGGTCAGGTACCCGAGTCACCTGCTCAACTGATCCCTTTAAGCCAGGCCCCATTACCTCAACGTAATGCGGTTCCTCTAGCCAACCCGATTTATAACGGAGTGACAGAGTCACGTTCATACTGGACAGGTATTGGCCAACATCAACGTCGATTCAGTACGGTTGAAAATAACGATCGTTTCTATCGGCGTGAAAATCAACGTCGGCAAACAGCCCGATCCAGCCTGAACTATCATGTTCGTGGGTTGGTTATGACCAAAGACAATTCGCCAATGCGGTCGTTTGCAGAAGGGCCTGACGGGCAGTTGTTGACTACGCTAGACGCGGATATGGATAGTGCCGGTGGACTTGAAATTTTGATTAGTAAACCACTTCCAGATCAAACCCGCGCCGAATTCGTTTACTGGGGCCTATTTACAGCCGGTGATTCTGCCATGATGGAAGACTCATCTTCTGCTATTGGATCGACGCTTGATATTTCCGGACTTAATTATGGAACTTCCGGTGACGCACTGGCCAATCAATTCAGTGGAGGACAAGCTTTACTTCAACGTGATTTTCAATATCACAATTTGGAACTGAATTGGGGCGGAACGGCCACCGGCGAGCAGGTAAGGCTGGAATATCTGGCCGGTTTCCGATATTTCAAAGCTAGCGAAGATCTGGCATTCCAGCTGAATGATATTGCACTGGCCGGACAGGATGACAACCACTTGTTTGGCTTCCAGGTTGGAGCGCTGTTGCACTGGCAACCCCAACAGCAATTAGAGATTCACACGGGAGTGAAATTCGGCATCTTTGCCAACGCAATAGATCATCAGTTACGCGTTCAGGGGCCGGAGGGGTTCGCTTACTCTGGCACCCAAGCATCAGCTCAGCAACTTAATCAAGCATTGCAAGCCAGTGAAGCCGCCACGCTAGGACAAATTGATTTGGGATTTACCTACCACTGTTCGGAACGCTTGCGGTTAACCACCGGTTATCGCATCGTTGCCGTTACCGGCCTATCACTCCCGTCCAATCAATGGCAACAAAACTTAGCCACGCTTGCAGAGAGTCCGAAGGTTCATACCGACGGAAGCATGATGCTTCACGGTGCTTATCTAGGGCTCGAATACGACTTCTAATCTGTTCGATTCGCTTAGCCGGTTTCCGGCATGAAAGTTGGAATATTAATTCCTTCAAAGGGGTGATAGTCACCGTGTACCTGACAAAGGTGCAGTTCACAGTTGCGGGCACCCCAGCTGTAAGCGGTACGGACTAATTTTTCGGACTCAACAGGCAGTAAAAAAACAGGCATTTGTCCTGGATGCTGATTGAGCTGATGTGCTAACAGGGCGATCGCCACATCATCATTTATTGCCACACCCGGACCAAGTAGATTTGTGGCAGGATGTGCACAGGACCCTAGAAAACCGAGAATTTTTTTTGCGTTGGGACAGAAATAGACCGACATACTCCACAAACCAGCCTTATTTTCAATCAAAAATCGATAATCTTTTTCTCGTGTAATTCTGGCGATTTGATACTCCAGTTCGGCCATCTGTAAAAGATCATCGTCGGTTGCTGCCCTGACGTTGTTCAATCCTTCGGGCTGCAGGGAAAATCCGGCTTCAGGTATTTCAAGAAACATATCCTGATATACATGACGGGGGACAAAACCAGCTTTGTTATATAGTGAAAACGAGTCCACATTAATCGCGCTTTGGGTGAGCCTTAGTGGCTTATTGTGAGATTCCGAGTAATCAATAATGTGTTGTAACAAGGCTTTTCCAGCACCACATCCGAAGTGATTGGGGTGTGCCGTCATAATACCCAGTGAGACATGATGTTTACGTGGGTGGTAGAAGCAGGAGGCCATCAAGTGCCCGGTTTCAATATGTTCCGCCACGACTCCACAACCTGGATCAAGCGTTTCATAGACGTCAAAGAATATGTCGCAGCTCGACGGACCGCCTGTAAAGATTGGTTGGCACCCGTGCGTTTGATACCAGTGATTTATCGAAATGTAAATGAGCTCTGAAACTTCGTGGCGATCATCCACCGTCATGGTTCGAATAGTGAAGGACATTTCGATTCTCCAAAAAAATTTTAAAACGGAGCGATATCGTCTTCAGAAGCTTCTTCCTGAGATTCAGTTGTTGTTGCTGGGACAATAGTCTTTTCGCCGGGCAGTTCCACCATTTGGATCAGAGCGTACAGGTGACCGCTGACCTGAGCAGCGTCAACCTCCTGCCAGCCTGTGGATTTGTGGCGCAAAATCGCGATTTTGAATTCATCTAATGTGGATTGCAGATCTGACGGCAGTTCTTCCAGATTTTCAAAAGGACGAATACTATCGCCCGCCACCTCCAATGCCGTGCCATCGAATTCACGAGCTGCCGGCTCAAGCCTATTTGTGGCATGCATGCCATAAGGGTCGGTATCCCCAAAGTCCGAACCGGAGGCGTAGTCCGGACCAGAGGAAGCTTCGTCATACTCTCCCCGAATCGTGTCATTTCCGGGAGTATAATCATTTTTGATCGGAGCTTCGTCCGGAGACAGCGCTACAAAGTCCTCGTCTAGCTCAGCGTAGATGACATCCTTGTCATCCGGCTTTTCGCTAGGTGCTCCGCCCATCGCTTCCCAACGCTGTTCCCGCATGGAAGAGACAGACCATGTATTTTGAAGAGCACCTTCTAACCACATTTCAGCATCCGACCAGTCAAGGGCGGCCTGGAAGTGGGTCCAAGACAGATTTTCAAACTCCTGGTAGCTATCGCCAAAGCGTTGAAACA
>CETB01044648.1_pt1 | contig 16452 bp, 10 predicted proteins | sample 356381 | NCBI WGS metagenome assembly CETB01 (sample SAMEA2622545, study PRJEB7988) | marine metagenome | biome: marine biome (ENVO:00000447); feature: deep chlorophyll maximum layer (ENVO:xxxxxxxx); material: "saline water (ENVO:00002010), including plankton (ENVO:xxxxxxxx)" | depth 155 m | reverse complement strand
GTTAGAACGGCCGCTGGCCCTATAAAAGCTCCATCTTCTATTTCAGCAGGGTCGTAAACCAAAGCATGATTTTGGATCTTTACATTCTTTCCGATCTTAACTCCCGGACCAATATACGCGCCTCTACCGATAATGCAGTCACTACCAATAGTGGCTTTTTCTCGGATCTGTGAAAGATGCCAAACCCGAGTCCCTCTACCGAGTGATACATCTTCATCAACATCAGCTGTCTCTGAAATAAAGATCTCCATAAGTCTTGAGTCTAGTAGTTTTAGTTTTACTCCTTAGGGACTGAAATAGTGTTTACTTTTTAAGTAATTCATAGACTGAAATATATGGATACACCTAGTTGGCCTGCAGTGAACGGCCCCCGAATACTCACTCTTATCGGAAACGACATCACTGTTGATGTCCGATCACGCAAAACTGCCGCATCGCTTGCTCGCTCAGGCTTTTCAGTAATTGCATTGGGAATAGCCTCTCCTAAAAATTCAGCTGGAATAGACAACCACCATGGAGCTCTTCTGTGTCGCGTTGCTGTAACGAGAAGATTCCGGTTAATACCTTTTATCTATAGATTTTCTAGGGAGAGCATCAGAATCCCGATTACTGAGATCGTGTCAAGCATTAAGGCTCGACTAAGAACTCACCGAAATAGCTTTCAGTTCAATGGCACTAATAAGGCTGAACTCATAATCAGGAAATATCGACATAAAACTGTGACTCTTCTTCTTATGATTATTTTAAGAATTTTTCGAGGATTGCTCCTTTTGATTGATCATCGGTTTACCTCTAGACCCCTAAGCAAGTCTTGGCGATGGGTCCTTCCGGAGATGCATCATTATGAGTCAAGCATAGGGCCAATAGTTGACTTGCTAGAGCCTGATTTAATCCATGTGCACGATATATTTCATCTTGGCCTCGCCGTGCGTGCAATCGAACGGGCAGATCGGGAAGGGCGAAGGATAAAGCTGGTTTATGATATCCACGAATATATTCCGGGTTTGCCGATTAGGTTAGCTCAACGGTATGGATATGAACATCTTGAGAAAGAATATGGTCACAGGGCCGATGCTTTCGTAACAGTTTCTCCTGGTCTAAAAAGTCTTACGGAAAAAAGATTCGATGTCCCAACAGCGATAGTTCTAAATGCCCCAGACCTAACGTCCGCTACAATTACGAAACCAATAAGGGAGATTTTGAACCTATCTAGTGAAGAAATCCTGATGGTTTATGTTGGGGGTATTGCACCTCATAGAGGAGCGGAGCTATTGATTGATGCTATTCCGAATCTTGAGACGAATGTCCATTTAGTTTTTGTATCTTCTTCAACATCTGGATACGTCGCTTCTTTGATGGAACGTTCACGAAATGCAGGAGTCAGTAATAGAGTGCATTTTGCCCCCTTTGTCGAACCTGAAGCGGTTGTCTCCTATATCTCCAGCGCAGATCTTTCTTTAATACCGCTTAGTAGAGAAATCGAAAACTATGAAGTCGCTTTACCCAACAAACTTTTCCAGTCTATTCATGCTGGAATCCCAGTAGTAGTGAGTAACAATCCTGATATGGAACACTTTGTAAATGAGAGTGGAGTCGGAGAAGTATTTACCGGAGGTGACTACCTATCTATGATAGAAGCAATCAAGTTGGTAGTTGAAAAATACCAGTCATACCATGAAGCAACTAGAGATGAGAGATTGTTATCTGAAACCTCATGGGAGTATCAAGCTGGTTTACTCTTAGATACCTACAAAAATCTTGGAATTTCAACTGATGACTCATAAGCCTCACCTCGTAGCAATAGTCGGTAACGACATCACTTTCGATACCAGGGTAAAAAAAGCCGCTGTTAGTGCAGCCAATGCTGGGTACAAAACTACCATTGTCTGTTACTCTCCAAATGGTTCAAAAATAGAGGAGCGTTTCGGCAACATAGCAGTCATTAAAGTTCCTGTTCCATTTTTAGCAAGGGACAAATCCAAACGATTAAAGATACAGCTCAGGCCCTTTCAAGAAATCGAACTTGAAGCTCGTTACGAAGGAAAGACTGCATACAGCGCTGGAGTAACACGGCGACTTGAATCTAATAAAAAGTTCCACCCTAAAAGATCAATCGGAAGACATAAAGCAACAATTTTTTCCGTTCTAGTTCAGGCAAAAATCCAAATTTCCCAAAGGATTCTGCAGATAAGAAAATGGTTAAATCGTGCTTTTGACATTCTTCTTAAAATAGGAAACCGAATCAGAAGAAAGGCAACGCTTCGTGCCTTTACGGCGTTTGAAAGAAATCCATTCCTAGACTATGAAATCGCCTTTGGACCGATAATTGAAGAACTGCGACCAGATATTATTCACGCTCATGACTTCCAAATGATTGGTGTGGCAGTTACTGCTGCTCAGAACCTCCAGCTGAATGGAGAAGATTCAAAGGTAATTTATGATGCTCACGAACTTATAGAAGGTCTTAGCTATCCAAAGAAACTAATCAGAAGTTGGATGCGCGAAGAAAGAAACTATATAACTCAAATCGATTCAGTGATTTGTATTTCATCCCCACAAGCACATCGGATTAAAGAGCTCCATAATTTAAAGTCGCTACCTACAGTCGTTCTAAATTGCCCTTCTACAGAAGCGGAATGCAACCCCACTAAAACAATCCGCGATGACCTGCGTGTTAAAGGAAAAATTTTAGTTTACCACGGCCAAGTGGACCCTAGACGTGATCTTGAAACGCTCATTCACTCTCTTCAGTTTTTTTCTCCCGATATTCATATTGCAATAGTGACAAACAACAGAGGAGCTTACATTAATGAACTTGAAACTATCGTTGATGGGTTCTCTCTTGAAGGACATTCTCTTGAGAAACGACTTCATTTTCTTCCTTATGTTCCCGCCGCTGATCTTCCGCACTACCTAAGTACTGCTGATGCTGCGGTGATACCGCAACCAAAAACAAAAAATCATCAAATCGCTATGCCCAATAAACTATTTGAATCGATTCATGCAAAGTTACCAATACTTGCAAGCGACGTAGGAGCAGTTGGTAATTACGTGAAAGAAAACAAAATTGGTTCGACTTACAAAAGCGGCTCTCCGGAAGATTTAGCAAAGGCAGGGAACCTCCTACTAGAAAGCGCAGAAAAATATAAGGAAAATATTTCTAATACGCTACTTTCTCAAACTACCTGGGAGTATCAATCAAAAGCCCTCCTAAGTGCATACGAAGAAGTCCTTGGATTCTCACCGAATACCGATCCAGCCACCCATGCTATAAACATAAATATTTTTGACATGCCTGAATTTCAGAATTCGAGATTAAAAGGATTAATGATTGGACCAAGAAATATGGCGGGACAGGCATTTCTGATGGCGGACGCAATTCAGAAAAATCTGAGAGTTCCCTCTATCTCTTTCGGTATTGAAAAAGCCGGATTCAACTTTCCTATTCACCTTTCGATTAGTGCAAAAAATTGGCGAGATCCTTTTTGGCAAAGACAACACCGCGAAATACTTTCTAATGGGTACAGCCACATTCTTGCAGAATCTGGAACCGGCGTTTTAGGAACGATGGGAGGGAAGTTTATCGACGAGCAAGTGTCGCTCCTAGCCGAATCCGGAATTTCGGTAGCTATTCTTCTACATGGATCTGAAATCCGTGATCCAGCAGTCCATCGACAATTTTATTACTCCCCTTTCCATCTGAAAGATGACTTGACAGAAAAGCTCGAGAAAGCTGTCGGTGACCTTCAGAAAAGATTAGATGGGATCAAAGTACCTATATATGTTACGACACCTGACCTGCTTCAATATATTCGAGGTGAATGGCTACCTTTAGTTGTTGACATTAATTTCTGGAATTCTATTCCCACCCGGCCTGATGACCCAATCCCTACAGTTCTTCATATGCCCACAAGTGGCAAACTTAAGGGCTCTAAGCATATTGATACTGAACTATTAAGACTCGAGAAAGCAGGAGCAATAAAGTATTTGCGACCAGAGACAAAAGTACCTGCTGGTTTAGTTCCATCCTTAATTGCAAAAAGTGACATTGTTGTGGATGGAATTGTAATTGGTGCATATGGCGTCATGTCCTGTCAATCCATGGCTGCTGGGAGACCAGTCATTGCTAACACTAATGAACTCGGTGAAATCAGGTCTAAATGCCCAGTTTTACATGCTGATCCTGCGATACTTGGATCTGTGCTAGAAGATTTATTAGAGAACCGAACCAAGTGGGATACCATAACAAAAGATGGCCGCGAATACGTCCAGAAATACCACAGTGGTTCTTATACCGCTCAGAAACTCCAGAGTTTCCTAAATACATAACAAGATTAGAACGTGCCTAAATCCCAGAAACTAAGAGTACAGGTTTACGAATCTGATTTACGCATGACTCCAGTTATTCCATACCTGAGAGACACGCTGCATCACATTAGATTTGCATATGAAAAAGCGAAGCTAGATATAACGGCAGCTCACAAAAATACTTGGTTTGGACGTCTATGGAATGTTCTCAATCCTCTTCTTCTATCTATCGTCTATTGGTTCCTCGTGGTTGTCTTGTTTGGCGGCGGGAAAAGCATGTTTGACGAAGAAGGTCTAAAGGTTCTCACCCACATGGTTGCAGGACTTTTTCTCTATAGTCTCCCAAGTGGTGCTATATCGGCGGGGTCAAGATCAATTATTCAAGGTGGAGCCTTTATCTTAAATACTCGACTTCCAAGAATTATCCTCCCTATCTCAGCACTCATTACTTCTATTCTCGTATTTCCACCCAGCATGCTTGTGTACATGGGGTTTCATGCCTTAGGTGGTTACTCCTTTACCCCATATATGCTTTGGGGTTTCCCGATTATTTTTATCATCACGCTAAACGCACTCGGACTAACATTAATGGCCTCCACTGGTACAGTTTATTTTCGAGATATCGCTTCATTCCTTCCATACGTGATTCGGATTTGCCTATATCTAACTCCAATCATTTTTCTTTATGATCAATACCCTCCTGGAATGGAATGGGCACTTTATGTCAATCCTCTTGGAACATTGTTTGCATCATGGCAACAAATACTATTTAAGGGAACCCACCCAGATTTAAGTTTTATGCTGGCTGGTTTGGGTTGGACTACATTGTCTCTAATAGCTGGTGTTCGCCTGTTCTTGCGAAAGGAGAGAGAGTTTGCAGTCCGAATCTAAAGAACCGGCAATTGATATAGAAAATCTGTCCGTAAAGTATCGGACAACGCTTGAAAGACGCCCAACTATGAAGGCCGCCATTCTTCGTCTTGGACGACCCAACCAAGACATTAAATATATACAAGCTATTGAAAATCTCTCACTAAAGGTTCAACCAGGCGAGTTTTTAGGCGTGATAGGTCACAATGGTGCAGGGAAATCAACATTATTGCGAACGATTGCTGGAATACTTCCACCCTCTAAAGGAAAGCTGACTGTACGCGGAACAGTAACAACTCTGCTCTCAGTAGGAATAGGCTTTAATGGCGAACTCTCCGGTAGAGAGAATATACGCCTTGGAGGCTTAGCAAACGGACTTTCATTAGATGAAATTAATGAAAGAATCGATGAAATAATTGAATTTTCTGAGTTAGATGAGTTTATTGAATACCCTATGAAGACCTACTCCAGTGGAATGTATTCTCGTTTAGGTTTTTCCGTCGTTACTCATGTTGAGCCAGACATTCTTCTGATAGATGAGGCACTTTCAGCTGGGGATGCTGCCTTCCAAGCTAAGGCAGAGAAAAAGATTGAAGGAATGATGGAGAAAGCTCGGGTAATTATTTTAGTTAGCCATGGTCTGGATACAGTCAAAAAAATGGCGACTACATGCCTATGGCTAGATCATGGTGAAACGAAGGGGTATGGAAAACCTTTAGAAATTGCTGAAGCATATGAAACATATGTAGCTGGAGGATTTTCAAGTATTGGAGGAAAAGAAATCGACTAATGGGATAAGATTTCTCCTTCTAATCGCTCCAACATAAATCTTATTCGTCATCTTGAATGATGTTGTACAATTCAAGCTGATCGTAACTGAGCCATTCAAAATTTCCTTTCCGGCCTTCATCATACTCAATCAAAGAATACTCACGGATAACGTCACTGAGTAGCTCAAGAGACCCCATGAGGGCAGCTTCCCTTATGAAATCGACAATAAAACCTTTTGATGGCCCTAGCTGGGGTATTTCAATTACAAAATAATCAAATAAATCGGCAGTTAAATGTGATATCAACTTAGGATTTGTTTCTAAAAGACCAACAGCAGCATCAATACAATCAAGGATGCTTTCTCGAACTATTTCAGATTTGTTACTAGTGGAAATTATCGTGAGTAGAAGAGAAAACATTTCAGGAGTTGCTCGTAATTGAAATTCATATAACGCCGATTTCTTCTTGACGATGCCTTGACGGTCACTACCATCTACAGAATCAGCAAAAACTTTTTCAACGAATGTTTTGTATGTAAATTTTTCGCTCCTGAGAAGAACATCAGCTGACGCTTCTACCATTTCTTGAAGAGCTTTAGTTCGTGTTAAAAAGTCAGTGATCTCACCAAGATTGGATACCTCTATGTCGGTTGGGATGTAATGAACCCATGGTTCAAGCAGCCCACCCAAATAACTATCTTCCAGAAGAATCTGCGCTGTCCCTAACATCGCCGCATCAAACAAACGAGGGCTAATAGCTGTCATTCCTAAGGTTTCATTCCCATCAAAGCAATTTTTTTCAACGAAATCGAAATCAGCGTCCGGGTTAGTCTTAAGAAAGCTCGTTACCTTGTGCATCAGAGAACCATCGGGGTCACACAATGAAGCCCCACCTTTTTGACCAATTGTTGCCTTTACAGAACCTAGAAATCGGTACCATTCTTGACCGGCAAAAGCGTCTAGGTCATTTGTTGAAATATCCACCAATAGTCTGCTGGTTTCTGCTCTTTTTTTAAAGTTCTCTGCAAATCGCCCTTTTATCTGCCCTTCCCGTCCAAAATATGGAGGTAAAAACCGTACTCTTGTACCAACATCTATCACTCTATCCTTCATTGGTATCCAGCTATTGAGATAATGATCCAAATTATTTGTATCTACATACCCTGTTAGAGCAACATTTATTTCTGCTTTCTTAGACATTCTTGGATAGACCGTCTCATGGCCGCTTTCGAGCGGGGTATATATAACTTGAGTATCCAATTCATTCAGGCCATCATCCAAAACTTGATTGTAAGTGTAATCATCTTGGGGGAACGCCAGAAGCTTGTTGCATTGCGGCCGGTATTTCATTACCTCATTAAGTACCCAAGTCCAATCACTTGATGCTCGTAAAGCAAGGAGGTCATAAGTCAGAATCATTGCATCAAATTGTGAGTCCTCATGAAACGAAGGAAAAGGATTACGAACATTGTGATAATGAACAGATGTGTTGCTTGGTGCGTATCGACCAAAAGACATAACGAATTCAAATGTTGTTTGGCGATGGAAACGATTTAAAGAATGAATAATTAAGATACTTTTCATCAAGTGACTCGCTTACCTATCCCCAAAAAACGAGAAAGGAATCTAAATAATCTGCGGACAATCTTCGTTAGCCAAATGATGCGAACTGAAATTAAAGACGGCCTTTGTAAATTTCTAAATATTTTTCTTACTCCTTTTTTGATAGGAGAAAGCTTCGTCTCTTCAATTTCAAGCTGTAATTCCTTCAAGAGAAATCTGAGTTGCAGTAAAGAGTCGCTAGGGCCTATTTCATTTAGCACAGATGCTATGTAAGGTTCCCAGACCTCTTTCGGATGCCCCTGAGCCGCCAATACCTTTCCTATGTTCATTCTCGAGGCGAGTTCCGTTGAGAATTGACGATTCTTCTTTGAAACGGCGCGAACCGTTCTGAAGCAGTTTAAAGAAGCTGAGTACGAACCATTGTAGAAAAAGTTATGCGCTTGGGTATTTAAAGCAGCGATTTCTATGGGCAAACGTCTATCATCCGCCTCTAATTCAATCTGAATCGCAGGATTCTCTGATAACGGATCCCATTTCTGAGACGAGATATTTTCCCAAATCTTTAGCCCTTGTAACCACAAAACTTCATCTATAGCAGAATGGTCGATCTGATTAATTATCGAATCAAGTTTGTCTAGATCGACCTCAGAACCAAGGCGATGGTTGATCTGCTGAATACGGTATGAACCTACAATAGATGCATTGACCTTTGGGCTATGTGATAGATCTAGGTAAAAACTACTTGGTAACTCAACTTTTTCCGTAAAGTCAATTAGTACCCCCAAAGAAATTCGCTCCCAATCAATGAAATCTAGAAGCATTTCTTTACTCTCTTCGAGTTCCCTCTCTGAAAGTTCTTCAATAGATGAGAGGAACATATCTATTGCCTGTTGTCCGACTGCTCTATTAAGTTTTTTTTCTCTAAATACAGCAGAAGTAAAATCCGTTGAATTGTAATCAATCAAACCTTTCGCAGGCTTAATCTTTTGCACTTCGTTAATAACAAATTCTGTAAAGTTCTGGACTGCGTCCGTTCCTTCCCTGATTCTATTGGGTATTTGTCTGTCTGATTCCGGAATAAGTCGGTAGGCAATATCATCATGGAGCCAGAGAGGGATATCATCGCCTAGTTCTTCAAGACCAGGAGCATAAAGTTCTTCATTCCTAGTCATTTCTGCTAGAAGAAGAGTATGTAGTTTCCGATTAGAGTTGCGAGGTTCTGAATTATTCAACGCATCTAAATCGCCTACATCTAGGTCCGCTATATCAATAAATCGATTTGGCTGGATTTCGAATTCCTGAGTTAGAAATGAAGGGCCCACAACAAACGACGATCTATGAATAACTTCGATTGCTGGAAGTCTCTCAGGGAGGTATTCACTGGTGTGAATCCAATTAAGAGGGTACCGGTAAGACATAGCGCATGATTTAAACTCTAAATCAAAAATAACAAAAGAAAGGTTCTCATGAAGTCCCTTGACCATCTGCTGTAGTTCAACAGGTCTATCAAGGTCAACCGGAAAAAAATACGCTTCTGGATATGTCCCACGGAGACCATTGGTTTCAAGTTCTGTTAGTGATATAGCAATTTTTGTGTTAGAAGACCTAGAAATCTCTGAGACGATGTCACAAGTTTTCTGGTTTAGTAGAGTCTCTGCCTTTGCAAAGATAATCGTTGAGTTATTCATAAGTTAATTTGACTTTTACTTTAATCTTGACCGAAGTGGTAACGGCGATTATCAGAATAGAAGCCATACAAAACTAAAAATAGCCTTGATCTTTATAAATATGTTTGATATTAAATGAGCTTGCTCTCATGCTGAGCAATAGTTTCTTCTATCTTCTCAAGATTTGATTTAGTCCACTCAATCGTTTTACGAATACCATCCCTGAGAGAAGTCTGGGCGAGAAAATCCATTTCTTCTGCTGACTTTTCAGTTGAACCAAATCGACGGCCAGATCGGTCCCAATCTCTTGCAGGAAGCATTTCTAACTCTGAATTAGAATCTGCCTCTTCTAAGATAATTTCAGCTAGTTCTTTTATTGTTGTCTCGACTCCGCTGGCAAGATTATAAACGCCGCCAACCTGGCCAAGAGTCGCACATCTAATAAGTCCATCAACAAGGTCTTCGACGTAAATGAAATCACGACTGTTTCGTCCTTCGTTATCAAGACTTAGCTTCTCACCCTTAATCGCCCTATATATGAAAGTAGGGACAACATTTCTCCATACCGTTGCCGGAGTACCGCGCCATTTCCCCGCACCCAAAATTTCTCTTGGGCCATAAACATTCTGGAACCGTGCTTTAACCGACGGGAGACCTGAAGATCGTTCAAAATAATTTAGATAGAATTCACCGACGATCTTAGATATTTGATACGGAGAATCTAAATAAAGCGATACAGCATCATCTTCACTTGTAGCAAGAGCTTTGTCGTACGTTTTCTCTGCAACGGTACAGCCAGCTGAGGCATAGACAAGAGATTGCAAGGTTGAAGATGTTGAAAAGTGGTCAGCTAAGACGAGTGTTGTTCTTAGGTTATTTTCATGATCCTCGTGAGGGTTTGCAATCGAGCTTTGGTTCCCATGATAAGTCGCCAAATGGAAAACGATATCCCATTCTGTTCCCAATTTTTCTAAAAGACCGTCTTCATTAATCGACAAACCAGTTACTTGAACTTTTGGGTTATCGGGAATGTTAAATGGTTCAGCGGATAAGAAATTATCAACAATATGAACTACTTGTGCATCCTCTTGGACTAAGCGATTTACTAAGTTTGAACCTACGAAACCAGCCCCGCCGACGACCAGAATTCTGGAATCAGCAATTGAAGTTCTTTGTAGATTCACGATGTTTCGTCTGGCATGTGAAGATGAGTGAAAGTCTCTTCAATCCCAAACTCCCTGTAGTAACCTACAGCACGATCAACTCCATCTTGGAGAGGAGTTTTTGCTTCCCACCCAGGAAATTGTTGATGGGTCTTGCCTGGATCAAGAAGGATAGTGTAAGCATCATCTTCGCCACGAGGACGAACTTCGATTGGTTCTTCAAGCTCGATCCCCATAGCTTTGAGTGTTGCTTCTAGAAGGTCCTGAATGGAAACATCGGACCCAGAGGATACGTGGTACGGGCCAGATTCACCTTCTCCATCTACTGCCCTTTCGACTACATCAATCAAGTCTTCTATAAAGATAAAGTCCCTGCGAGTGTCCATGACAAAAACGGATGAATCATTTGACAGACGTTGGAAAAAAGTTGGAAGCGGGCCAGTAATATTTCTTGGCCCATAGCCGTTAGCTAAGCGGAATGAAACCCAGTCCAACCCTGAAAGCGCAATATAGTTCTCACCTGCAGTCTTACTAATAGCGTAGCTACTTTCCTTTGGGCGTAACTCATGATCGATTGGTATTGGTTGCTCTTCAGGGTGAAGCCCATAACACAACGCTGTTTGGAAATAGATAAATCGTTCAACGTCACATTTTTTGGACTCATTAACGACTACCGATGTTCCAACAACATTTGTTTCTGCATCTTCGACCCACGCTTCAGGATCTTTGTATGAAGCTGCAGCATGCACCACAACATCAGGATTCACTCTTGAAAAAAGGTCATTCATTAGTTTGCTATCTGTTATAGACCCTTCAACAATTTCCAGATCTGGCCTTTCGACCAAATTATCGCGCCGGCCAGTTGCAAAGTTGTCAACTACAACTACCCGATATCCCTTACCCAGAAGACGATCCGTTAAGGCAGAACCAATGAAACCCGCTCCGCCAGTGATTAATACAACCTTTTCGCTCACAAAATCTCCTATTGTTAATGACAAGAAGCCAACAAAGTAGCTCCTCATCCTATATTAAAAGATACTAAGTTCCTTTCGATACCTCCATCATTAGCGGAATTAATTTCGTTCAAATATATAAGAAACTAGAAAATCCCTGTATCTTTGCTAGCTATGGCTTACGACTGCGTTTTAATGTTGACATGGTCGGATTGGAAGACCGAAGCCCGAAGTAATAGGTATCACTTCGCTTCACGCTTTGCTGACAACGTCCCAGTTTTATTCTGCCAACCTTCAGCAACTGTAAGAAATAAGCCATGTCGAATTGAACGAACAGAGCTACCCAATGTCGATATCCTTCACACTCCAAAACTAATCTCTAGTGATTACGTCGATGAGATCAAATCGCTGTTACGTAGTAGAGGACTCTCCAAGCCATTAATTTGGATTTACAATATGGCAGATTACCACTCTCTTATTGAAGCATTTCCCAATTCCCTTAGAGTTCTCCACGCAACTGAAGATTACTTCACTTCTGCTGAGGGAATATACGAGGAGAATATGGGAGGCGAAACTACAAAACGTTACGTTCAAGAGACACTTCATGTAACTGATCTTCTCATTGCTGTTTCTCAAGGAGTGATAGATGGAATTGAAAAAAATACTGATTATTGCGGTAAACGCATGGTTGTAGAAAATGGCGTAGATACAAAATTCTTCTCAGAACTAGCATCAGAAAAACAAATCGAAACTCAATCACAAAAACCAATAGCTATCTACCAAGGTGCTATAAACCATCGAATCGATTACAAACTACTGGAAAGCGTAATAAATAAGATGCCTGATTGGGATTTCTGGTTCTGCGGAGCGGAAAGAGACCTGAGGGAAGATCAGAATGTTATTTGGAAAGCTTTATTGGATAGAAAAAATGTTTCATGGTTCGGCAATCTCCTTCCTGAAGAATTCGGAGCCCGAATGCTTGCTTCTTCTGTTGGAATCATTCCCTTTGTTCAGAACGAATGGATTAAGGGCTCTGCCCCATTAAAGTCCTTCGAATACTTAGCTTGTGATTTACCGGTGGTTTCCGTTCCTATTGATTCACTAGAAAAATATCCCGATCACTTCAAACTAGCTAAGACAGATGACGAATTTGTTGCAGGAATCCGTTCCTCATTGAAATTAAAGAATAACCAGTCTTTCCAAGATTCGAGAAAAAAACTATCTGAAGAGAAGTCCTATGATCACCTTTTCAGATCGGTAAATGAAAATATCTCAGAGCTAATTCAAGATTTCCGATGCTCTGAGAAAGAGCTTAATACTTTGATTCTCTATGACGAGAACTCGACACATGTGAACACGATAGAAGAGCACCTTCTAGCCTTTAAAAAATACTCAAAAAATACAGTCTTCTACTTGCCAGCGACAGGGACCTACCCGCTTGAAAATCTTGACCCACCTACTGTATATAACCTAGATATATTTGACGTAATAATCATTCACTATTCAGTACGTCTCAGCCTTAGAGACCACTTGAACAGTGACCTTATTGATATTTTGGCTCGGCATTCCGGAATTAAAGTCTTATTTATCCAAGATGAATACGACACACCAGAAATTGCCAGACAATGGATCGAGCGACTAAATATCGATCTGGTATACACATGTGTCCGTCCAGAAGATATTGAGTACGTTTACCCTAAATATCGATTTCAAACAACAGAATTTCTTCAGACACTCACCGGATACATTCCAGAAAATATAACAAACAGCCATCAAATTCCTGAGATCGATAAGCGAAACCTACGAATTGGGTACAGAGGAAGAAAACTCCCACTCATATATGGAAGTTTAGGAAACGAAAAATATGAGATAGGTCTTAAAGTCAAAGAATTCGCAGAGAAGAAAGGCATCCCGGTAGATATAGAAGTAGATGACTCAAAGCGTATCTACGGAGATGGGTGGTATAGCTTTCTTGGGTCAGCTCGGGCAACTTTGGGCACCGAAAGCGGCTCTAATGTTTTCGACAATGACGGGACCATCGCCGATGAAATCAACTTCATGTTAAGTGAAAATCCAGAAGTCACATTCAATGAAGTCTTCACTTCAATTCTAGCTAAGCATGAAAAAAGAATCACTATGAATCAAATCTCACCAAAAATTTTTGAATCAATCCTTTTTCGAACAGCACTAGTTTTATTTGAAGGGGAATACTCTGGTGTTGTCCAACCTGAAATACACTACATACCTTTAAAAAAAGACTTTTCAAATATCGACTCGGTGTTCGAGAAATTAGAGAACCTAGAGTATCTAGAACAAATGACGGATCGTGCTTACTCCGATGTAATCGACTCGGGGCTTTATTCCTACCAGTCATTTGTTGAAGGAGTCGACGCAGATTTAGATTCAAGGACCCTCAGGAAAAAAGAATACGATTTATTTTCATTTCCCGCTATTGCTAGGAATTCTGAAGGTGAATTTCAGCAGGTTCTTCCTGCAAGCAACCTAGGGCTCACATTATCAACTAAAATTTTTCCACCAGACTTCAATCGGACACAGATACTACCCACACTAGATGCACTAGAACCAACCAAAATGAAACCTGAAAACGAAACCCTACAATCACTTAATGAAAAAGTTGCCTACCTCGAAACCACGGTGGCAACTTTGCTGGAAAGATCAACGGTTAAGCAAAATCGTCGCTTGGCATATAGGTTTGTAAGGCGAATTTGGCGCCTAATACCGCAGAATTTGAGGTTTAAGATCATTGCGAATCTCAAAGAAATGAAAAGCCCCGACCGAAAGGAAAGTCTACCAATGAAATTTGCTCTTCGATTTTGGCACTTCGCTCCCACAAAAATAAAACTAAGAGTTCGTCGACTCATCCGGTAGTGCTATGTGTGGATTCGTTGCTCTAATTTCTCCATCAGTACCAATTGATAGAGGTTTATTAAATGTGATGCGCGACAGGCTCTACCACAGAGGGCCAGATAACGGTTTGACCTGGGTTCACGACATTCATCGCATTGGACTGGCTCATAGACGATTGTCGATACTTGATCTTTCTCGTGATGCTGACCAACCGATGGTAAGTAGAGATGGGAACTTCCAAATTGTCTTTAATGGTGAAATATATAATTATGTAGAATTAAGGTCAGAACTTGCATCTAAAGGAATACAATTTCGGACGAATTCGGATACTGAAGTACTTCTTGAAGCCTTAATTGAATGGGGAGAAGACGCTCTCCTAAAGCTGAATGGAATGTTCGCATTTACTTTTTGGGATGAAGAGCGCAAACAATTGCTAGTTGCTCGTGATCGGTTTGGAGAAAAACCGATTTTTATTGGAAGGGGCCGGCACGGGACGACAGCTATAGCTTCAGAAATCAAATCTGTTCTCGCCCACCCTATGATTCCATGCCAATCAAGTGAGGAAGCTCTAACTAGATACGTAAATGGCAGCTGGTATGAGGATGACGAACTCACTTTCTTTGAAGGGGTTGAAAGATTGCCAGCTGCTCACGCAACTTGGATCGATCTTCGCGGAGAGACTGTGGAGCGCTGGAGATACTGGACACCTAACTACAGTGATATTAACCATGGGATAACTCTTAAAGATGGAGCTAACCGTTTTAAAGAGCTCTTCCAGAGAAGCGTAGATATGAGACTCCGTTCCGATGTACCTGTCGGGTCAAGTCTCTCAGGCGGAATTGACTCTTCTGCAATTGTGGGATTCTTGAGTGAACAAAGAAACAAGGATGCTTTCTCACAGAATACATTCTCCGCTGTATTCCCAGACGATCCGGCGATTTCGGAACATGATGAAATTAGTCAAGTAGTTACATATTCTGAGGTGGAATCATATACAACGATCCCAAAGTCAGAAATGCTGAAACGCGAATGCAAAAGACTCCACTATCACCAAGAAGAACCCTTTTTATCTGCCTCGATATACCTTCAATGGTGTGTTGCAAGGCTAGCAATGGAGCATAACACGACAGTTCTACTAGATGGGCAAGGAGCTGACGAGCTTCTAGCCGGATATCAATTCTATTTTCGTCAGCACCAACTTGACCTTCTTGATAAAGGCCGCTTAGAAGAGGCTATTACCACTACTGAAAAATTCCATTCAAGAATCTACTCAGCATCCGAAAAATTTCAAGATAAAGGAAGAAGGGTCCACTTGGATGTTATGTATTCAGTCGATGAACTTCGTAAAATAGCTGGAGATACTCCTAGTGTTTTTCATTATCCATACACTGTTGGAGTAGCACCACCTGAAAAGGGGTTCAGGCTTCGAAGAACAATTTCCGAGGCGCTTTTATACAACTGTTTGCCAATGCTTCTTCGTTACGCTGATAGGAACTCTATGGCGTTTTCGCGCGAAGCTCGCTTACCTTTCCTTGACTACGATCTAGTCGACTACTGCCTAACACTTCCAGACTCCTTATACATAAATGATGGCTGGCAGAAAATCGTTTTACGCGAGGCAACCAAAGGAATAATTCCAGAAGAAATCCGCTGGCGAACTGACAAAGTCGGTTACGCGGCTCCATTGGATATTTGGATGCGGAGAGACCTAAAGGATTGGACGGAAGAACGAATTTATGACAGTCAGCTTTTGAACATACCGGGATATGATCGAACAGCAGTCGAGTCTCTCTGGAAAGATCATCAAATTGAGAAAGCCAATAATTCTTGGGCGCTTTGGAGATGGGTAAGCCTGTCTGAATGGCTTGACTTAAAGGATATAGGCACGTGGAGATCGGGGATGGAAACTCATCTTTCCCTTTAACTTGTTAAGGTAGCTACTCAAAAAAATCTGAAACGTGGATGCTCAAATTCTTTGCTCATGCATCTTCGTTACTAGTAGATCAGAACTCCGTAACAAAGCTCTAGCATCAAAATGAGCCGGGTTATCAAAGAATGTTTGGAACCAAACTTCTAGGCTTATCATTCCCCACAATGCCCGAAGAGGAATTTGCTCGAGATTAGAACTGTTAGGAATCTGCAATGGAAACAAATCTCGTTTTCTAGCTGAATCTAACGTATCAAGAATGAAACTGTTTACTTGGGGATTTGACTGGGCCCAGACATCTAAGGGAACAGGAAACCCCATCTTGTCTTTTCTCTGAAGTATTTCGGTAGGTAATCGTTTACC
>CETB01049408.1_pt1 | contig 16521 bp, 8 predicted proteins | sample 356381 | NCBI WGS metagenome assembly CETB01 (sample SAMEA2622545, study PRJEB7988) | marine metagenome | biome: marine biome (ENVO:00000447); feature: deep chlorophyll maximum layer (ENVO:xxxxxxxx); material: "saline water (ENVO:00002010), including plankton (ENVO:xxxxxxxx)" | depth 155 m | reverse complement strand
ACTGGACAAATGTTGAAAGGTAAACAAATCCTTTCGCCGTTATCTTTAAAAGGTTTTGTGTAATGATAAAGATGTGATGGAAAAAAAACAATATCACCTTCTTTTGGATTTATAATAATTTCTTTGTCTTTATTTGAAATTGGAAAATTATAACCAGAACTAGTAAAAACTATCGAACCGTCATCATTAGATAAGTTATTTGGCATTTTTAGATATAAAACTCCACTATACCATGCCTCACAATGGTTATGTTTAACATGAAAAGATTCTTTATTTGCTATCATCGACCAAGACTTAATATTAGTCTTTTTAGGCCAATTTTTAGCAAATAACCCTTCATTCTTTAATTTTATTTCTTTCTCATAATCATTTGAGGCAGCTTCAACAAGACTCATAATATCGTTAATCGCTTTATCCCCTAATTTACATAAATCATATTCGGTTCTATGGGCATTTATATCTGTTTTAAAAGGTTGATCAAAAACAAGTTTTTGGTTTTTAATTGAAATTATAGCTTTCTCAATTAATTCATCATGCTTTTCAGAATAATCTGACAAATTATAATTTATAACACAATCAAAAGCATTTGGACAAAAATCTGAAGTCTCAACTTCATCATAACGATTACTTAAATATAAATTCAAAGATGCTACTTCTCTATCAAGAGGGAACATATTATTTAAAAAGATATCTTCTTTTTTAAAAACTTCTTTATTTTCACATAGAATATTTGCAGTTAAGAATGCCTTTTGAAGAACATTACTACTAGGAAAATATAATAGATTCTCCTCAACTAAAGATAAATATTCTTCATGATACTTCTTATCAGTTTCCATTCTTAAAGATTCACAATAGTTGTTAACAACTGCAAAACGGAATTCATTTGCGTCATCAAGCTCAGGACTTTGAAGTAATTTATTATATATTTCGCGAGCCTCTTTAAATTCTTCTTTACTATGTTTGGCGACACCTAATTGAGAAATTAACTCCAATCTTTCTGGGTTATCTTTATGATAATCATTAATTAGTTCTATTGATTTCTCAGCATTACCAGATCTACTATACGCCTGAGCAAGTTTAGTTATATAAAGAGCATCTTGAGGGTCCAATTTGTTTAAAGCTTCAAAATCTCTAATTGCATCAGAATAATTAGCTAAATTTAGGTTCATCAGGGCCATTTTGTAAATAATTTCTTTATTATCTGGCTGAATTTCTAAGGCCTTATCAAGTAATTCTATAGCTATATAAGAATAATTTATATCAATAGTTTCTGCTTGATTTGTTAAAATATCAGTTATTATATCGTATGCTGGTAAAAAACGAGGTTCTAATTCTATAGACTCTAGAAGAAATTTTTTAGCTTTCTCATCATCATCAAGACTTTTGTGACATATGCCAGACATGAATTTAAAGTCAAATTTCTCTGGAAATATTTTTCGAGCTTCATCACAAATCTTTAACGCCCCTAAGAAATCTTTTTCCTTCAGTTTTCTATCAATATCATTATTAAATTCATCATATGTTTGGCTATCATTCATAAATTTATTTATCTTTTCCATAAATATTTAGTTGATAAAAATCAAAATTTGCTTCCTTATTTATTATTTCAAAAGAGACAAATGAAGGGAAAATTAATAATTTATTATTGCTTAATTTAAAGCTTTTTTCTCTAATTTTCTTTTTCTTCACACTCAAACCATCAACTATATAATTAAATTTTATATTTAATTTTTCTTTGTTTTCTTTTGGATTTAGAAAAAAAGCACTTATCCAGGGTACATAATTTCTTTCAAAATCCATATTAGAGTTTATTTTTTTTATACCTACTTCACATTTTTTTGGAAATTTATCAAACATATCTATATTTCTAGCAGAATTTTCAGCAATGTACTTAACAACTAGATTATTGAAAGCTTCTTTTATATCTATCTCATCATTTTCTTTTAATAATTTATCATCATATTTAAGGGCTGAATAATTTAAATCATTATAAATTATTTTTTCTTCGTTATTTTTTAATTCTTTATCTGATGAAAATAAAATAGTGTCTTTTTTATTTTTATTAAATATTTCGTATTCTTTAACAAAATTTAACGATTGTGGGCAAAAGTTATAAGGATTCAAGATTTCGTTTTGATCACAAGCAAAATCTGTTAATGAAGCCATTCTTTTATCAGAGCTATATGTTTTGTTACAAAATTTAATAAAATCTTGTAATTCTTTTTGGTTATTTACCTCATAGATACATTCGAAGAGATCATAAATAAGCTCATCTGTTAAGACTCTCTCAAGAAACTTAATCGCCACATCCCATTGACCTTTTGATTTATAAAACCTTCCTGCTATTTGCCTAAAAGGAATATTAAGCTGCTCTTTTTGTAAAACCTCTATAATTAGTTTTTCAATTTCAGAGTCTCTTTTTCCATCTTCATTTGACAAAAGCATAACATTACAAAGTCCTGTTTTAGCATCAATCTGTTCGTTATTTATTGATAATGCCTTTCTAAAACTTTCTTCAGCTTGTTTAAGCTCTCTTAATTTAAATTGAAAGAAACCTAAATTAACTAATCCTTCATAAAATAATGGATTTTTATCAATTAGATCATTCATAATATTTATTGCATCATCGGTTTTTCCTAACTGAAAATATGTTAAAGATAGTAAATTTAATAACCTTTTATTATTTTTTGCAATTTCTAATAATTTTAAGATATCTGACTCACATTTAATGAACTTTCCCTCTCTAAAATCTTCTTCTATGACTTTGATATTTGTATCTAATTCCATTAATTATCTTTTATATTTATTTATTCTTAAATATAAGCATTTTAAATGAAAATATAAGGGCAAACCTAATTTATAAATTCAATATACTTGAAATATGTTATAAGCATTACCATATGAAATATTAACTAGAGGAGGTAATTATGTTAGTAGAAAATTTAGGAGCGGTAACATTAGTTAATGGACTACTTAGAATTGAAACTTTAAAAGTAGAGCCAAATGGGGAGCAAACTAATTCTGGTGAGATCCTTATCCCAGCAAATCTTGTAGGGCCTATTCTTGATGGTCTAGTAAATGCTGCAAAAGACCTTGAAAGCAAGTTACAAGACCAAATAGGTGAAGCAAATGAAGCTGGATCTAATGGTAAAAAAGCAAAAGATAAAAAGAAAACTAAAAACTAGAATATTTATAAAAGTTTTTTTTTCTTAAACTTGAATTTACTTTTTAGGTAAATAATCATGAGAATATTTTCAATTTTAATATTATTAGTTATGTCATTATATACTTTTAATTTAAAAGCTAATGAACAAACTGTTGATTTCAATAATTATAATGTTATTGGATCACCAATTACATATGAAGAATATGTTGATATGATTAGGATTGCTGTAATTAGTCAGCCAGACTATCGTTCTCTTATAGCTAGAAAATCTTCTTATGATTTTGACTTACGCTATGAGAGATTTCAAAGGTTACCAAAATTAAACTCATCGGTTAGAAATGACAAAATAATTGATAGAAAAATTGATGACTTTAACTCTATTAGAAAGCGTCAAGATGATGCAACTGATTTTATTTTAGAATTAAATCAACCTATTTATCTTGGGGGGAGCATTAATAAAAGGGTTGATAGTGCAATTAAACAAAAGCGAATAGGAAGTCTAGAATTACAAAAACAAGCTTCTGAACTTACGATTAAAGCTAATCAAATATTTTTAGATCTTTTAAAATATTTCATTTTGCAAGAAAAAGTAGATAATAGTATTAAAGAAATTAAAACAATTCTTTCTAATGTAGAAAGTAGAATTCAAGCTGGTTTTTCTAATATTACTGAAAAAGCTCTAGTACAAATTCGTTTAAATCAGTTACTAATCTCACAAGCGGAAATAAACGCACAATTATCAAGATCAAAAGAAACATTTGAAAGGTTCTTTAATACTAATCTAGATACTTATTTAATTCCTTCTTTAAAACTAGAAAATTTTATAGATTTGAAAGGTAATATTTCTAGAAATTATAATGAAAGAGACTCTTATGATGTGTTAATTTCTGAAATGATGTATGAGCAAGAAAAGAACAATATAGACCTTGCTAGATCAGAGTACAGACCGAGAGTTGGAATTAATATAAGATATATACAATATGATTTTGATGAAGATTTTGAAGAGAATGATATTAGAGGCGGAGTAACATTTAGTTTGCCTATTTTTGATTTTGGTCGAGGAAGTAAAATTAATTCTGCTAAATCAAGAGCAGAAGAATATAAATGGAATTTTGATAGTGAAATAAGGGATTATTTAATTGTAAGATCTGAAGTTGAAAACAGACTAAAATCTATTTCACAATCAATAAATGAAATTAGAAGTACTGTTGAAAATACCAGGCAACAAAAGGATATATTAATTAACAGAATGAGTCTTAGTGAATTTAATGGAATTAATCTATCTGAAATCATACTTCAAGATGTATCAAATACCACAAGACTGCTTGAGAATGAAATACAACTATATATTGATGACCTAACATTAAGTCATATTAATAGCTCTCTTCTCAATCGATTTAAAATGGAATTATAATGGATAAAGAAAGTAAAAAAGAGTCGCATTGGTTTTGGGGAAGCGTATATAAATACAGAAGCATATATTATCAGGTCCTTTTAGCTTCTCTATTTATAAATTTATTTGCTTTGGCTAGCGCATTCTACATTATGACTGTTTATGATAAAGTTGTGCCAAATAATGCTATAAGCTCTCTTATCGCTCTAACCGCCGGTGTATTTCTTGTTATTATTTTTGATTTCATTACTAAAATGATTCGTGGCTATTTTATTGATGTGGGTGGAAGCCTTTTAGACGATGATTTAGCTGAAAGATTATTTAAGAAATTTGTTTCCCATGATGTTAACAAATTAGGTAATTCACCAAGTAGATTAGCTGCTTCAGTAAAAGAATTTGATGGAGTTAGAGACTTTTTTGGATCAGCAACTATGGTAACATTGGTTGATTTTCCTTTTATGATAGTTTTTGTTGGAGTTTTATGGGCTATAGGCGGAATGGTAGCTCTTGTACCTACATTAATTATACCTCTTGTCATAATTGTTGCTGCAACTATTCACCCTCTTATAAAAGGCTATGCTGAAAAAAACTTGAATGCATCTCAAGGAAAATTAGGTGTTTTATTAGAATTATTAGGAAATATTGAAACTGTTAAGACTGTTTCTGGCGGAGAATATTTAAAAACAAAATGGCATAAATCTGTTGGTGATTTAAATCGAGCGAGTATAATTTCAAGAACTATAGGTAATATAGCCATCACTTTTTCACAATCAGGTTTACAGATTAGTCAGACATTTATGATTTTTTATGGTGTTTTCCTTATTGCAGCGGCAGAATTATCCATGGGAGCACTTATAGCTTGCGTTATTCTGTCTGGAAGAGCTCTAGCTCCTCTGGGTCAAATAGGGGCATTATTAACAAGATTTAATACTGCAATAGTAGGTTACAAAAGAATTGATGAACTAATGTCTGTAGATGCTGAGGATGAAAAATTTGAGGACTTTGAACACAAAGGTTCAATTAGAGAAGGCGCAATTTCAGTAAAAAATCTAAATTGGGTAGTAAATGAAAGAAAAATACTTCAGGACATAAATATTGAAATTAATGCTGGAGAAAAAATTGCCTTAATAGGCTCATTAGGATCGGGTAAATCAAGTTTGCTTAAATGCTTAGTTGGATTCAATAGTGTTGAACAAAATGTTATTTCTATAGATAATTATGACATTAAATCAATTAGTCCTGAAGTAATGAGAAAAAATATAGGTTACAGTCCACAGACTATTCAGTTATTCACAGGAACAATATATGAAAACATAGGTATGGGTTATGATGATGCAACTGAAGAAGATATAGAAAAAGTTTGTGAAATAGTTGGTATTCATAATTTTATTGGTTCTTTACCAGGTGGCTATAATTATAACTTAGATGAGAATGGAAGAAATTTATCAGGCGGCCAAAAGAAAAGTATTACTTTGGCTAGAGCATTAATAAAAAAACCAAAAATATTAATATTAGATGAACCAACAAGTTCTATGGATGGTACATCTATGACACAATTTATAAAGAATTTAAAAGAAATTTACACTGATTACACACTTATAATAGCCACACATAATGCACAAGATTTATCGCTTGTTGATAGGGTAATAGCAATTGTTGATGGTAAGGTTGCCAATGATCTACCAAAAGAAAATTTCTTAGCAAATATTAATAAGACAGAGATATAAAATGCGAAACCCTTTTAAGAAAAAAGAAAATAATAATAATACTCCTTTCCAAGGTATAGCTTCATTTTTCTTAAGGTTATTTTATTTAATTAATCGAATGGGTGAGTACATAGCTAATTATTTTTTAACAATAGAAAATCAAGAAAAAATTACCGAAATAGGACAATTTAGAGGTTTCAAAAGATCTTTCATTCTATTAAATATACTCATTGTAACTGTGATCACACTTTTTTTATGGAGTTTTTTTGCAAAAACTGATCAAGTGGTTAGAGCTGATGGAACAGTTATCCCAGCATCTAAAATACAATTAGTTCAAAGCTCTTATGGTGGTGTTGTTGATAAAATACTTGTAAATCTTAGTGATGATGTAAGGGCAGGTGATATTATTTTTGAAATTGATAAAGATCAAAGTCTTATTAATTATGAAACAGCTAAAGAAGAAGTTACCTCAAGAGAAAGGAAAGTTAAAATATTTGAAAAACTATTAGCTTCAGGATCCGAAGCAGAGATGACTATTATAAATGAAAAACTATTGCTAGCAGAAGCCAAAAGAAGATACATTGAAGCTGAAAAAAGATACAATAGCAATCAAGTAAAATCACCAGTTGATGGAAAAATTAGCACAGTCAATGTAGCAACGATTGGGCAAGTTGTTGGAACAGGTGAGTTATTGGCAGAGGTAGTTCCAAAAGATCAAGATTTAATAATTGAGGCCCAAGTTCAACCTAAAGATATAGCTAAAGTGAAAGTTGGACAAAAGGCTAAAATAGCATTTTCAGCCTTCGATAGCGCCATTTATGGGATGTTTGAAGGTGAAGTTGAAAAAGTAGCTGCTAGCACTACCTACCAGGAAGAATCAAACAGAGTCTATTATACGGCTAGAATTAAAGTAATAGATAATAAAATTAATGAAAATGATAAAGTTATTATTCAATCAGGAATGCAATCAACTGTATCAATAATAGGTAACAAACAAAGAGTTATATCGTATTTCTTGAACCCAATAAAAAAATTAAGTCAAGAAGCCTACAGCGAATAAACCTTTCTATACTATTTTAGCTTGTTTTAATTCTTTATAGAGTGGAGTCAATTGTTGCTCATAATTTTTCCATCTCTCAACAGATGTATTATATAATTTTTTTCTTACTTGAACACTGCTTGCAGTTTTTACAAACCTCTCATTTTCATAGAACTCAAGACATTTATCTTCATATTCAAGACCTAAATAAGAAAGAAGCCCCCTAACCTTTTCTTCAGGGTTATCTAATAGTTTTTCGTATATTACATCAAATATTGTATTTTCTTCGAATTTATTATACCAATGATGCATCAAGTCATTATAACTAATATAACTTCTAGCTATTCCATCTAATGAATAAAATGCATGAAAATCAGCAACAAATTTTTTAGTATAAATTGATAGACATGTATCCATTGGGTTTCTTTTACAATGAATAATTTTTGACCAAGGCAAAGCTGCTTTTATTAAAGATACAAATAAATAATTACCCGGCATCTTATCAACAAAATATGGTTTATTATCAATATTTAATGGTTTAATTTCTTCAAAATAGTCTTCTTGAAATTTTTTAAGAGTTTCCTTATTAACTAAAAATTCATTTTGACTATAATTGCTAATCTCATATTTCTTAGCAATTTCTTCTATAACTCTTAACTCACCAGCTCCATGAACTAGACTGTGGCTATCTAAGATTTGCTCTGTTAAAGTGGTTCCAGATCTTGGCATACCAACAATAAAAATTGGTGTTGGATGTTTTTTTTGATTTGTGATGTGAGTATTATCCGCATATCGAATTAATTTACAATAATCATGAAATTTCAAAATCCTCTCATATGAGTAACCTTGCATCTCATTATATAAATTATTAGCTTCGAATAGGTACTCAAAGGCTTCTTCATACTCTTTTTCTTTATCCAATATAGAGAACATACCAAAGCCAGATTCGATTTTGACTTTTAAAGGGGTTTTGGAATCATTATGAATATCCTTAACCCAATTAAACATATTATTACTTTTATTGAATTTTACTTTTTCAATGAGTCTAATCATCCTATATGATTTTGGATGTTCAGAAATAAACTTTTCTATAATTTCCTTGGCTTCATCATCTTTCCCTTTAAGCAAAAGAATATGACAATAATTATATGCAAATATATCAGTAGTTTTATCCAGGTTATATGTATCAACAAATAATGACTCAGCTTCATCTAATCTATCTGTTTTAACATATAGAAGACCTAAATTACTCAATGTATGAGGATTGTTAGGGTTCAAATCTTTAGATTTCATAATATAATTTAATGCATCATCGAATTCTTCAATTGCTAGATAATTAATACCCATTTCTAAATATATTGCAGCAAGGTGCTTTGTATTGGTTTGATTCATATTTAATTTATTGAGGTATTTCTTATAAACATCAATTGACTCATTATATTTTTCTAAATATTTGAGACAATAAGCAATATTAAATAGAATTTGATAGTTACTTTCATCTAGAGCTAAAGCTTTATTGAATTGATTAAGAGCTTGCTGATACATCATTTTATTAACCAAAACTCTTCCTAAACCATTTAAAACAGCAATATTATTTGGATTCATTGCGATGATATTATTATAGATAAATTCTGCATCATCATATTCTTTTAAAGAGATATGTGCATCTGCTAGATTAAGAAATACTTGAACTGGTATATTAGGTGATGATAATTCTTTAACCTTTATAAAGATATCTTTTGCCTCTAAATACTTACCTAATTTTTTAAAAAGCTCACCTTTAAGGTTTAATAATTCTATATTTTCTGGATTTAATTTAAATAACTTATTTATTAGAATTTCAGCTTCATTTAGTTTATTAGAATTAAGAAGTTCATATATTTTATTAATTTCATCAACTTTATCAATCATTTAAATATGGTCCTTATAATTATTCCATTTACCAATTGATTCTGAATTAATGTTTTCTCTAACAGCTAATGCACTTGCAGTAAAAACAGGACGCTTATTCTTTATAAAATCTAAACATTTTTTCTCAAAATCAAGATCACAGAAGGATAATAAATTATTTATATTTTTTTCAGTATTATCAATTATATCTTCATATTGAATCTTGTAAATTTCATCACTAAAAGATTGATTCCAGAATTTCATCAAATTATCATAAAAATCATAATATTTTAGTGTACTTAACCAGTTAAAATGCCAATCCATTTTCCCAACAAAAAGTTTTGAATAAATTGAAAAACAATTATCCATTTTATTTCTCTGAATATGAATAATCTTAGACTCAGGTAATAATTGTTTAATCAAACCTATGTAAAGAAAATTATGAGGAAGTTTATCAGTTATTATAGTCTTATTGTCAGGAATTAGGTTTTTAGATCTATTAATATATAAGTTTCTAAGGGTTGTTAAATGCTCAACATTAAAATCACTAATATCAGATGGATAATCAATACCCTCTACAATATTTTGAAGTATTCCTTTTTCACCGAGACCATGAATTTTTGAATGAGATGATAACATTTGCTCTAACAGTGATGTTCCAGATCTTGGCATTCCAAGGATAAAAATAGGTATGAAATTATTAGTCTTATTTTTTTTAAGAAAATTTATTTTTGATAATTCATTATAGCTTGATTGTATTTTATCAAAATATAATTTTTCATTCTCTATTACATTATCAGGATCTATATTCATATATTGCATAAAAGAAGATTTAGAAATTTTAAGGTAATTAACACCTATCTCGTATTCTTTAATATTATCGTAATAGCACCATAATGCCATAGCAGAAAAAGCCTTGCTTTCTAGACTTATATTATCATTAATTAAAGCATCTTTTAAATAAGATAAATCAAAGTCAGAAAATGAATATTTTAATTGAGCAAGACCGTAATAGGCCTCAAAATTAGTATTATCCAACTTTAATGACATTTCTAGTGCATCTATAGCTTCTTGAGTTTTACCAACAGCAACCAAACAATTAGCCAAATGAACATATGTGGCCGGATATTTATTATTTAACTTCAAAGCATTTTTGGATGCAATCATTGCACTGTCAATATTAGAAGATAAATAATAAAGATTAATTAAAAGTGAATAAGCTTTATAATTTTCTTTATTTAATTCAATTGATTTAAGTAAATTTTCTTCAGCTCCAGAAAAATCCTTTAACCATAATAGAGTATGTCCTAAATTATAATATAATGCATAATTATTAACTTCTAATTCTACTGATTTTTTATGGTAAATTAATGCATCACTAAATAACGATTTCTTGGTATAACAATTACCTAAATTACTAAGAACTAATGGATTATTTGGATCTATACTAATAGAAGATAAAAATATTTCTATCGCCTTATCATAATCACCTATTTCTAGCAATGTAGTTCCATAATTATTAAGACAAGGTAAATAATTTTTGTTTAATAATAATGTTTTTTCGTAATTAGTTTTTGCTAAAAAAAGATCAGTTTTATTATTCTTTAAATTAAATTTTTTTTTGTAAATATTACCAAGTTGATTAAAAAATAAATAATTATCTTTGTCATAATTTATGGCCTTATTAAAGTAGTCAATAGCTTTATCCAGGTCATTATTTAACTCATAACAAGTAGCTATTCCTGAGTATATTAAAGAATTTTCATTATCAATATTTAATAAATCTAAAAAATATTTTTTTGCTGACTCAATATTATTATCATTTATAAGCGCAAAACCCTTTTGTAAGTCGACTGTCATAAGAAAATATTTAGCACAAAAAAAAGGCCGCTAAAAGCGACCTTTTAATTTATTTGTTACTAGTTCTTATGAACCGGATGACCCATCAACGTCAGCAGCAACAAGAACTGCACCACTAATAGTAGCAAGTAGAGCAAATTGGTCACCATCACTGATAGCACTGTCACCATCAACGTCTTTCCAGTAATAAGCACCGTAAACAGTACCTGAGTCACCGATAAAGAGAACATACTCTTCATTAGCTGCACCATCAGAACCAAGTGAAGCATTAAGAGCTGTTGTTATTGCACTTATATCACCGAAATCAGTCGTATAAGCATTACCTGTTTTCTCATTAGTATTTGCAATGATTATACCACCAGCGTCCAGGTCAGCAGTTTGTCCTGAACCAGCTAGAAGTGTGGTTGTAGGAGCAGTTTTACCTACAGCAACAGCTGTATATAATGCACCAGTAATTTTAATGTCATCATTAGTTGTTGAGAAGTTAGTAATCTGGTCATGAGAAGTAGCAGAAACTGTGAAATCTTGATCCGCACCTGTTATATCAGTGAGTGTAAGAATAGTCATAGTATCTGTTGCACTAGTAATTTTAACATCATCAGATCCAGTAGAAACATTAACTGTATCAGTACCTGAGTTAGAGATGTAAACAACATCAGCACCAGCACTATCACTAATTGAGTTAGTACCATCACCACCATTAATTGTATCTATACCAGAACCACCATCGATAATATCATCACCAGCACCTGTTGTAATAGTATCAGCAGAAGCTGTACCTGTGATTGTATAGTCAAAGTCAGCAGATGCAACTGTTGTTGCAGCTGTAGCACCAGCATTAACTTTAATTGTCCAGTCAGAAGTAGTGATTAGGTTATCTTCATTGTAGTTGATGTAAAGTAATTCATCAGTTGTGTTATAGATAGCTTCTAGTCTCTTACCAGACAATGAGTCTTGAGCAAGTGTTTTAGAAGTTGTTGCTGTTAAAACAGTAGCATTAATAGTCACACCTGAGTTAAGAGATGAATAATCAACAGTGATTTTAAATTCATCAGTACCTGATAAGAAGTCAGTAATAACATCATAAGCAGTTCCTGTTGAGTCACTAACTGCACCAGAAGCACTTGAGTTATCATATTTAACATCATCAGCACCAGCACCCAATGTAATAATATCAGCACCAGCTGTACCATCAATAACATCAGCACCTGTACCTGACTTAATAGTGTCAGCTTTAGCACCACCAGTAATAATATCAGCACCAATACCTGTTGTAATTGTCATAGGTGTCAATGTTTCTGCAGCACCATTGAATGTTACAACACCTTTTACTGTACCAGCATTAAGAGTACCTGTAGCTCCTTGGAAGAAACCAGCTGTTAGCGTGATCGGTAAAGCTCTTGCAATACCATCATCTGTTAATGTGATAACTTCAAACTTAGTCATGTTTGTAGTTACAACAGTTGTTAAGTTACCACCATCTGCTTTAATAGCTAATGTGTCAGTACCTGTTCCACCAACTAATGTATCAGCTGTAGCAATTGAGTCTTCATAGAAATAGAAGAGATCATCACCAGCACCACCAGTAATTGTATCTGTTGTAGCAGCAGCTGAAACAGAATAGTAACTAATTGCATTAGCAGCTGAAAGTCCAGCAGCATCAACAGTCACAGCACCATTTGCATTAGTGTCATATATTTTTAATAGAGTAGTTCCGTTATTTGTATAGACACTATCAGATAATGTAATTGTATTAGCACCTGTTCCATAGAATTGAATTTTTTCAACGCTTGACATTCCTTGAAGATCAGAAGCAGCAACAGTTGTTGTAGCATTTTCTGAGAATTTTAGAATATCGGATCCAGCACCACCATCAAGAGTTTCAGCAGCAGTTAGGCCAATAAAGTCAGATACATCAGACATATTGAATGTATCAGCACCAGCACCACCGATAAGTGTATCAACAACGGCACCACCACTAAGTGTATCGGCACCTAATCCACCATCAATAGTATTTGCTTTAGCACCACCGATTAATGTATCAGCACCTGCACCACCTGTTATAGTAATTTTTGAATCGTCTTCAGCTGAAGCATTAACAAAAATACCACCAGATCCAGTCCAGCTAGAACCATCAATCACACCAGTGATTGCGGCTGTTGTACCGTTACCACTTGCAGCAGCTGTTGCAGCTGTTACGAATTGACCATCAGTTAATGTAATGTAAGCACTGTTTGTACCAACATTTGTTAAAGTGATTTTTTCAATTCCAGTTACAAGAGTTAATGAAATGTAACCAGAAGCTGTACCAAGATCAGTATCATCCATTGTGATAGCAAGAGTATCAGTACCCTTACCACCTGTGAATGTATCAGTTGCCTCTAAACCAGTAGCAGCTACTGAAGTTGATAGGTAAGTAACTGTATCATCACCAGCACCACCTGTAATGCTATCATCAATATTAGCAGCAACGTTAAGGTTAGCTGTAATGCTGTTGGCTGATGTTAATGCAGAAGCAGTAACAGTTAACGCACCAGCAGCTGTCGCTGTACCATTAGCTTGGATTTGTTGAATAGTAAAGTTTGAAACACCGTTATTAGTAAATAATGTATCGTCTAAAGTTACAGTTAAAGCAGCTTCACCTGTCATCTGAAGAACTTCAACACTCTTTAGACCATGAAGATCTGTACTAGCAATTGTAGTACCATTAGTATCAGAGATTCTAAGTGTATCTGTACCTTCACCACCATCTAATACTTCAGCAGAAGCTAAAGTAATAAAGTCAGTGTCGTCGTCAACAAGGAATCTATCGTTACCAGCACCACCTGAAAGAATATCGGCACCACCGTCTCCATCAATAACATCGTTACCTGCACCACCATTGATTGTATCAATGCTAGCAGCACCATTAATGATGTCATTACCGCCATTACCATTAATTGTATCTGCAGCTGCAGCACCAATTAAAGTATCAATTAAATCTGAACCAGTAATAGTTTGTGGGTAAAGAACACCACCAGTGTTACCTTCCATTGTAAGACCAGTTGTTAGACCAAACATTCCAGATGCATCGATTTCAGTTAAAACCGCAGCAGCTATATTTGTTGTAATAGGTCCATAACCAGAGAATGTAACTTTGTTTAGAGCGGATGAAGTTAAATCATCAGTATCAGTAGCTGAAAGACCACTTGTTATATTGATTGTTTCAAATTCATTTAATGTAATTGTACCAGCAGTTGGTAAAATAACACCAAGTCCACTTGCAGTCGCTATTGTAACATTCGCAGTATCATCTGATGTGTTTAGTGCTAGAGTACCAACAACACCTTCTGTACCTTGAATTTCAATTTTAGCATCTGCAGTTAAGTTTTTAACTGTAACGCCTGTTCCGTCTGCAGTAGCAGTGGAAAGAACTCTAAATGTATCAGCACCAGCAATTTTAGCCAGGTCATAAACAGTTGAGTCAGTTGCACCAGCAGCTAGAACTTCAATACCAGTAAGTCCGGCAGTTGCAGTAGCAGTAAGAGTATCAGCATCATCAATTTCAACTGTGTCTGTACCGTCGCCACCAGCGAAGATGTCAGCACCAAGAGAATTCAATGATGAATCAAAGTTAATTGTATCATCACCAGGACCACCAGTAACTACTAAAGTTGCAGTTGTTGCAACAGTGATATCTGCACCACCTGTTTGAGCAGTTAGATCAATAGCCGCTAACGAAGCACCCATTGCAGCAGTAATTGTTGTTTTTGTTGCACCAGCAAGTGTTAATGAAGTAGCAGATGTAGCTGCAAGACCAGCTAAAGTAGATTTAACTGCGCCTGCATTCACTGTAACAGTTTCAATACTTGCAAGCGTAACAGTACCACCAGCTACGTTATTATTAAGATTCAGAGTAACTGCGTCGGCTGAACCAGCAACAACGGCTGCTTGGAAACCAACATTTAAGTCACCAGCTGAATTCTTATAATTAACATTTACTAGATTTGGTAAATTCGTAAATAAAGTATCACCTGAAGAACTAGAAGCAACTAATCCAACAGTCTCTACACCACTATATAGTGATGATTCGATTGTTGTAGTATCTGTTTCATCTGTTTCAAAGTTTGTAACATCAATTGTTTCGATGTTCTTTAATGTGATACCTGTAATAGAGTCACTAGCACCAGTTGATGTACCAGCAATAGAAAGTTTTAATGTATCAGAACCACCTGCGCCATCAACAACATCACCAGGAGCATAACTTGTTGTAGTCGCTCCACCATCTGTTCCGTATGTACCACCGATAACATCAGTACCAGCACCACCAGTGATTTCATCAATTGCAGTAGTCATATTTGTTACTGTCTTTTCGAGATCAGCGTTATTTGAAATTAAAGCTGTTTGACTACCAATAAGAACATTGCTTCCATCAAATACTGAAACCTTGATACCTTCAAGGCCTTCAGCTGTTGTGTCAGCAGATGCAGTAACAGTAAATGTTGCTGTTGTTGCACCTGAGGCTAATGTTACTGTACCTGAAAGGCTATCAGTATCACCAGATCCAGCTTTATCAACAGTATCGCCATTTGTGTCACCAGCAACATTATATGTAAATGTTGTGTCAGCTGTTGCTGCAGCATTTGCAGTAATTGTATAAGTAATTGCACTACCTTCGGCTACACTATTAGTGCTAGCTGAGAGAGAGTATGAAGTAGCACCTGAAGTAACACCAGTCCCTGAAATAGTACCTCCAGTTCCATCAGATATTGTGGATCCTGTTGGTAAGGATGATACACCCATAGCTGAAGCTAATTCAGCATATGTGTTAGATGATCCTGTTGTACCAGATGTTTTGTTACCACCTACGTCGAAAGTAAATTGGTCTGCACCATTAACTGTTACAACTGCACCATTGGATAGTGTTAATTGAACAGAGTCAGACGCAAATTTAGAACTTGCAATAGATAATCCATCTACAAGTTGTATTACGTTAGCGCCATTTGTATCAACAATAGTAACGCTTCCGCTAACTGCGTTTGAAATTATATAAGTGTCATCACCTCCAAGGCCTCGATAGGTATCCCCATCATTTGAAGGTACGATAATGTCCGATCCGGACGATGCATTAATTGTAGCCATGTTTCTCTCTCCTTATGTAACTAACAAAAGTAATTCTTTTCGAATCACTTGCTAAAAAAATAAACTAATTCTCCTAAAAAGGTCAATTATGTTTTTACTTAATTTGTAACAGAATGTAACAAAATTTTATTAATGTAAACCCTTTTTAAAATTTTTTTTTTCCCTTTTAACAATTATAAAATGGCAGAAATAAGGCCATTTTAAAAAAAAATTAACCAATATCACCACTAGATGAAGCTGTTAGGTTAGTATCTGCAAGTATTTCAATGGTAATTGTAGTCAAATCCTTATCATAAATACCGTTAATAGCTAACTCTCCACTTCCACCACTTGAGTCTTTATCAAA
>CETB01146798.1_pt1 | contig 16613 bp, 18 predicted proteins | sample 356381 | NCBI WGS metagenome assembly CETB01 (sample SAMEA2622545, study PRJEB7988) | marine metagenome | biome: marine biome (ENVO:00000447); feature: deep chlorophyll maximum layer (ENVO:xxxxxxxx); material: "saline water (ENVO:00002010), including plankton (ENVO:xxxxxxxx)" | depth 155 m | reverse complement strand
TGCTGAAATTGAAAAAAATATTTTATCTCTTGGTGAAAAAGCTAGGGAGGGAAAAATTACAATTAATGATTTACAAGGTGGAACTTTCACGATTACAAATGGTGGAATTTATGGGTCAATGCTCTCAACACCAATACTAAATCCACCACAATCAGGTGTATTAGGTATGCATAATATAATTCAGCGTCCAGTGGTTATTGATGGGTCTGTAACAATACGACCTATGATGTATATTGCATTATCTTACGATCATAGAATAATTGATGGAAAAGAAGCTGTTTCTTTTCTAAAAAACATTAAGGACTCTTTAGAAGAACCTAGAAGACTTTTTCTAAATATTTAAAACAATGGAAGAAAATTTTGATCTCTTAGTTATAGGTGGCGGTCCAGGAGGTTATGTTTGTGCAATAAGAGCAGCTCAATTAGGATTAAAAACTGGCTGTATTGAGTCAAGAGGAACTCTTGGGGGAACATGTTTAAATGTTGGGTGTATACCTTCAAAAAGTCTATTGAATTCATCTGAACTTTTCTTTAAAGCAAAAAATAATTTCGATAATATTGGGATTGAAACAAGTGAGATCAAATTGAATTTAAAAAAAATGATGGTAAATAAATCAAAATCTGTACAGATTTTGACCAAGGGTGTAGAATTTCTTTTTAAGAAAAACAAGGTATCTTATATTAAAGGCAAAGGTGTTATATTTTCAAAAAATGATGTAATCGTCTACAATGATAATAAAAAAGTTTCCTACAAAGCAAAAAATATTGTTATAGCTACTGGGTCTACCTCAACGCCACTTCCAGGTATTGAAATAGATGAAAAAAATATATTGTCCTCTACAGGAGCACTTTCTCTCGAAAAAGTTCCAAAAAGTTTAGTTGTAATCGGCGGAGGTTACATTGGTCTGGAAATGGGATCTGTTTGGAATAGATTGGGTTCAGAAGTCACAGTTATTGAATATTTAGATCACATTTCCCCGGGTATGGACAGAGAGATATCAAATGAATTTCAGAAAATTCTAATTAAAAAAGGAATTAAATTTAAATTAAATAACAAAGTCGTTTCAGTCGATACTATTCAAAAAAAATTACAAGTAAACTATATTGATAATAATTCTAAAAAAAAAGATAACCTTGAATGCGATAAAGTTTTAATTTCTGTTGGTAGAAAACCATATACTGAAGGTTTAAATTTATCTAAAATTGGAGTTAAAAAAAATCAGAGCGGTAGAATAGAAGTCAATAAAAGCTTTCAAACATCTGTACCAAATATTTATGCAATAGGTGATGTCATAAAAGGTCCAATGCTAGCTCATAAAGCTGAGGAAGAAGGCATAGCAGTTGCAGAAATATTAGCTGGACAGTCAGGGCATGTTAATTATGACGTAATTCCTGGTGTTATATATACCTCACCAGAAGTTGCTACTGTAGGCAAAACAGAAGAGGATTTAAAAGCTAAAGGTATTAGTTATAAAGTGGGAAAATTTCCTTTTCTGGCAAACTCAAGAGCTAAAGTCAATAATGAGTCTGAAGGTTTTGTAAAAATTTTAGCAGACTCTAAAACAGATAAGGTTTTAGGAGTACATATAATAGGTCCACATTGTGGAGATATGATAGCAGAAATGGCATTAGCAATGGAATTTGGAGCTAGTTCTGAAGATATAGCAAGGACTTGCCATGCTCACCCAACTCATACTGAAGCAATTAAAGAAGCTGCATTAGCAGTTGCAAAAAGACCAATTCATTTTTAAAAGAATTTTTTTTGATGAAAGTACCAGTTCTATTACCAAGAATTTTTGATCACCCACATACTTATTTGTCAGGTGAGTTTGAAAATTTAAAACCAGGCTCAATAGTTTTAGTCCCGTTTGGAAAATCAAAAGAAATTGGTGTGATTTGGGATAAGCAGGAAGAAACAAATAGAAATTTTAAATTAAAAAAAATTTTAGAAATTAAAAAAGAATCTCTCAACGAAAATATAGTCAAATTTATTAATTGGTTTTCACTATATAATTTAGTTCCAAAGGGCATGGTTTTAAAAATGTTTTTAGGAGATGGAAGTATCTTTTCAAAAAACAAAGAGACTTTGATTAAAAATAAAATCAACATTAATATTAATTTTAAATTAAATGAAGAGCAAAAAAAATGCTTAAACGATATAAATAGTTTTGGAAATAAATTTAATGTTACTTTGCTTCATGGTATTACAGGATCAGGAAAAACTTTAGTTTATTTTGAAAAAATTAAGGAAGTCATAAAAAAAGATAAACAAGCTTTAGTTTTGTTACCTGAGATATTTTTAACAAATCAGTTCGATCAAAGATTTGAAGATTATTTTGGATTTGCTCCAGCAATTTGGCACTCTAAAATTACTAAAAAAAATAAAAAGGATATCTGGCAAAATATATTAAAAGGTAATTTGAAACTTATTATTGGAGCTAGGTCATCTCTTTTTCTACCATTTAAAAATCTTGGTTTAATAGTTGTTGATGAAGAACATGACACTTCTTACAAACAGGATGAAGGCGTAAGATATAATGCAAGAGACATGGCAATTTCACGTGGTTCGATAGAAAATATTCCTGTTATACTATCTACATCTATTCCGTCAATAGAAACTTATAATAATGTGAAACAGAAAAAATATAATTCTACAAAGTTAAGTAAAAGATATAAAAATTTTTCCCTTCCAAACACAGAAATTATTGACCTGAAATTAGAAAAAAAAAATAAAAATATTTGGCTGGATATAAAAACATTAAATTTAGTTCAGAAGTATCTTGATAAAAAAGAACAAGTGCTCTTTTTTTTAAATAGAAGGGGATATGCTCCATTTATGATTTGTAAGAATTGTGGCTTTAAGTTTATGTGCCCGAACTGTTCAATTTTTTTAACGTTTCACAAACATATTAATAAGGCTATGTGTCACCACTGTGGATTTAAATCTGCAACAAAAAAATATTGTTCAAAAAAAAATATAAATTGTGAATTTCAAATGTATGGACCTGGAGTTGAGAAAATTTTTTTGGAATTAAAACAAATATTTCCTGATAAAAAAATTAATATTTTATCAAGTGATTTTTTAACTAAAAAGAAAGAAACACAAAATTTATTAAATGATATAGAAAAAAATAAAATAAATATTCTTGTAGGAACACAATTAATTTCAAAGGGTTTTAATTTCCCATTTTTGAATTGTATAGTTGTTGTTGATGCAGACTTTTCAGGTATGGGATTTGATTTAAGATCTACAGAAAAAAATATTCAACTTTATAACCAACTTAGTGGAAGAGCAGGAAGATTTAGTAAAAACTCTCTAATAATTTATCAAACATTTAATCCTTCGGACAATACTTTGAAAAGTATTCTTAAAAATGAGCAAGACAAATTTCTTGAAGAAGAAATTATCTTAAGAAAAAAAAAAAATTTACCACCATTTTCTAGATTAATAGCATTTATAATTTCTTCTAAATACGAGGCAGAAAGTTTATTAGAGGCTCAAAGAATAAAAAAAAAATTAGAGATCCTTAAAAATGTAGAAATTCTAGGGCCTGTTTCGTCTCCTATATTTAAAATTAAAAACAAATTTAGAACAAGGTTGTTGTTAAGATCAAACAAAAGCCATTTGCCTCAAAAAAAAATTATGGGAATCTTAAAATCTATTAATATTTCAAAAAAAATAAAACTTACAGTTGATGTAGATCCTATAAATTTTAGTTAATATGGGTTTCAATCACTCTTGAAGATAGCAAATTCCTATGATACGAAATCTATTAAATTCTTTAACCAAATCGACTTAGGAAAAATAAATTGACAAAAAATAACTCTTTTTCATCACAGATAACCCAAAGATACGCTTTGGCACTTTACGAACTTTCAATTGAAAAAAATAAAACTGAAGAATTTTCTCGTAATTTGAATAATTTTATTAAAATGTATAACTCAAATTTACATTTAAAAGATTTCATAAAAAACCCAACCAATACTTCAGAAAGTCAGAGATTAGTGTTTAACAAAATTTTATCAATTCTAAATTTTGATCAGGTTGTAAAAAACTTTTTTTTAATATTAATTGAAAAGAAAAGAATATTTTTCTTAGATAAAATAATAGAAGAATATTTAAGAATTATTTCCTCAAAGCGTGGAGAAATTTCCGCAAACCTAATTTCTTCAAAAAAAATTGACGAGCAAGTACTTTCAAATGTAGAAAAAGAAATTTCCTCAAGTATTAACCGCCCGATTAAATTAAATTACCAAGTAGATGAAAATTTAATAGGAGGAGTTGTAATTCAAATTGGAAGTTTAATGATAGATAGTTCTGTGAAAAGTAAACTAGATAAGTATAAAAAAATAATGATTGAGAATTAAAATGGATATAAATCCCTCTGAAATTACAAAAATTTTAAAAGAGCAAATAAAAAGTCTTGGAGAAAAAACTGAAGTATCTGAAATTGGAAAAGTACTTTCTGTTGGTGATGGAATAGCCAGGGTTTATGGCCTAGATAATGTGCAAGCTGGAGAAATGGTTGAGTTCAAGGATGGTTCAAAAGGAATGGCTCTTAATTTAGAAAGTGACAATGTTGGAATAGTTATTTTCGGAGATGATAAGGCAATTAAAGAAGGAGATACTGTTAAAAGAACAGGATCTATTGTAGATGTTCCTGTGGGAAAAGAATTATTGGGAAGAGTAGTAGATGCATTAGGAAACCCAATTGATGGAAAAGAAAATTTAAAAAGATCAATTAAAAGAAAACGAGTAGAAGTAAAGGCTCCTGGAATTATTCCAAGAAAATCTGTGAACGAACCGATGCAAACAGGATTAAAGGCAATAGATAGTTTAATACCAATTGGAAGAGGTCAACGTGAATTAATAATAGGTGATAGGCAAACGGGTAAAACAGCCGTTGCGATAGATACAATTATTAATCAAAAAAAAATTAATGAATCTGACGATGAAAAAAAGAAACTTTATTGTATTTACGTAGCCATAGGACAAAAAAGATCCACAGTAGCCCAGATTCTTAAAACACTTCAAGATGCTGGAGCAATGGACTACACTATTATCGTCTCAGCTACAGCGTCTGATCCTGCTCCATTACAGTTTTTAGCACCTTATACAGGTTGTACATTTGGAGAATTTTTTAGAGATAATGGAATGCATGCTTTAATTATTTATGACGATTTGTCTAAGCAGGCTGTAGCTTATAGACAAATGTCCCTTTTATTGAGAAGGCCGCCTGGCAGAGAAGCTTATCCTGGAGATGTATTTTATTTACATAGTAGATTACTAGAAAGAGCAGCAAAGCTTAATGATGAAAATGGAGGAGGATCTCTTACTGCTTTACCAATTATCGAAACGCAAGCGGGTGATGTTTCAGCCTATATTCCAACAAATGTTATTTCAATTACTGATGGTCAAATATTTTTAGGTACAGAACTATTTAACCAAGGTGTAAGACCAGCTGTAAATGTTGGACTGTCAGTTTCAAGAGTTGGATCTGCTGCCCAAACTAAAGCTATGAAAAAGGTAGCCGGCTCTATTAAACTTGAATTAGCACAATATCGAGAGATGGCAGCTTTTGCGCAATTTGGTTCCGATTTAGATGCCTCAACTCAAAAGCTTCTAAATAGAGGATCTAAACTTACCGAGCTGCTGAAACAGGATCAGTACAGTCCTATGACGGTTGCTGAGCAAGTAATTACAATATATTCAGGCGTCAAAGGGTATTTAGATAGTATCGAAACGAGTGAAATTAGATCTTTTGAAAAAGGTTTATTAGATTTAGTTAAGGGTGAAAAACCAGAAATTTTAGAATCAATTCAAAAATCTGGAAAAATAGAGGAAGATATTGATAAAGCTTTATCGGAAATTATTTCTAATTATAAAAAAATAAACTTTGAAAAAAAATAATGCCTAGTCTTGATGATTTAAGAAAAAGAATTTCTAGTGTTAAATCTACACAAAAAATTACAAAGGCAATGAAAATGGTAGCTGCAGCAAAACTCAGGAAAGCGCAAGAAATGGCTGAAAAAGGAAGACCATACAGTGATAAAATGGACGTAATAATTCAGAATTTAAGCAAAAGTATTAAGGATCCATCAAACGCCCCAAAACTTCTTGTTGGGACGGGAGAGGACAAAAATTATTTATGTGTTGTTATGACAGCAGATAGGGGGTTATGTGGTGGATTTAATACAAACATAGTAAAACTTGCTAAGAATTATTTTAATAAAATTTTAAAAGAATCTAAAAATTTAAAAATTATAACTGTTGGCACCAAAGGCCTTGATCAACTTAAAAGAGAATATGGAAAATACATTATTAAAAAAGTCAACTTTAAAGATAAAAAAAGGGTATCTTATTTAGAAGCAGAAACTATAGGAAGTGATATAGTGAAGTTATTTAATAATAATGAATTTGATAAATGCTTAATATTCTTTAACAAATTTAAGAATGTAATGACACAAGTACCCGAGATTCAACAAGTGATACCTGCAAAAAAAGGAAAAGAAAAAGAAACCGCAGATACAGAACTTTCTTCTTATGAATTTGAACCAGATGAAGATGAAATTCTTGAAGATCTTCTTCCAAAGAATATATCTACACAAATATATAAAGGTTTTTTAGAAAATTCAGCAAGTGAACAAGGTTCAAGAATGACGGCAATGGATAACGCAACAAGAAATGCTGGGGATCTAGTTGAAAAATTGACAATAAATTATAATAGAAGTAGACAAGCAGCAATTACAAAAGAATTAATTGAAATAATATCAGGAGCAGAAAGTTTATAAAATGGAAAAAGATGGTAAAATTATACAGGTGATAGGTGCTGTAATTGATGTACAGTTTGAAGGTGAGTTGCCTGAAATATTAACTGCATTAGAAGTAAGTAATTCCGGTAGTAAACTAATTTTAGAGGTTGCCCAACATTTAGGAGAAAATAGCGTGCGTACTATAGCAATGGACAGTACCGAAGGATTGAAGAGGGGTGACGCAGTCAGAAACACGGGTGCTCCTATAAGTGTTCCGGTCGGACCAGAAACTTTAGGAAGAATAATTAATGTTATTGGACAGCCTATCGATCAAAAAGGTGAAGTAAAAACTAAGGAGAAATGGCCCATACACCGTGAAGCACCAAAATTTACTGATCAATCAACAGAAACAGAAATTTTAGAGACAGGAATTAAAGTAATTGATTTATTAGCCCCTTACTCCAAAGGTGGAAAAATTGGATTATTTGGTGGAGCAGGGGTTGGTAAAACGGTGATTATCATGGAATTGATTAATAATATTGCAAAAGCTCATGGAGGCTTTTCTGTTTTTGCAGGAGTTGGAGAAAGAACAAGAGAAGGTAATGACTTATATCATGAAATGATCGAGTCAGGAGTTATTAAACCTGAGGGGAAAGGATCTAAAGCAGCCCTAGTTTATGGGCAAATGAATGAGCCACCTGGTGCAAGAGCAAGAGTAGGCTTGACAGGCTTAACAGTTGCTGAATATTTTAGAGATAAAGAAGGACAAGACGTTTTGTTTTTCGTCGATAATATTTTTAGATTTACACAAGCTGGATCAGAGGTATCGGCTCTGTTAGGAAGAATACCATCTGCAGTAGGATACCAACCAACCTTGGCAACAGACATGGGTAATTTACAAGAGAGAATAACTACTACCGGCAAAGGATCAATTACATCTGTACAAGCGATATATGTTCCTGCTGATGATTTAACAGATCCGGCGCCAGCCACATCATTTTCTCATTTGGATGCAACAACAGTATTATCTAGACAAATCGCGGAGTTAGGAATTTATCCTGCAGTTGATCCTTTAGATTCAACATCAAGAATTCTTGATCCTAGAATTGTTGGTGATGAACATTATCGAGTAGCTAGGCAAGTTCAGAAAATTTTACAGACTTATAAATCTTTACAAGATATTATTGCTATACTTGGAATGGATGAACTTTCCGAGGAAGACAAACTAACTGTTGCAAGAGCTAGAAAAATACAAAGATTTTTATCACAGCCTTTTTTTGTTGCCGAGGTTTTTACAGGAACTCCGGGTAAGTTAGTTAATCTAGATTCAACCATAAAAGGTTTTGATGCTATATGTAAGGGGGAATACGACCATTTACCAGAGGCAGCATTTTATATGGTTGGTACAATTGAAGAAGCAATAGCTAAGGCAGAAAAAATGGCCAAGGAGGCTGCAGCCTAATGTCTCAAAGTTTCAATATAGAAATAATTTCACCTGAAAAAAAGTTACTTTCTGAAAAGGTTTCATCTGTAATTATTCCTGCTTATGAAGGTGAAATGACCATTCTTTCAAATCATATTCCGCTTATAACTTTTTTAAAACCAGGAATTATTCAAATTGATGAAAATAGTGAAAAAAAATATTTTGTAGAAGATGGTACTGTAGAGTTTTCAGAAAATAATTTAATAATTTTATCCCCAACAATTATAGGATTAAAAAACCTTTCAAAAAAAAAAATAGATAAAATATTAGAGGAAAGTAAATATAAATTAAGTAAAAATGATTTAGATGATAAAACAAGATATATACTTTCACACAAGATAGATTGTTTGTTGAGAATTAACTTATAGTTTTTATAATTTTTGGCAAAAGACTCTCGTATACCTTCTTCTTAAATTCAACAATTACACTAGGCAAATCTTCTATGTTTAGCCATCGCCATTCAATAAACTCTGGTTTATTCTTTTGAAGATTTATTTCGTTGTCATTTCCAAGAAATCTTACTATGAACCATTTTTGTTTTTGTCCTCTATACTTACCTTTCCAAATCTTTCCAAGAAGATTATTAGGTAATTCATATTCTGACCAACCTTCAATTTCTTCAACAATTTCAATATTTTTAATACCCGTTTCTTCCTCAAGTTCTCTTTTCATTGCATCTATAAGTTCTTCACCATCATTTACTCCACCCTGAGGCATTTGCCATTTATCTATTGGATTATCTATCCTTTTTCCAACAAATACTTTATTGTTTTTATTAAGAACAATAGCTCCAACACCTAATCTAAGTGGGAGTTTGTTTATATTAATCATATTGTAAGAAGTTTAATAGCGTAGTTTAGTTGATTATCAGAATTTGTATTTAATCTAAAATCATCTCCCTCTTCTTCTACTAAAATATCTGGTGTTACTCCTACATCAGAAATCGAGTCACCCGATGGTAGATAATATTTTGATACAGTTAAACGCAGTCCTCCACCATCACTCAATGGTATAATAGATTGTACAGACCCCTTGCCATAGGTATTCTCGCCTAATATAATTGCTCTTTTGTGATCCTTAAGTGCACCAGCAACTATTTCTGACGCAGAAGCAGATCCTCCATTTATCATAATGATTAGTGGTTTCCCATTAACCTGGTCTCCATTTCGAGCAAAAAATCTTCTGTTCTCAATTATTCTTCTCCCTTTTGTTGACACTATTTCCCCATCATCTAAAAAGAAATCAGTTACATTTATTGCTTGTGTTAATAGTCCACCGGGATTATTTCTAAGATCTAAAATATAACCTACCGGTTTATCTTTTGACTCAAATTTTTTTATTTTATCAACTAATTGTTTACTGCTATTACTATTGAAAGCTTTTAACCTCAAATATCCAATATTTTCTTTAATAATTTTGGCTTCAACAGACTTAATTTGAATTATTTCCCTTTTGAGAACAATATCTAAGGCCTTTTTTTCACCTTTTCTTCTGATTGTAAGTTTTATTTTTGAACCCACAGGCCCTCTCATTATTTTGACTGCTTCAACCAAGGATTTGCCCTGCACTTGCTTATCATCAATTTTTACAATGTAGTCTCCTGCTTTTATACCCGCTCTTGCTGCAGGTGTGTCATCTATAGGTGATATTACTCTTACTACACCAGACTCCATACCAATCTCAATTCCCAAGCCACCAAATTCTCCTTTTGTATCAGTTTCAACACTATTAAAAATTTCAGGGTTCATGTAAGCCGAATAAGGATCAAGTGATTGTAAAGCACCATTAATTGCAGAGTCGATCATTTCCGATTGATCAATTTTATCAACGTACTCTTTTTCAATTTTTTCCAAGACTTCTCCAAATAAGTCTATTTTTTTATAAAAGTCCTCATTCGTATTTGCATGAAGGACTTCTATTGAAAACAAAAGAAAAAAAATAATTTTTAAAAGATTTTTCATATTATATATTTTTTAAAATCCTCGGGATCACTCCACATTTTTTCTAAATCATAAAACTTTCTTTTCTGAGGATGAAATATATGAACAATTATGTCAATAGCATCAATTAACTTCCACTCCTGACTTGTTCTACCTTCTAATTTGCATTGTTGCATGCCATTTTCTCCTAGTTTTTTTAATAATATTTCAGATAGTGACTGAATATGCCTTGATGAGTTACCCGAAGCAATAATCATATAATCTGCTATAGATGATTTGCCCTTTAGATTTATCGCGATTATATTTTTTGCTTTATTTTGGTTTAAAGTTTTTTCTATAATTTTTTTTAATTTTTTAACTTCCATTATTATTTATATTTTAAATAATTTTTTCTTATTATTGAAGAAGAAATATCAATTTTTTTGGATTTCATAAATAATATGTTTTGTTTTCCAATTGTTTTTGTTGCTTCACAAGACAAGGTTTTTATATAATATTTACTTCTAGGAAATACTGCAATCTTACATATCGAGGATATTTTGATCCACTCGTCCCACTTATGAAATTTGATTAGGTTATCTGACCCCATAAGAAAAAAAATCTTCGAGTCACTATATTTATTTTTTAAATATTGAATTAATCTAATTGTTTTTGAAGAATTTATTAAATTATCAAAACTTTTAACTTTAATTTTTTTATTTTTTTTTGCTTGTATTTTGCTTATTACTAATCTTTTTTTTAATGATAACAAAGGTTTTTTTTTTAGTGGATTTTTTTTAGTTACTGCCCAAAATAGTATAGATAGTTTTAGTTTTTTAATAGCATAATTGGAAATTTCTAAGTGGCCAATATGTGCAGGATCAAATGTTCCTCCTAGAATACCAATTTTTTTATACCTAATTGTCTTTTTCATCAACTATGATCTGATACTTCCTTTGCCTGTAATAATATATTTGTATGATGTAAGTTGATTAATACCTACCGGACCTCTAGGAGGCATTTTATTTGTTGATATACCAATTTCACCTCCAAAACCAAATTCGCCACCATCAGCAAATTGTGTTGAAGCGTTATGTATTGCTATTGAACTATTTATAGAATTTAAAAATAGTTTTGCTGTTTTTTTATTTTTTGTAATTATCGAGTCCGTATGCATTGTTCCATAATTGAGAATATGTTTAACTGCGTCCTTAACGCCATCAACAGCCTTAACAGCAATTTTAGCATCAAGGTATTCAGTTTTAAAATCAATATCTTTTGCAAATCTTAAATTATTTGAAAACAGCTTGTTAATTTTTTTATCCGCAATAATTTCACAACCTGATAAAATTAATTCTTCTATTATTGGAATTCCATGAGATTTCAGGCATTTGTTGTCAATTAACAATGTTTCTGCAGCACCACATATTGATGTTCTTCTCATTTTTGAATTTACTACGACTTTTTTAGCCATTTGAAGATCTGCATGTTTATCAACATAAATATGACAATTACCTTCTAAATGTCCGATCACACTTACTTTAGAAAGTTTTTTAACTCTCTTTACTAAATTCTTCCCTCCTCTTGGAACAATAACGTCAATGTACTCTGACATTTTAGATAATAAATTATCTACTATTTTTCTGTCTGTTTTATTTATGAATTGAATGCAGTTTTTATTAACTTTATTCCTTTCTAAAGAATCTCTAAATAAATCTGATAAGATTTTATTAGAAAATTGTGCCTCTGAACCGCCTCTTAATATTACAACATTTCCAGATTTGATACAAAGAGATGATACATATGATGTAACATCAGGTCTACTTTCATAAATTATGCCAATAATACCTATTGGTATACTAACCTTTTTTATTAAAAGACCATTGGGTCTACTCCACTTTTCGATAATATTTCCAAGTGGATCTTTGAATTTTTTAATTTCATTTAATGAGTGTATAATATTTTTAATTCTATCTTTATCTAAGATTAGTCTATCAATCAGGTTTTTTCTTTTGCAAATCTTAAGATCTTTATTATTTTCTTTTAATATTTTATTTTTATTTTTATTTAACAGATTAATATATGTTTCAATTATTTTATTTCTTCTGTTAAAATTTACTTCACCTAAATCTTTAAAAGCGGCTTTTGAATTTTGACCAATAATTTCTAAGTAATTACTCATTTTAAGTTAACCATATCATCTTTGTGAACTATTTCCGACTTGCTGGAATAACCTAGTATTTTTTCAATCTGATCACTTTTTAGTCCCTTAATTTTATCAATTTCCTCAGAAGAAAACGAAGTAAGACCCCTTGCACAATCTTTACCGTTTTTATCAACGATTAAAATATTATCACCTTTTAAAAATTTTCCCTCGATCTTAGTAATTCCAGCAGGCAATAAGCTTTTACCATTTTCTAGTGCATTAATAGCACCATCATCAATAAATATTTTGCCGCTATTCCCGATTGAGCTAACAATCCATTTTTCTCTTGCATCTAATCTAGATACTTTTGGTAAAAACCAAGTACAAAAATTATTCTTAAACAAACTACTAATAGGATTATTATGATAGCCATTAGCAATGGCCATATAACAACCGGAATTCATACAAATTTTTGCAGCTTGTAATTTTGTCTCCATACCACCGGATCCATAAGTATTTCTTTTTTTATTTACAAAAGAATAAATTTTATCGTCAATATTTTTAACCTCTTTGATAATCTTTTTTTCGTTTGGAGATTTATAAAGTCCATCCACATCTGAAAAGTTAATAAGAACATTTGCGCTTATTATTTGCGCTACTCTTGCAGCTAATCGATCATTATCTCCATATTTGATTTCAGAAGTAGCAGTAGTGTCGTTTTCATTTACAATTGGTATAGCTTTTAATTTAAAAAGATTTTCAAAAGTCCTTTTTGCATTAATTGCTCTTCTTCTCTGCTCTGTATCATCAAGAGATATTAAAATTTGGCCAATTTTAATTTTACTTTTTTCAAACATTTTTCTAAATACATTGGTCAAATGTATTTGACCAACAGCTGCAAGTGCTTGGCTCATCTCAAGTTTTAATTTTTTTTGCTTAATTTTTAAATAGCCTTGGCCTAATGCAATCGCTCCAGATGAAACTATCACAACTTTTTTGTCTTTTTGTACTAATTTTTTTACATCTTTTACTAAGCTTCTTAACCATTTTTCTCTAATTTTACCATTTTTATTTACTATATTTGAGGATCCAATTTTAAGAACAATTATTTTAGCTTTATTTAAATACATTTTTTGTAAACCATTTTTTTCATTTTTTCAAAATTCTCATTTGAAGCTAAAGATATAATTTCAAAATTTTTTTTTAACCTCTTTTTAAATTTTTTCAATTTTTCATTTAATACTTCAACTTCTAATAAATCTAATTTATTGAAAATAATAATTTCCTTTTTTTTCAAAATTTTTTTATCATATTTTGAAAGTTCATTTCTTATTTTCAAATAATTACCTATAATGTCTTCTTCAGATATATCAATTAAATGTATTAAGGTCTTGCATCTTTCTATATGTCTTAAAAATTTATCTCCTAGTCCAATACCTTTATGTGAGCCTTCTATTAAACCAGGTATATCAGCTAAAATTATTTCTTTATGATTTATGTTTAAAACCCCTATGTTTGGATTTAAAGTAGTAAAAGGATAATTTGCAATTTTTGGCCTTGCCCTTGTACATTTTGATAGAAAACTAGATTTACCTGCATTTGGTAAACCAATAATTCCTACATCTGCAATAACTTTAAGTTGTAACCAAATCCAAAATTCTTCCCCCTTTTTACCATCGGTCTTTTTTCTTGGAGTTCGATTAACTGAGCTTTTGAATCTAGTATTTCCTAATCCTCCTTCGCCACCAGAAGCAACTAAAAACTTCTCATTATTTTTAGTAAAATCGTAAATTAACGTGTTGTTGTCCTCTTCATATATTTGAGTACCAACAGGAACTTTTAAAGTTAAATTTTTACCACTTCTTCCCGTTTTATTCTTTTTACTTCCAGACTTACCTGACTCTGCTTTAAAATGTTGTTTGTATCTATAGTCAATAAGTGTATTGAGATTTCTCTCTGCTGAAATAATAACCGAACCCCCATATCCTCCATCACCACCATCTGGTCCACCAAATTCAATAAATTTCTCCCTTCTAAAACTAGCGGAACCTGATCCACCATTACCGGCCTTAATATAAATTTTTGCTTGGTCTAGAAATTTCATTTTGAAAAGTAGTTATAGTTGCTACTTAATTTATTTGGGAATTACAGATACTAGAGTTCTGTTTGATTTAGATTTTTTAAATTTTACTTTTCCAATAATTAGTGAAAAAATTGAGTGGTCCTTTCCCATGCCCACATTTTTTCCAGGGTGAATTTTTGTACCTCTTTGGCGTACTATTATATTTCCTGGCTTAACCAATTGTTCTCCATACCTCTTTACACCGAGTCTACGTCCGGCGCTATCTCGGCCGTTCTTTGAGGATCCACCAGCTTTTTTTGTTGCCATATTTTATTTTTTATCCTTTGTTTTAATGGTTGTTTTTTTTTCAATAGGTTTTCTACTAATTTGTTGTTTTTTTTCAGACATTTTTTTATCTGATTTCTTATCATTTGACAATTTTATTTTGTCTGGTTTTATTTCCGAAATAACCTTTCCTCCTTTTGACAAAATTTTAGTTATTTGAATTTTAGAAAGTAATTGTCTATGACCATATTTTTTTCTTGAATTTTGTCTTCGTCTTTTTTTAAAAACTAATACTTTTTTATCTTTAATATTATCTAATAATAATGCTTCGACGATTGCACCGTCAATAATTGGGTTACCGACCTCGGTAGTTTTGTCATCATTGACAAGTAAAACTTTTTTAAATTCTACTTTTTTCCCTTTCTGTATATTTAACTTTTCGACTTTAAGGATATTGCTAGCAGATACTTTATATTGTTTTCCACCTGTTTCAATTATTGCAAAAGACATAAATCACTCTTTATTAAAATTTAAGGCAATATAACCCGGTCTTTTATCAAGTCAAGTTCAATGATGTTAAAATTGATCTTTTAGATTTCTTAGTTTTGTAAAAACTTCCAAATTAGAGCAATTATTCATTTTTAGATTATGTTTAATTTTTTCATCGTCACATCTTAAAAATATATTAGTATCTAATTCTTCATAGAGGCTTACAGGAATAGTTGGATTATTTTTTTCTAATTTTTTTTTATTCTCTTTGAGTTTATTTAAAAGTTTAAGATTTTCTCTATCTATACTCTCACAGAACTTTCCGTTATTATCTGTATATTCATGACCACAATAGATCATAGTATTTTTTGGTAAACTTTTAATTTTTTCTAATGATTTAAACATTTGTTCATATGTCCCCTCAAAAACTCGACCACACCCAAGGGAAAACAAAGTGTCTCCTGTAAATATTACTTTAGCTTCATCGCTAAAGAAAGAAATATGGTCGATAGTGTGACCTGGTACATGTAGAATTTTAAAAATTGTATTTCCAAAAATAAATGACTCACCATCCTTTTTTTTTTGATCTGCACCTGGGGTTTTACTTTCTCCATATGCTGAACAAATAATTTTGGATTTGTACTTTTTTTTTAAATCTAAATTTCCCCCTACATGATCATTATGATGGTGGGTATTTAATATAAAATCTAACTTTTTATATTTTTTATTAATTTCTTCATCTATGGGCTTAAACTCTGATGGATCAACTACACCAATTAAATTTGTTTTTTTATCTTTAATTAAATACGAATAATTATCGGTAAGACATTTAATTATAGAAATTTCAAGCATTTTAACCTAACCAGAATATTCCAATTTTAGAAAATAAATTTTTAATTTCAAGGTTACTTTTTTTGATTTCTGATGTTCTGTTCCCGTTAAGACCTATGATTTTATTAATTTTAATATTTTTATCAAAACAAAAATTGACTAAATCTTTTATAGTACACATATGAAGATTAGGAGTATTATACCAACTATTTGGTAGAGTTTTAGTTACTGGCATCTTTCCAAAAAACAATAAACTAGTCCTTACATTCCAATATCCAAAGTTAGGGATAGATACAATTGCAGACTTTCCTACTCTTAATAAATCATTTAAAACTTGCTCAGGATTATAAAATGCTTGAAGAGTTTGACTCAAAATAACAAAATCAAAAGATTGATTTGGAAATTGGTGGAGTTCAGTTTCAGCATCCCCCTCTATTACCGAAAGTCCTTTGCCAATACATTTTTTTACATGCTCCTCTTTTATTTCTAAGCCTCTAGCTTTAATATTCTTTTCTTTGATTAGTAAGTTCATTAAAGATCCATCCCCACAGCCTACATCTAGTACGCTAACATTTTTTGGTAAAAGTTCAGCTATTGTTTTAAATTCTTTTTTCATTTTTAAATTTTATATACATTGAGTCTATA
>CETB01037605.1_pt1 | contig 16629 bp, 13 predicted proteins | sample 356381 | NCBI WGS metagenome assembly CETB01 (sample SAMEA2622545, study PRJEB7988) | marine metagenome | biome: marine biome (ENVO:00000447); feature: deep chlorophyll maximum layer (ENVO:xxxxxxxx); material: "saline water (ENVO:00002010), including plankton (ENVO:xxxxxxxx)" | depth 155 m | reverse complement strand
TCGCTTTGAATAACTCCAAGCACGACTTCTGGGTCACCCAATGAACGCTGAAGGTCTTCAAAAGCAGATGGAGATTCCATATCGATTCCCTCAACTAAGTCCCCTAAACCCGAAGGATTACTTTCAAAATTACGAACATAGTTCAGTAGTAGTTCCTGCAGCCTTAAATGAACATGGTCTACTTGAAGCACAGCATGATGGCAGAGTTCATGAAGACAAACCCAAAGAAATAGCTCCTGAGTAGGAAGACTCCATTCTTCTCCAAAAGTAGCGATATTGCCTGTAACAATTAAGATTTCCGAATTTTCCCCCCGTGGTAAAGGAAGGTCATACTGCCCCAACGATCGAGAAGCTAAATGCCCGACCATTGACCCAGATGTCATCGCGAGCATAACGGGAGCTAAGTGTTGCATCATCTGGCTAAACATTGCCGACATGGGATCGGTAATTTCCGTATCGGTCGGCTGTTTGTTCGTTAAGGATTCAGAAAGTTCTCGAAGTAAAGGTTCATAATCACGCAATGTGCTATCTATCCATTGGGTCCGAGTTGAAGCTGTAAGCGAAACACTTTCAATACCCAAACCTGTCGCATCAGAAATATGCAGTTGGGCAATTCGCGATAGTTCCTCAATTTCTATTCGGTGAGATGGATCAACATTAGGTTCTGATTCTCCACCAGTTGCCAGTTGGATAGCTATTTGCTTTGCAGCACCCCAATGGTCTTGGCCTGCATTACCAAAGAGTTTTTCAAAGTCTCCGAAAAATGGGAAACCCCCAAATGGATTAATGTTCTCCATAATTCAATACCTTCATGGACGAATTTCAATAGTCGGATCCTATTCTACCAATCAACGCGCGGTAAATTAGGCCCCAAATCTGGTGACCTAATTTACGCGCCGTGGGAGGACTTAGCTGGATGGCTTCTCGAATATTCATTTTTTATGAGTGAAGTAAACGAATCATTTTGATGAGGTTATGAACGATTTAAATTAAGGTAAAAATGTGGTTTCGGGGGAGAAAAAGAACATAGAAATACTTTTGTGAAGACTCGTTTCTACGAAACCTTTGCGCTATGGTTTGGTTTCACGTCTAAGACCCGCGAGCAATAGGCCCAGTTTTTAGAAGGAGTCGAGGGAGCCATGGAAACCCTTATAGTGACAGGCGCTGCCGGTTCAATCGGAACTCGAGTATGCAAGACACTTGCAGAAACTGATGGCATCGATGCAATCCTTGGTATAGATACGCGACCTGAGATGCCAAACCATCGCCGCATTTACCATCATCAAACTGACCTACGCCACGAAGATCTAAAACCAATCTTTGAAGGAGCAACAACACTTGTTCATCTCGCAACATCTTTTGGGCCCAGCAGCGATGGTGTAGATGCAGGAGGAGAAGAAATTGATGCCACACGCCACGTATTAGAAGCCGCAGCAGCCACTGGCGTCAAACGCATCGTCATACTCTCATCTGCCATGGTCTACGGAGCATGGCCCCACAACCCAATACCAGTAACCGAAGAAACAACAGTAGACCCAAATCCAGATTTTTCCTTCGCCTCTGTCAAGGTAGAAATAGAAAACCTAGCCAAAGAATGGCACCAATCACACCCCGACTCAGAACTCGTTATTCTCCGCCCGACTACCGCACTAGCAAAAGGACAAATCAGTTGGGTGGCACGCTCTCTTCGAGCCTCAGCCGTCATCGACGCAGGAGACAACGACCCGCCTGTCCAATTCCTTCATCTCGATGATTTAGCTACAGCAGTCGTGCTCGCGTCAAAAGGCGGAATGAGCGGAGTTTATAATGTCGCCCCCGACGGGTACATCGAAGCAGAAGTATGTAGAGAACTCAGCGGAAGGTTTCCCCGTTTACGCGTCAAAGAAGAAGTCGCAGATCGACTTGGACGTTTCAGTTGGCGCCACCGAATAGCTCCAACACCACCCGGCCTCACTCCATACACAGTTCACCCATGGATCATCTCAAATTCTCGCCTACGAGAAACAGGCTGGACTCCTGAACACACCAATGCTGAAGCGTACGTCGATGGAACATCCCCTAAACCATGGTCAAACTTGAACGCAAAACAACGACAAAGAGCAGCATTAGTGGGAGCAATCATCGCTGGAGCGCTCTTCTCATACCTCATATCTCGACTGATCCGGTCATTTCGAGAAAAGTAGAAAATTAAAAAAGCTCCGAACCTATCAAAATCAACCCAACCAAAATCGCTAACCAGCCCAGAAATCTAACGATCCGTAAATTTCTATTTAGCCTTGTATTACGAGCAATCTCTGATGGATGCCGCCAAGATCGATCTCTTTCGATAGGAAGCTCGGAAAATTCATCCCCTCTTTCCCCCTGCTCAGCATCCACACTATGACAATAGCCTGAAAGCATAAGATACTATCCGCGGTTCAGATCTTTATAGAAAGTTGAGTAGACGTAATTCTCACCTCTAGCATAGGAAGAATGAAACCTCCAGAGAACTCCTCAACATGGCTTGGGCTAAGTGAACTCCCTCTTCCTGAGGGAGAGGCAAGTCGTTGGGTAACCGAGCCCCATATTGGAGCAGTGGTGACATTTAGCGGCGTAGCAAGAAACCACTCAGAAGGCCGAGAGAATGTAACTCTTCTTGAATACGAAGCCTACGAAGATCAAGTTGTCCCACGAATGGAACGTATTGTCGAAGAAGCCAGATCCAAATGGGCCACAATAGGCCGAGTCGCTCTACTGCACAGAATAGGGCCGGTAGATATCGGTGAAGCAGCGGTTGTAGTAGCAGTAGGATCACCTCATCGTGATGAAGCTTTTCACGCAGCACGTTTCTGTATTGATACCCTGAAATTTACGGTACCTATTTGGAAACGTGAACAATGGGAAGATGGGCAAAGTTGGGGACTAGAACCACAACACTTACGAGAAATCGAAGAGCTAGAACAAAAATGAAATCCTTACCTCAGAGAGCGAATTAATTACATGAATCCACTTCTTTTCCTTGCGGGAGCTTTAGGGATCTTTCTACTCGCTTCATTTTTTCTTTGGATCTTTCAGCGTGAACGAAAAAAAACGTTTAATTCCTCAATAGACGAATTTCGTGCCCACCTTGACGCTATCGCCCCTTTCAAAGATAAGGAAGGGAACTAATCTTGGCACGCGACCTCGCTATTGATCTTGGAACAGCCAACACTTTGGTCTATGCCCGAGGAAGGGGAATCGTCCTAAACGAGCCATCAGTTATTGCCCTGAATGAAAAATCAAATGAAGTACTGGCGATGGGCGATGAAGCATGGCAGATGATCGGAAGAACCCCAGGCCACATTATCGCTGTGCGACCCTTAAGGCACGGAGCAATAACTGATTTCGAAGTCACACAAAGAATGATTCGTCTCTTGCTGCAACGAGTAGGAGTTAGCCGATTCAACCGTCCGAGAGTTGTGATCTGTGTTCCCTCCGCTATTACTGCCGTTGAACGGCGGGCAGTAACAGAAGCGGCACGCCGAGCAGGTGCCGTTGATGCACGATTGATAGAGCAGCCGCTCGCCGCAGCAATAGGATCTGGTCTTCCAATAAATGAACCTATTGGGAACTTGATTGTTGATGTGGGAGGAGGAACTAGTGAAACGGCCCTGATTTCCATGGGTGGTGTCGTTGCGCTAGAAGCCGTCCGAGTCGGATCATTCGACCTTGATGTCGCAATTCAAAACTTCATTAAGAAAGAATTTGGAGTAGCGATCGGGGAACGAACAGCAGAGGAAATAAAGCTGACCATAGGATCCGCCAGCGCCTACGAGGGAGAACTTCGTGCAGAGGTCCGAGGAAGACACATAGCTAGCGGCCTCCCAGAAGTCGTAGTAGTTAGCCCATCAGAAATACGTGAAGCGATCGAAGAACCAGTATCAACAATGGTCGATTCAGTTACATCATGCCTTTCGAAAGCTCCCCCCGAAATGGCCCAAGATATCATTGTCCAAGGGATAAGTTTGGTAGGAGGAGGTTCTCTTCTAAAGGGCTTTGACAAACGCCTCTCTGAAGAAACTGACGTTCCCGTTCATATTGTCCCAAACGCTCTCGAAGCAGTTGTTCTCGGCGCTGGACGCTGTATCGAATCGTTCGAATCTGTCCGAGCGATGTTTATGGAAGACCCAAACGCTCGCCAGCGAAGATAACTCCGCAAATACATACAAACTGGAATCTACTTCGAGATGTCCTCAGCGGCCTGTCGAACTTGCCAATCCCGGTCCTCTAATGCCTTAGCTATCGCCAACTCGACTTCTGGACCGTCAAAAGGAGCTAAAGCTAGAACCGCGCGTCGTCGAACAGTAGCAATATCCTCGACAGCTTTAAGAATACTCCCCAAGGCATCCCGATTTCCCAGAGCTCCCAGAGCAGCAACTGCTGATTCTCGGCACAGAGAATCACTGTGCGATTCAGTAATACTTTGAAGAACGTCGAGAACCTCCGCTGATGCGTCTCCACGCTCCCCGATACCCCAGCACGCGATCTCAACGATCTCAGCATCTTCATCAAGTAAAAACTTCATTGCCGGAATATCTCGATTTGTCGAAATCAAATAGGCGAGCGCATTACGAACTTTAAACGCAGAGTCCGATAGCGAACGCTCTACGATGCTTTTTTCAAGCTTTCCTTCATTGTCAAGAACTCTGAGGGCTGTAGCTCGAACATCAGGCTCCGGATGTTCCAAATACTCAGTAACGAGCTGGAACTCTCCATTTAGGGAGAGTTCGATGATTCTTTGCCGAATTCGTGTGACATTGGTATCTTCCATTCCCTCATCAGGCTGTAAAGGAGCCATCGGCGTCAACTAACAAGAACATCTAACAGTACACGACCGCCAATGACTACTAACCCTACACATGCCGCTAAAAGCAATCCCATGATCCCGATTACTATGACAACACCAATAAGACTTCCTACTCGCTGCCACCACCTGATACGAGCCCCTATTCCTGTAACTGCCCGATGTTTGGCCAAAGGGTCACGCTGAGCGAAAAGTTTAGAGATCGGCCTTCTGGGTGTACTAAGCATTTATCCCTCTCAACGATTAACCATATTCTACTTGTAGAGCCATTTTTTTTATAACAAACCAAATATTAATAGTTCCTGCAATGGAATATCACGCATCACGTGGCAAAGTGTATTGCGTGAAACTTTTCTGGAGAAGTGAGTGGATACCGAAGACCCAATAGACGAACCAAATTCAGATATAGATAGAGAAGTGCTTTCTATAAAAGTTCGTAAATTCAAAACGAGTTACTCCATTATCCCCCTTGGGATATTTCTCCTTGTTATCGCTGCTGTACTAGTTATTCGCTTTGCTCCTGCTTCATGGGTGAGTGATGACAGCTACATACTTTCGCCAGGAAGCGCAAACAACACGGCGCAAGCAATCATCGTTGACGGAACAGACACATATCCACCTGAAGGAGAAATCGCATACACCACTGTTTCAATTAAACGCGAAACCACAATCTGGCAATGGTGGAAGGCTAAAAGAGATAAAACGAAACAGCTCATAAGCCCCTCTGTCATAGATGGCAACAGAACCGTCAGTGAAACACGAAAAGTCACCCAATTTCAGATGGATCAATCTCAAAGCACCGCAGCGCTCGTAGCACTCAATTTCCTAGGGTACGAAATAGTCCCAGAAGTTGACGGGGCATTTGTCATCCGACTCGTCGAAGGAAGCCCAGCCGAAAAAGCCCTACAGCTAGGTGACCTCATCGTTGATGTCAACGGAGAAAAAGTTCAAAATTCCGAAGACCTAGGAAACCTTATCCAAGAAAAACAACCAGGAGACGCTGTCGAAATCACGTACCTGCGGTCACCATCTGCCCTCGGTGGCTCAGGAGCAGATGAAAATGCGTCGTCAATAACCGAAACCATCACACTCGCAGAACACCCAGAAAAACAAGGAGTAGGGTTCCTAGGGGTAGTCATTGAGACACCTGTACGCGCAGACGTTCCCTTCGAAATAATCATTGACGTAGGCAACGTCCGTGGCCCCTCCGCAGGTCTAGCATTTTCCTTATCAATTCTTGACGTCATAACAGAGGGAGAACTCACCGGAGGCCTCCGAATAGCCACTACTGGAACCATCGACCGATATGGCTATGTCGGCCCAGTAGGTGGGGTTCCACAAAAAACAGAAGCCTCGATTCAATCAGGCATAGACCTATTCCTCGTCCCCCCAGCCGAATATGCTGCCGCTTTAGAAATAGCTAATGAAAGAATGGACATTAGATGTGTCCAAACCTTTACGGACGCCATTCTAGTACTAAGCGAATATGGCGGGAACGGTATTGAAATAGCTGAACAAGCAGGGGAATCAAATCTAGAATTCTCTGACAGCCCAATAGATGAAGAAGACGGCATCACAACCTGTTCCGAGGCAGAGTCAGCAAACAATAGCTGAGCTGGGCCTAAGCACACATCATGACGATAGGATAACCCTATGACGCCAGCAGCGTCGAAAATCATCGAGCATGGGACAATAAGCAGAAAATGACCGATATCAGTGGGGTACCTTCGTCAGGGCAGCGCAGAAGATTCTCGCGCCGGGCACGAACGTTTCTGATCCTCGGCATAGTCGCACTCATAGTCCTCATAGTCTCACTCAGAGGCATCGCCGGTTTTTATACAGACTACTTATGGTTTGACTCCCTAGGCTTTAGTTCAGTGTGGAGAAGAGTTCTCCTAACAAAATTTGCTCTAGCCGGCATCTTTATGGGATTCACTTTTCTTCTCTTATGGGTCAATTTGTATATCGCAGAACGAATAGCTCCCCAAAATAGACCTGAAGGTCCCGAAGAAGCACTCGTAAGTCGATATCACGAAACAATCGGATCACGTTCAGGTCTGATACGTATAGCTGTCTCAGCACTATTCGCTCTTTTCCTTGGTGTAGGAACAGCGGGCCGCTGGCAAGACTGGATTCTCTTCAGAAACAGGGAAGATTTCGGAATTAAAGACCCTCAATTCAATATCGACATCGGGTTCTACGTCTTCCAACTTCCATTCATCCAATTCCTCATTAATTGGTTCTTTACTGCCTTTATAGTTGTCCTCGTCATTACATCAATCGCCCATTATCTCAATGGCGGGATAAGAGTCAACACACCTGGAAGTCGAGTAACAGCCCCAGTAAAAGTTCACATTTCAGTGCTCCTCGCCGTCCTCGCACTAATCAAGGCAGCTGATTACTGGTACCAGAGATACTCCCTAAACTTCTCCGGCAGAGGAATCGTTGATGGTGCTAGCTATACAGACGTCAGCGCCAAATTACCCGCTATCAAACTCCTTATACTGATTTCTTTAGCTGCCGCAATACTCCTTATCATCAATATATGGAGACGAGGCTGGGTACTGCCAGTAGTCTCTGTCGGCTTATGGGCATTCGTCGCAATAGCAATAGGAAGCATCTACCCAGCAATATTCCAACGATTCGTAGTAGAGCCCTCAGAGTCTTCAAGAGAATCTGAATATATAGATAGAAACATAGAAGCAACTCGCCAAGCGTACGGCTTACAAGTCTCTGCAGGACCTGACGGAAACATTGAAGAACGAACGTTCACGCCCAACGTTGAAGATGGACTCACCATGGACATTTTGGAGCTGAACGCATCTACCCTAAACAACCTTCGGCTCCTCGACCCAAGCATTGTTCCACCCACATACCAAGCTCTAGAAGTTGAGCGCGAACAGTTCCGATTCTCAAACGACCTAGATGTAGACCGATATGAAGTAGATGGCGACATCCGCACCGTTGTTATCGCTGCCCGAGAACTTAATCTTGATGGTGTGAATTCTGGGTGGGAAAATCAACACGTCTCGTTCACCCACGGATACGGTATTGCCCTTGCCCCAGCGAACACGGTTACATCACAAGGCGAACCCGATTTCGTTATCGGCGGACTCCCCACAGAAGTCAACACAGATCGCATAAACGTTGAATTAGACCAGCCAAGAATCTATGTCGGGGAAGAACTCGATAGCTACGCGATTGTCAATACAGACAGATGTGAAATTGACTTTGCATTAACCGGGACAGAAACGCTCGAAACCACAACAGAAACGAACGAAAATTCATGCGCCGGCAGCGACGGGTCAGGCGAGAACCTGCTATTCGAATACGACGGAGATGACGGGGTAAAGGCAGGAGGATTTTTTCGACGTATAGCCTTTGCTCTCCGGTTCGGGGAATTAAACCCCATCTTCTCAGGATTAATAAACAATGACTCCAAATTCCTCTACAACCGAGATGTATCCGATAGGGCAAAAGAGCTCGCCCCGTTCCTAGATTACGATTCTGATTCCTACCCAGTAATCGTTGATGGTCGCATCAAATTCATCCTTGACGCATACACCACATCCAATAGATACCCATACTCTCAGTCTGCAGATGACAATTCCGTACCTCTAAGCAGCGGCCTAACTAACGAATTCAACTATGTCAGAAACTCCGTCAAAGTTGTCATCGATGCCTACAACGGCGATGTCACATTTTACGTAATCGATGAGGACGACCCAATCATCAAAGCGTATATGAAAGCGTTCCCAAATCTCTTCACTCTTGCATTCCCCTCCGAAGGCACAGATGAGGGAATGCCTGAAGCTATTGCAGAACACCTGCGCTACCCAGAAGACCTCTTCAAGGTCCAGACAAATATGTGGGGAAGGTACCATCTCGATGACGCAAATGACTTCTACGAAGCAGCAGGAGCATGGGTCGTTTCTCTTGACCCAGGTGATGACTTAGATAACGCCCCAACCGCCATCATCACAGAATCAGGATTCGTCACATTCGCATCAGGAAAAAGAATGGACCCCTACTACGTGCAGATGCAACTTCCAGGTGAAACATCACAGGAATTCGTCTTGCTTCGTCCATTCGTCCCACGTTCAAGCGACGATAGCCGGCAGCAACTTGAAGCATTCATGGTCGCCCAGACAGACGAACAAGGCCAAAGCCGAATCGTCGCCTACACAGTGCCTGGATTAAAGGTTGACGGGCCAGTAATCGCCAATAGAAGCATGCTCGCAGACCCAGAAGTAGCTGAAACAACCACACTCCTTGGCCAAAGAGGCTCAGGCGTAAAACTCGGAAACATGCTACTCGTACCACTAGATGGTGGAGACAACGAAGATGCTCTCCTCTACCTCAGGCCACTCTATGTAGAAGCGAGCGGAAGCCAGCCAGCAGTCCAGCAAGTCATTGCCGCATATGGCGAAAGCGTACGCATATGCGCAACCGTTGAACTTGTCCTCGGAGCGCTGCTACTTCCAGAAAACCAGGTAGGAGACAACTGCGAAAATGTCACTCCAGTTTCACTGACAGGAACTCCATCGCCCCCAACTTCACAAGAGCAAGTCGAAACTCCTCCACAGCCTGAAACTCCCGCTGAAGAGACCCCCGAAGAGACCCCTGAGGACACTCCCGAAAGCCAAGAACCGGCAGAAACCTCCACCACTGACCGAGTCCAACAGCTTCTCTCCCAAGCCCAAGAAGCTTTCACTGCGGCAAACGAAGCGCTAGAAGAAGGAAATCTCGGCGAATACCAAGACCTGATTAACCAAGGCCAAAATTACGTCGACCAAGCAAATGACCTTCTCAGCGGTCAATAAGTCCGCAGTCGGCTATTTCAACACCTGAGGCCCATCAGTAGGAGGCCCTGCAAAAGCTTGTGCAATAGAAAACCACTCAATCGCTGCTTCCCCCGAAAAAGTCAACTCAGTGTCATGCATATGCCTTCGCTGCGTTACGACAAGACAAAAATCTAAAGCCGAACCAGTAACACTATTCAAATCCTCAGGGGACCCGAACTCCCATTTCTCACCTGTCGGACTGGTTAGAGAAACGTAAATAGGCTCTTCATTAGGAGTCAAGCCACGATTAATATAGGCCCATTTCCTGGTAATGAATCCCAATTGGGCAATATGTCGAAGACGATCCGAAGAAGTCCTCTCGATATTCAAAGTATCCACAATATCTTGTCCATGAGCCCACACTTCCATCAGGCGGGCGGTAAGAAAGGACTTTGACCCCATTGAAGGCCCATACCAAATAACACGGTCATCATTACTGAGAGTTTCGGAAGCTAAAGCTAAATTCTCTCTGCCTTGTCGCCAGCTTGAAAGTAATTCTTCAGCATCCATTTCCCTATAAGTGGCCAAACTGAAGTCCTCAGCCGAATTAGCATCTTGTGTTTCGAGAAGCTCGTGAAGAAGACTCGTGAATTTATCAGGATTAGTTATAGCCACAGTGGCACTTTCATCAAAGTACGCTAAATGACCAATTTGATCAGCTATAGACCACCTAGGACTCGGAGTGGGGAGACTCCATTGTTCCTCCGATAAGTTTGACACAATCGTGTCTAACGCCATCTGCTCCTGCAGAAGATCGTCCCGAACGTGAGCTACATCCATTCCAAGAGAGTATCACCAAGAGAAGAGACTAAGAACCTTCAGAAGAAAGTCGAAACGCCCTCTAATTCTGGTCGAATCTCTTGCTGGAATCGGAGATCTAAAAACTCGATGGTAATCTTTAAATAGGGGATTCCTGATCAGATGGAGTCTTTGAGAGGAAGTAAATGTCAGAAGCATCTGTAATTCAAAGCCGTATCGATGTAACTTCTGATGATTACCAGCAGAATCTCGCTGAGATGCAAGCTTTATGGAATGAAGTTGCGGAAGAAATGGCCAAAGTTCCCGGTATCGGAGGGCAACGGTACGTGGATCGACACAGAAGCCGCGGAAAAATGCTTGTCCGTGAAAGAGTCGAGGCACTTATTGACCCAAATACTGCCCTTCTAGAACTCAGCCCACTAGCAGGATGGGGAACTCAAGACCCTATAGGTGTTGGAACATTTAACGGCATCGGCGTTATCGAAGGAGTTGAATGTGGAATAGCAGGATCGGACATGACAGTCCGTGGGGGAGCAGGAAATCCAACCACCTGGAATAAACAAAAAAGATTCTTTGAAATAGTTCGCGAAAATAGGCTTCCCTTGATCTTGCTAAATGAATCCGCTGGAGCCGATTTACCTCGGCAAGCAGACATTTTCGTCTACGGAGGAGAACAATTCCGCGATATCACCCAACTATCGAAAATGGGGATCCCCTCTATTTGTGTCGCTTTCGGTCCCAACACTGCAGGCGGCGCCTACATCCCAGGCATGAGCGACTACACCGTCTTTGTGAAAGAGCGAGGAACCGCATACCTAGGCGGACCTCCGCTCGTCAAAATGGCGATTAACGAAGACGTAGACGAAGAAACACTAGGCGGGGCAGAAATGCACTCTCGGACAAGCGGACTCTCTGACTATCTCGCTATGGATGAGATGGATGGATTACGTATAGCCCGCCAAATCGTTCGACATCTTGAATGGAAAAAACTAGGCCCCGGGCCCACTGCCCCAGCCGACGACCCACTATATGACCCGGCTGAGCTGCTCGGTTGCGCAATGGCAAACGTCCGGATCCCATTTGATATCAAAGAAATCCACGCACGTATTCTTGATGGAAGCAGATTCGAAGAATTCAAACCCCTCTACGGAGAAAAACTCGTCTGCGGCTGGGGTTCCATTTGCGGTTTCCCTATCGGAATTCTAGGAAACAACGGCATCCTATTCTCAGAAGAAGCAAGCAAAGGAGCCCAATTCATCCAGCTATGCAACAAACTCAACATACCACTGCTATTCATGCACAACATCACAGGCTTTATGGTCGGCTCAAAAGCAGAACAAGGCGGCATAATCCGAAATGGTGCAAAGCTAGTCAATGCAGTTTCAAACTCAACAGTTCCTCACCTTAATCTGATGGTAGGTGCAAGCTACGGAGCCGGAAATTACGGAATGGCAGGAAAATCATATAACCCCCGTTTTGTATTCACCTGGCCAAATCATCGAATTGCCGTCATGGGGCCAGAACCCCTTGCAGGAGTAATGGACATTATCGCCCGTAACGCCGCAGCAGGCCGAGGCCAAGACGTTGACGAGGAAGCGCTCGAAGAACGACGGGTAGCTCTTGAAGCCCAAATCGAATACGAATCTCTTGCGCTCTTTTCAACCGGAAGACTTTGGGATGATGGGATCATCCACCCATCTGATACAAGAACAGTTCTAGGACTGGCCCTATCAGCAATACACAGCAATGAGATAAAAGGCGCCACAGAGTATGGGGTTTGGAGACACTAACAATGAGTGATATCACACGCCTTCTTATAGCCAACCGCGGTGAAATAGCAGTTCGAATAGCCCAAACAGCTCACCAGCTAGGCATTGACACCGTCGGTATCTATTCGACTTCCGATCAAAACGCTCTCCACGTTGACACGGTAGATGTAGCAATTTATCTTCCGGGGAACTCATTAGGAGAGACATATCTCAACAGCAACAAGATCATCGAAATAGCTCAACAAAATCATTGTGATGCCATCCACCCCGGATATGGTTTCCTAGCTGAAAATGCACAATTCGCCCAAAGCGTCAATGATGCAGACCTCATTTGGATCGGCCCAACACCTGAACAGATCGCTCTCCTTGGAGACAAAATGCTAGCAAAACAGGCGGCAATTGACGCAGGAGTACCGACAGTGACTTCAACCGAAGTCCACCCAGAAGAAAAACCACCGAAATTTAAGATGCCCGTCATCGTCAAAGCAGCAGCTGGGGGAGGCGGGCGCGGTATGCGCATTGTCGAGAAACAGGCTGAACTTGCAGATGCCATCAGCTCCGCATCCAGAGAAGCCGAATCAGCATTCGGAGATGGAAGAGTTTTCGTTGAGCCATACATAACCCACGGCCGGCATATAGAAGTGCAAATCATCGGTGATTCACATGGGAACGTTCTCCACCTGGGAGAACGAGAATGCTCTATCCAGCGTCGAAATCAAAAAATCTTCGAGGAAGCACCATCGCGTGGAATCTCACCTGAGGTCCGAAAATTAATTTGCGATGGTGCTGTCGCTCTCGCCAAACACGTCAAATATGAAAACGCCGGCACAGTCGAATTCCTTGTAAACGACAAAGAAGAGATCAACTTTCTAGAAGTCAATACCCGCCTCCAAGTAGAACACCCAGTCACCGAATCAATTACCGGACTTGACCTCGTCGAACTTCAGATCAGAGTAGCCTCAGGAGAACAACTACCCGCCAGCCAAGAAGACATTACTTTTAACGGGCACGCAATTGAAGTACGTCTCGTAGCTGAAAACCCATCCCAAAACTGGATGCCTTCAATAGGAACCATAGAACGGTTCCACGTCGGCGACGGAGTCAGAGTTGACAGTGGTATTCGAGAAGGCTCACAAGTAACGACAGATTACGACTCGCTCATCGCAAAAATTATTTCCTACGGATCAGACAGACAACAGGCAATACAAAAACTTGCACGGGCGCTCCGCTCAACCCAAATAAGCGGAATAGAAACAAACCAATCAATGATCTTGTCAGTGCTAGCCGAACACGACTACCAACAAGCAAATACTCCAATCAGTTACCTCCAAGACCACCCCGAAGTTCTCGACAAACAAGAATTAAACCCCGAAGATCATAACGCCCTTCTTCTCGGCGCAGTCTTCGCCTTAGAGCTCCAAGAACGAACCAATGGCATGGTCACAGGATTCACTCCCTCAGGGTGGAGAAATCTTAGAACACAAGGCCAAAGGCAAATCTGGGAAAGCCAATATGGGGAAGATCACATCGAATACACAATCGACACAAACAAAGCCACAGTGCTCCTAGGAGCGTGGCCAGAACCACAAGAAGACGGAACCCTCCCAGAAGACAACCGGACACAACTTCACGTTCGACTCCTTAGCCAATCAATCGACCAGCAAATAATAGAAATAGATAATCGCCGCCAGGTAATTACAACCTCAATAAACAACGACACAGTACATACCCAGAGCAGGTTCGGAACAGCCGCATGGTCACGACAACCTAAATTCACTCACCGAGAGTCAGAACAGTTCGGAGCAGGCCCAACTAGTCCGCTTCCGGGAACAGTCATAGCCGTCAACGTAACTGAAGGCCAGACAGTCCAAGAGGGAGACGTTCTCGTTGTCGTTGAAGCCATGAAGATGGAGCACAAAATTATTGCAACCGGAACTGCAACAGTAACGAGCGTTCACTTCCAACCAGGTGACAGTGTAGACACCGGCGATCTACTGGTCTCACTCGAACAGGGTGAAGGATCGTGACAGCTGGCCCGATCAGAGTCGCCAATTGTTCAGGATTCTTCGGAGATAGACCATCCGCAGCAAAAGAAATGGTCGAACAAGGCCCAATCGATGTACTCACAGGAGACTGGCTCGCAGAATTAACAATGCTCATCCTCAGTAGGATCCGGAACAAAAACCCTGGAGGTGGCTACGCACGCACCTTTGTCACACAAATGGAACAAGTGATGGGAACCTGTTTAGATAAAGGCATCAAAGTGGTCAGTAACGCAGGAGGACTCAATCCACGCGGCTGCGCTGAAGCTGTACACGACGTAGCAGAGAAACTTGGACTGAATCCTACAATCGCATACGTGGACGGAGATGACATCATGGAAAGAATCCATGAACTCCATTCAGCTGAAAAACTACTTCCATTTTTGCCAGATACCCCTTTAGGTGATTTAGATTCATACCTTACAGCCAACGCATATCTTGGATGCTGGGGGATAGTCGAAGCCCTCCACCAGAAAGCAGACATCATCATCACCGGAAGAGTCACCGATGCCGCCGTTGTATGCGGGCCAGCCGCATGGCACCATGGCTGGCAACGAGACGATTTTGATCAACTAGCCGGAGCTGTAGTTGCAGGCCACATCATCGAATGCGGAGCTCAAGCTACCGGCGGCAACTATTCCTATTTCTCAGAGATAGCAGACCGAAACGAAATTGGTGGAAAAGCAAGATTCGGATTCCCATGGGCAGATATCGCAGAAGACGGATCATCAATCATCGGAAAGCATGACGGAACCGGAGGTATCGTCAACACAGAAACGGTAACCAGCCAAATTCTCTACGAAATTGGCGGCCCCGAATATTACGGCCCTGACGTCACCGCCCGCTTCGACACAATCCAAATTGAAAATACGGGCCCTAACCGAGTCACAGTCTCCGGCGTAAAAGGACAGGCACCACCTCCAACGCTCAAAGTAGCCATGAACGAACTTGGAGGATACAGAAACTCCTTTTCCGTCGCCCTCACAGGCCTAGACATTGAAGAAAAAGCCGCCTTCGCACAAGCCACATTCTGGGACTCCTGCCCCTACAACCCAGAAGACTTTCAAAGCATCAGCAGCGAAGTCATCCGAACAGACAAAGAAGACGCCGATCAACAAGAAAAAGCAACAGCGATCTGGAAAGTAACAGTCAAAGACAAAGACGAAAGAAAAGTAGGACGAACATTTACCGACGCGATGATCCACACCGTGCTCGCCAGCATCCCAGGAATGTATAGCCTCAGCAGCGGCCCAACCTCTTCCACCCCATATGGAATATACAGACCCGCGACCGTCCCAGCAGAACTCGTACCCCAATACGTCCATATGCTCGACGGGGAAACAACCATGATAGAGTCCACCAACCCACAAGGCCCCCCACTTGAATACGAAAGCGACCAACCACCCCCATCGCCAGTCGGGCCAACGAGTAGCGTACCCATCGGAACAGTGTGCGGAACACGGTCAGGCGATAAAGGCGGCGACGCCAACCTCGGCATCTACGCTCGAAACGACACAACATGGGCATGGCTAGACAACAATTTAACAACAGAAAAACTCAAAAACCTCCTACCAGAAACCCAGAACCTAAGCATTGAACGATACCGCTACCCAAAGATACGCTCCCTAAATTTCCTAATCCGAGGACTCCTACAAGAGGGTGTTGCCGCATCAACACGACAAGACCCACAAGCCAAAGCACTCGGAGAGTGGCTACGAAGTCGACAAATGGAAATTCCCATTCAAGTAATCAAAGAAACGAAAGGGTAAACAGTGAAAAACGACGTAACCGAAATGTTCAATATCGACCTACCAATCTTTGCCTTCAGCCACTGCAGAGATGTAGTTGCAGCAGTATCCAAAGCAGGAGGATTCGGAGTCCTCGGAGCTGTCGGACACACTCCCAAAGGCCTAGAAACAGATCTTCAATGGATCGAAAACGAAATCGGAGAAAAACCTTATGGGGTTGACCTCATCGTTCCAGCAAAATACGCCGGATCAGACGACGGGGGACTCACAGTCAAACAAATTCTCGAAATGATTCCCAAAGAACATATTGAATACGTCAACCAAATTCTCGAAAGCTACGACGTCCCACCATTAGCAGACGACCCAAAAGGACAATTTGACATCCTAAACGAAAAAGCTGCGCCCATGTCAGCCTCAACCGCCGCCCCCCAATTAGAAATAGCACTAGCGCACAAACCCTCACTCATTGTCAACGCTCTCGGACCGCCACCACAATTCATGATCGAAAAAACAAAAGAAGCAGGAAAAAAAGTAGGAGCCCTAGCAGGAAAAGCGCAACACGCACAACGTCACGTAAACGCGGGCGTTGACATTATCATCGCCCAAGGGTACGAAGCCGGAGGACACACAGGAGAAATCGGATCC
>CETB01019836.1_pt1 | contig 16703 bp, 14 predicted proteins | sample 356381 | NCBI WGS metagenome assembly CETB01 (sample SAMEA2622545, study PRJEB7988) | marine metagenome | biome: marine biome (ENVO:00000447); feature: deep chlorophyll maximum layer (ENVO:xxxxxxxx); material: "saline water (ENVO:00002010), including plankton (ENVO:xxxxxxxx)" | depth 155 m | reverse complement strand
CGAATATAGCAAGTACCATATTGTCCGGAAACCAGGTTTCTTCTGGCTCCTCTGCATCAGCTTTGCCTTGAGAAGAACGATAGGCATAGGTGTAGTAACTCACCAGTAAAATCAGCATCAATGCTCCCCCTTCAACAGGTATCGAGCCATAATAAACGAAGGCTGTTAGCAGAAGAGTCGCCAAGATTACAGCGATTGAATCTCGTCGTATTCCTATCCCCGCCTCATCACCTGATCCAAGCATGCAAGCGGTACCAAGAACCAACATAACGTTAGCAACATTAGATCCTAAGACTCCTCCAACAGCAATATCGGGCTCATTTTGAGCAATCGCCTCAATTGCTACGGCTAATTCAGGGAGAGATGTCCCGATTGCAACGATGGTGAATCCAACCAATAATGGAGGGACTCGTAGTCGATATGCTATTTGTACCGCTCCCTGGACAATCCCTTCACCTCCAGCCATCAATAAGACGAATCCAATCAGGACCAGAATCGGGTCGGAGTCTAGCATCTCTACCACGCTCAGCGGCCCCCGCTCATGATGTTTGAGTCAACCTCTCTCATTCGCACATCCTCCTGATGTGTCTGACCACTAGCTCGGATGTAGGAATAGTGTGGTCTTCCAACGGGGGGGAGAATGGAACAGGAGTGTCTAGTGCTCCGATTACTACTGGTGCGTTTTCTAGGTTCCAGAATGTCTCCTCTAGGATTCTGCTACTAACTGTATGCCCAAGCCCTCCGGTGTATTGAGACTCTTGCAAAACGATTAGACGCCCGGTTCTTCGAACCGACTCGATACAGGTTTTTGCATCAAAGGGTAATATTGTCCGCAAATCAACAATTTCTACCTCAATACCACGTTTTGAAGCCGCTTCAACCGCTTCCAATGCAACATGGACCATTGCTCCCCAAGTTACAATCGTGACATCCTTACCGCCCCGCACAACTCTAGCCTTGCCTATGCTATTCTCACCATTGGCAAGGCGTTGATGAACCGAATCAGTGTCAACAATCTGGTTAATTGAATGTCCCCACCCTGTATTCCCTCCTCGTAATCCATAGAGTCCTATGTGCTCAAGGTATACTACTGGATCATTCAAGGCATGAGACTCAATCAAAAGGTCGTAAGCGTCTTGTGGTGTAGACGGAAATACGATTACCAAACCAGGGTCATTTGCAAACCATGATTCAATCATATTTGCATGGAACGGCCCACTCCGAGTTTTTCCTCCTAGTGGTATTCGAACAGTCAGAGGAACTTCGGCTCCCCATCTCCATCTGAGTTGGGCTGCATTATTGATTAGTGGATTCATCGCTAAAGCGGCAAAGCCTCCAAACTGGATTTCTGCTAAAGGTCGCATACCACCTAGTGCTGCTCCCGTTGCTGAATGTATGATAATCGCCTCAGACAAAGGCATGTCGAGTAATTTGTCCGAATGGCCTCTTGCTTTCAATGGTAGATTCATTCCAAAGGCTCCGGCGACTTCCATATCTTCTCCCATGAAGACAATTGAATCTCCATATTTGTCAGCAAGGCTTACCATCCCATTCTGTATTGCCTTGCTATATGTCCAAGAGTTCGCAGCATCCGAGAATTCGATGTCTACCTCTCCGATGAGGACTGGGCCCTCCCCTCCGGAAAGGCTCACTCCAAAACGGTCGAACTGTTCAGAATGAGTTGAGGCATCGTGAAGCGAAGTCACACCCTTGGTCACTGAATTTCCTTCCGGCCATGCCGTGCCTTCCATTTCTTTTCGAGCGGCATCTACCAATGCTTGCTCCTCTGCTTCCATTTTGCTAAGTTTACTTTCACTTACTCCTAATCTAACCAATAAATCACGATGGTTAGGAAGTGGGTCTTTGTCTGACCAATAAGTTAGCAACTCCCTATCTACGTATCCAGGAGGGTTTCCACTTGCTGCACCTAAGTACAGGTCATCGTGATGATGTGCGTGGCCACAACCTCGCATAGTCTCAACATGAATTAGAGTCGGACCACCTCCCTCTAGGGCGAATTCACGAGCAACAGCGGTCGATGTGTGAAATTCTGCGGGGTCAGAACCATCTATGCTCCAGGAGGGTATTCCCATTGAATGACCCTTGTCCCCGAAGGTTTCAGCGCCAGATTGCCCGGCCGTGAAAGTATCAAGGGCGATCTGGTTATTTTGAATCATAAAGGAAATTGGTAGACCTCTGGCACCAGCTAGATTCATGGCTTCCCAAAATTCTCCACTACTACTGCAACCTTCTCCAACCGGTGCTAGATGAAAACGAGGTCTTGCAAGCCTATTTGCCGCAAGTGCAACACCGGTAGCGGTAGCACTTGCTATTGGTAGTGGGGCAGTAGGTGGCAGTACTCTTTTGTGCCAATTACCGACATGTAAATCCCTGCCTCCTGCAGAATCAACTCCGCCATCCATGTAGGAATTCGACTTACCCATTTGGGCATTGAAAATTTCGAGAGGCGTCTGGCCCATCGAGAGTGCTAGACCTACATCTCTGATCATTGGGGCGACTACATCAGCATCAGCGATCGAATCTTCGCTGAGATCCATAGCTCTACTCATTGAGGTGGCGCATGCCACTACGCCTTCTTGCCAAGTAGAGCGGAATCCTTTACCTCCAAATTGACTTCCATCAGGTGTTTTTACTCCATCCATGAACAAGTCTTTCAGATGCTCATCTAAAGCGCGAGTTCTGTGCATCCATCTTTGCCATTGAAATCTATCTTCAACACTTATCGAGGCAGTATGTGCTATTCTACGTAGACATAACGCGACATCCCTCATCATGCGTATTGCTCGTCTATCGAGATAGGAACTGCCTGTTCTGCGAGGGATGATTTCTTGTTTCGCAAGAGCCGCCAATCCCGGTTCGTATACTCTTTCAGCCAAACTTCTTTCAAACGAGTTGCAAAACGATTCACTAAATTCATGAAAACTCGTTCCATTAAATCGTTCAGGTGGATTGAGTGAATTCCAACATTCAAAGGCCGACTCTATGTGCCCATCGTGTCTTTCAACAAGAAATCTCATCAATTCTGATCTAGCAGTTTCTTGTGGTAAAGGTGAGGAGAAATCCAAGGGTCGCTTCGGCCTCCACCCACTTCCCCAAAGAGGAGGTAAGTCCTGTTGACTCACAGGGCCAGTACTCTTACCTTCTGAGTCTAGTTCAACTCCGTCTGAATTTCGAAGATCCGCTTCATCTTGTAACTCCTGCATCGAAGTGTCAAATGGCCTCTCCCATACCTCTGCTTGTTGCTTTCTCCCTCTGCCAGTATCGGAACGGTCTAGGGTGACTCTGATCCTAGTATTGCAGGATGCGCACTTACGGTCCAATCTTGTTGTTCCTCGTTCACGCGATTTCCAAGTCTGGTGTGTGTTACAAGAAGGGCAACGCCATATCCCTCGTCGCCCTGTCACGCTTACTCCTAGTGCCAACTAGTACAACAAACAATCGCTGTATGGCTCAGTATTACACCACTATAGGTGGAGGAGTCTATCTCTCAGGTTATTATTTTTGTCGAAATTAACTATAAATAACCATAATTAAAAGCAATACTGATAATAAAATTACCACAATTAGAAAAAAATATTGTGAGTTTTTAGGTAAAACAATAATCTTCGCCCCTAATACCACAATTAAACAATTTACAGAGCGTATTTATACCACAATAAAAAGAGTCAATACTTTGGGACTGCAGAATCTACCTGATCCGCCCAAAGGTGAATGCCACCAACCATATTCCAAATCCTAGCTCTGTCCCATCCAGACTGGCCTAACCATCTAGCGACGGCATCCGAACGACCTCCGCTTCTACAGTAAACGACCAAATCACAATCCTTTGGCAAATCTTCTGCTTTTGCAGGAACTGCAATGTGTTCAATCCGCAAATCAGTTCCCGGCAAACTGATGATTGCTGCCTCATTTTCCCTTCTAACATCCAAAAGGAAAGGATTCCAACCCTTAGAACGCCTTTCGACAAATTCTGCAGGAGTTATCTCTAGTATATGTCCAATAGGAGGTTCTTCCCTAACCTCTTGACTTTGGCAAGCCTGTATTATCAATTGTTCAGACATTTCTGTAATTTTCTCTCTTTCAGGTATTTTGTCAAATTGCAATGAACGGGTCTTCATGGATTTAGCATCAATCACCATTAGTTGACCAGATAACAAGTCACCAATTCCTAGCAATAATTTGATTGCTTCAGCAGATTGAACGCTACCCACTATTCCTGGCAAAACCCCCAATACTCCTGCCTCAGCACAATTTGGAGCCAATTCAGGGGGGGGTGCATTAGGAAACAAATCTCGATAATTTGGTCCGCCGTTAAAATTGAAGACAGTAACCTGACCTTCGAATCGATGAATACTTCCAAAAACCCATGGTTTTCCTAGAATTTCACATGCATCATTGATTGTATATCTTGTTGGGAAATTGTCAGTACCATCGATTACTACGTCCCAATCAGATAGTAACTCCAAGGCGTTACTGACATCTAACCTGATGTTATGTTCAACAATCTCAATTTCAGGATTTAATTCTCTAATACGATTAGCGGCGGACTCAACTTTTAGCGAACCAACAGCCGCTGTAGAATGAATAACCTGTCTTTGAAGATTAGTTATGTCGACTCTATCGTCATCGATTATTCCAATCTTACCAACACCTGCCGCTGCCAAATATAGCAAATTAGGAGATCCTAATCCACCGGCTCCAATAACGATTACAGAAGATTTTTTCAATTTCTTTTGCCCCTCTTCACCCATCTCTGGAAGAATCAGATGACGCGCATATCTAGCCCTCTCCTCTCGGCTCAGTTGCTCGTCCATGATCTTGAGAGTACACCACTCATTCATTTTGCCTTCGGCCTGCACGGCAGACTCATAAGGCATCAGATGAATATAGTCTGACCAATGCAACAGTGAAACCAATTCGGCCCCATATCCTAGTCAAAACCTGTGCTGTTTCGGATGAAATATCCCTTCGGAACAATAGATTCCAAAGTCTTCGAACAAAATTTTGATCTAATGGGTCATCAGGTCTCGGGATTCCTTTGAAGTGTCTTTCTAAATCTGAAAGTATACAGAATCGACCTCGGAAAAACCAGAGTATTTCTGTTGCAGAGTATAGAATGACAACTCCCCACCACATCCACTGATACGGACCTAACCAAAGTACAGCGCACCAAAGTGTGACAGCGGTGTGAGAGAGATAGAACAAATCTCCTACCCGGTGTGATAGCCAACTTCTTTTCTGCCATTTTTCTCGATTACTGAAAATCCCGAATTCAACCATTCCGCCACTTCAGTGTTGATCTTCTAACCATCGCTCAGCATCGATTGCCGCCTGACAACCCATTCCAGCGGCGGTGATTGCCTGCCTGTATCTTGTATCTACTACATCACCTGCCGCAAATACCCCAGGGATGCTAGTCATTGTATGCTCCTTAGGAACTATGTAACCAGAATCATCGGTTTCAATTTGATCCTCTAGGAAGGTAGTAATTGGTTTGTGACCAATTGCTATGAAAGCTCCAGTGCATGAAATCTCTTCAGTTGAACCGTCACGAGGATCTTCCAATACAGCTCCAGTGAGGCCTTTTTCATCAGAGAGCCACTTTTTTACGGAGCGAAATGTCTTGATCTCAATCTTTGGATGATTTTCCGCTCGGTCGTACATCACTTTTGAGGCTCTGAAGACCTCTCTTCTGTGGATTATTGTAACCTTGCTGGCGAATCTAGTCAGGAAAGTAGCTTCTTCCATTGCTGAGTCACCCCCTCCTACGACGATAATTTCTTCATCGCGGAAAAATGCCCCATCACAGGTTGCGCAGGTACTGATTCCACGACCTTTCTGTGCATCTTCCCCTTCTGCACCCAACCAAATTGCCTCTGCACCTGTACAGATGATTAAGGTTTGAGCGAGATATTCTTCTCCTTCAACCCAGACTTTGAAAGGCCTGTTGCTGACATCAACCTTCTCGACGTTTTTATCATGAACTTCAAGGCCAAATCTTTCAGCTTGTTCTCTAAGTTGAACCATCATTTCGGGGCCGCCGATTCCCTGTGGGTAACCAGGAAAATTTTCAACATCAGAAGTCAGCATTAGCTGACCTCCTGATGCATATCCTGCGAACATCAAAGGCTCCAGCATTGCTCTAGCGGAATATAGCCCAGCGGTATATCCAGCGGGGCCTGAACCGATGATGATTGTATTGCGGACCTCGTCGGACATGAGTTCTCCTAATGTCCGGCATTCTTTGAACATTGACTCTCAAACGTGACTGATATTTATGTGATTAATATCATTTTTTCATCGAAATAACGGCTCCCACTGCCGCACGAGCATGAGGTTCTAGCCTCGGTTCAATATGCTCCGGTTCGGCTCCCGGTCCAATAATTCCCAAACCTATTGGTTTGTTGTGCTTGATTTGTAGGTCGATTATTGCACGGGTAACAGATTGCCCCATCACTAGTCCATGCTGGGTCTGTCCTCGCTCGATAATCCCCAATGTAATCGCTGCATCGACATCCTCACGGATGAGTAGTCTTTCCAAAGCCAGAGGTACTTCCATAGACCCTGGAACCCAAACAATATCCGTTAATTGGGAGTTCATTGTACCCGCTTCATCTCGAGCATATTCTAGCATTTTCTCAACTTCTTCCTTGTGGAAAGAACCGCATACTGCAACTATTCTCATTTCTCTACCTCCATACTTCGAATTGTATCTACAACCGCTTGGGTTCGTGAATCCACTTCAATATTCACAAAGTCACCTTCAGACTTTTCTCCGATGGTGGTAATCCTCAGAGTTTCTGGAATGATATGTAGATTGAACCCCTCCGAATGCACTTCTCCAACCGTCAATGACATACCATCAACTGCGACATATCCTTTCTCCAGAATGTATGGTTTGGTATCGTCTTGATGTTCAATCAATAGGTCGATTCCTTCACCTTTCTCAGTCCTTTGTAGAATCCTAGCAGTCGACATAACATGGCCGGAGAGAATGTGGCCTCCCAATTCATCACCCATCCTTAGAGATCTCTCAATATTGACTCTACTTCCCTGCTGAAGAAAGCCAATCGTAGTACGCTCCAAGGTCTCAGGAATCGCCTCAAATTTAACTCGTCCATCTTGTGAAGACACGACTGTCATACAAACCCCATCTATCGCCACGCTAGCGCCTAATTCTAGGTCCTCGTCATGGCCGCTGAGGTTTACAAGAATGGAACGTACTTCTTCTCCTTGCTCTGTTGCCACAACCTCGCAAGCTGCAGCTACAATCCCGGTGAACATCCTCAATCCTCCTCGTAAGGGCCACCAGTTTCACCAGACCAGAGATTAATAATCCGAGCGATGATTTTCCTTGTTCCGTCGAGGTCGTCAGCTAATCCTTCGACCCTTTGTACCTCGACATTTCCCCACCCGTTATCTTCCAATCCTTTCTTGATAGAGTCGCGCGAGTGCTTCTGATCGTAACCTAAAGCGATTACATCAGGTTTCACTACCTCTAGAATCTCGAAAATTGGAATAGTCGGAGGATTGCCAATTATAGCATCATTTACAGGCTTCAAACCTAGTACCATACGTCTGCGTAAGTCCTGATTAGTTACAGGTTCGTGTTTTTGTCTTCTCACGGTATCGTCGTGAGCGACTACGACAATCAACTCATCACCTAGAGACTTTGCCTGCTCGACGTAATGCAGATGACCTGCGTGCAGTAGGTCAAAAACCCCGACTGCCATGACCCGAACCATCAATATCTCCTCTCGGTCAAATACCCTCAATGCTTCGGTCTATCTTCAATCCCTAAAGCGTTCAATAAATCAGCACCCGTTATCATTGGTATATCGTGCAATTCTGCGTACTGTCTTGCTGCCTCAACACTCAGAGCTTTGTCTCCATCTGGTTGTAACATCTCTGCTCCTATGGTAGCCGGAACATGTCCAGAAAGTCTTGCTATTGTAACAGCCAATTCTGTGTGCCCCTGTCTAGTTTCCAGTCCACCTGGCGATTCCCTACAGACTGGAATATGACCAGGGGTTCTGAACTCTATACCGAGTGCTTCCTGTGCTTTTTCCTCAGATGCATTTGCTAACATCATTTCACTTGCTAATTCTCCAAACCTTCGTGTGGTTAGGGCACGATCTCTGTCGGTAATTCCGGTATACGTTTCTCTATGATTCAAAGAAAGCGTGAAGGCGGAGCGCGAATCATATTGTAAGTCGTCAGTGATTAGTTTACCAAGAACTGGGTTTTCAGCTACGAGTGCCGGATGGGTATGAATATCCTGTAACCAAGGGAGACCGAATAGGCTGCCTATTTCATCACCGACTGCCAAGAATAGAAGTCCTCCACAGTCCTGTCTCAATCTTCGCATAACTGCTGGACTGGCTGCTGTTGCAGGCCATAGAAGGTCGGTTTCGCATTCTCTAAAATCAGAGTCGAAAACCATCACTGGCTGGCCTTGCGAGAAGGCTAGGATAGCATTTTCAACATTCGACTGCATGTTTCTTCCGACCCGGTGTTAATACCCGTTATTTTTGGTCCTTTGTTCTCACCGTAGAGTTATCATCCCCAAGTCATCACGCCATTCATGGGTGGATATCGAGCCCCACTGAGGGTCGACCTTGCAGGTGGTTGGACCGACTTAGCACCATACACTCACGATCATGGAGGTGAAGTGGTCAACTTCACAATAGACAAGTGGGTTACAGCAACTCCCGCTGGAGGTGGAAATGTCGATTTTCAATTTGATGTTGCTGCAGGTTCAGGACTTGGGACTAGCGGTGCTTTGAATGTAGCAAAAATTGCCGCCCTAGGAGTTGATGATTTAACTGACCTAGATACAATTGCAGAATCGGCCTTTGAGATAGAAAATAAGGAAGGGAATCGTTGTGGCCGTCAAGACCAATGGGCATCTGCATACGGTGGATTCAATCGTTTTTTATTCATAGGAGATGGAGTTGAACATCTACCATTTGAACCAGCTCCATCTGCTAGGAAATGGCTGCACAAGCATCTGATTATTGCCCATAGCGGAATACAGCATAAATCGGGAGATATGCAAGAATTAGTTTGGTCTCGATATAATACAGGGGATCGAGCCGTAATTAATGGCCTGCACACTATTCGCTTGGCTACCAAAAAGATGGCTGATGCCCTCCAAAGAGATCAACGGCAGTTAGTTGTAGATGCCTTGAATGAAATCTGCGAGGGAGTCAATTCACTGGATCCTTCAATACATCAACCATTTCGTTCGACAATCGATCCAATGATTATTGATGGTTCGGTGATGGCTTGGAAAGCACTGGGTGCAGGGGGTGGTGGCTGCGCTGCTCTTCTTTGCAACCCAATGGCGGTAAAATTTGTACGTTCTAGATTGTCTGAGCAAGACTGGCAAATAATCGATTGGAAGTATGATAATTCCGGCTTGGTAGCAATTTGAACCGAACCTTGTTTAGGGAAGCCTCAAACGCTACTTTCTGCCCCCAATCCCATGCGTTATGCAAGTAGAGGGCTTTCTTTAGCAGTAGTCTTACTTTTCTCCGTAAGTATCCTCTCTGTATTTGTTGCGGCGCAAGATGGAGAAAATAATCACCCAACAGAAGAACAACCCTACATGTACTTCTGGGGTGAGGAGGATTTATTCGAATGTTGGAATAATTTCGATTCCAACGCATCTGCAGGTTCATCCAGTACTGGTTATGGAGAGATCGAATTCCCCGAAGGACAGGATGTAAGCGTGGACTTTTCCTGTAACATGCAAATGGGTTTTTCTGACGATTTCCTCCTAGAAATTAACGAAACTATCTCAGTCAGAATGAAATTCGCAATCGAATCTGGAAATTGTGGTGGAGATTGTACAGATCTAACTCTAACAATGACTAGGGGTCAAGAGGAAATTTCTCAATATATTCAATCAGCAAACGCAGTAAATAATGGTAATGATTTCACAACACAATGGGATATTTTAGTCAATGATTCACTCAGAAATTGGGCTAAGGACACCCAAATCACAATTCGGGTACAATACGAAACTCCTGCAGAAAGCGGACCCCAATGCGCAGTCCCAGGCCCATTTCCAGTACCCGGGTCAGATTGCTCAGGTAGTTTCAGGATGTACTACTCCAATGAAGGCGGAAGTCCAGGAGATGTTTATACAGAGTTCCCAATTTATGTGTCCTTGACGGATGCTAGTAATAACATAGGAAAGACTTCGGTTGGACCTATTGCGTTCTTCCTACCATTCCTAGCAATCACTGCTCTTCTCGGTGTAGTTGCTGTGAGAGAAGGTTGGAAGTCAGAATCGGAAGAGCCGTTTTATTCAAGTGCCTTTGATGTAGAACGTTACAAATCAATGCCTTCAAATGCAATATCATCCACAATAACAGGATTTTCTGAATGGATAGAAGGTGGGCCTCTTACTGAGAACAAAACCCGGAGAATAATTACTCTTTGTATTCTTTACTTCGCTCAGGGATTGCCATGGGGATTCGCCAGCGTCGCCTTTGCAGCTTATCTTGTGGAGAACGGCACAGAAGTGAAGGATATTGCAATTCTATTCGCGACTGTAGCATTACCTTGGACATTCAAGTGGATATGGGGTCCTGTTGTTGACGCTGTATTTATCGAGAGATTTGGCCCACGTCGACAATGGGTATTGTTCGCTCAAACCGGTATGGCTGTGAGTCTGGGTGGTTTGTTGGTTATTGACAAGACAATTGGTGATTTGAATACTGAAATTGATTTGGTGACGAGAGTATTGTTCATTCACAATATATTCGCTTCTCTTCAAGATGTGGCTACTGACGCTCTAGCGGTTGAAATTCTTCAACCAGATGAAGTTGCAAAGGTCAACGGTTTCATGTTCGCTGCAAAGAGACTTGGAATTATTATCGGTGGTGCTGCACTAGGGGTCCTTGTCACTATAATTGAAATTCAAGGAGTAATAGTAGCGTCTATGGTACTTCTACTGATGGTCGCGTGGTTCCCATTAACCATGATCGAAAAGCCTGGAGTGCAATTGTTCCCATGGTCAAAGAAGGTGGGAGTTATTCAAGCTGAAATCGTTGGTTCAGAAACAGAAGAAGTAGAGGATGTTGACGATGAAGAGACTCCATGGGTAGATGAAGTGGACTTCCGAGTAGCGAAAACAGTAGGTTATGCGGTATCCGAAAGCAGAATCTCAATACCCGCGTTGTTTGCAATCGTTGGTCTCACAGTTTGGTTTGTTGGCTTTGCAATTGATGTATTCACTATTGATTGGAGCCTCGGAGCGGATCTTCGAGAATTTACAAACCCTGCTTCATACCTGTTCATCGTGCTCGGAGTAGCAACGTTAGTAATTTCAAAATTAATGAATCAAATAGAGGATGCAAAAGAATTACCTAGGGTGCCAAATCCATTCTTGCTATTACCAACAGGCACTAGAACTACTGTTGCAAGAACTTCATTTTATCTTGTTAAAGCCTTTTCAGTAAGGTCCGCATTCTTACTGATTTTCCTCTGTTTGTTATCAGAATTGTATTACTTCGTGGGACCTATTGTCATTGATATTTTCATCAACGAAGCTGGTTGGTCACAGGCCAAGTACAATGCTATTGTTGGTGGAGTAGTAGTATTTGGGGCGATGTTTGGTCAAATCTTCGGCGGACTTCTAGGAGACAAGTTCGGAACAAGAAGAGTTGCTATGGTTGGATTCCTTTTACTTTCGTTGGCTAATGCAGCACTTGCAATGTTAGAACCCCTTTGGACGAACACTACTGTAATGACAATATTCTTGATTGTTCAAGCATTCGTTGCAGGAATTGCTTGGATTTGTATCATTTCACTTGCAATGAGGCTAACTTGGAGCAAGGTTGGTGGAACCCAATTTACTGCTTACATGTCTCTGTTTAATTTGTCCGGAGTAACCGCTTACTTGCTAACGGAGAGAATGATTGAGATATTCGATTATTCATCTGCAATTTATGTTGGTGCCACATTAACAATGATTTCAGCAATAATGTTGATTTTCATTGATGAGGATGAAACAGACCGAGTCTTAGAAGGCCGATTGGGTGATGACGATGAGGACGAAGATGGATGGTGGACAGAAGAGGGCGAATCAATGGAGGGTGCAGAGCTTGGCGAACATGCAACAGTGGCTTGATAATTGTGAGACCGATTTCCTATTTTTTTCACAAACTGTGTGCTATTACTGCACTCGAGCAAAAAATGTTCTGGAGGCAAAAGGGCTAACATATACAGAGGTAAACTTCGACCATGAGGGAGATCTTCGATGGGAAGTAGTCGATGCAACAGGTCATCGTACGGTTCCTGTATGCTTCGACATTAGGGGAGAACAACCAATATTCATTGGTGGCTCCGATCATTTGATGGATTACCTTTCCTGATTCGATTTAACCGAATCAGCCATTCTTTGAATTGAGTTTTTCATTTGGTCTATTTGGTTCAAGTTGACCATATGGCCTTTCTCATGTTCAAGGCGAGTTACCGGCCATCCTGCTGATTCGAAGATTTCGGCGTGTTCTATCGCTACCTCCAGAGGAACAAGATGATCCCTTAATCCATGCATCCAAACAACTTCTCGCGGCTTCAGGAAGGGGAGTGATTCGATTAATGAATCAGGCCTAACAGTTTTTGTTCCAATGAGAACAAGACCAACGATTCTTTCCTGCAAATCAGTTTCCAAAAGTGCAGAAGCAATCGCCCCACCTTGAGAAAATCCCCCGATAATCACGGGCCCATCTGAAATCTGTTCAATCACCCTCTGCATCGACTCTTCGACTTGTATTTGAGATTCTGAGTCCAATGGTAAAGTTGGGTCTTCAGCGCGTAACCACCAAGCAAATCCACCCCTTGTTGGGTGTTCGATTATTGCTTGTGGGCAGAGTACATTCCAACCATGAGGTGCTAATCTCTTGGCAAGTGGTTGCATTTTCTCCCTAGTCCCGGTCATACCGTGTAGCATGACGAGAGTTCCAGAGGTCATTTCGACACCTCAGAGTGTCCAAGAATAGGTAATTGCACCGGCGATTATTAGTCGAAGATCTGAATCGCCAGTAAAGGTCAGAGTTAGTGTGTATTCTTCACTCGGGTAGGGAATGGTTCCGAGAGTTCCGTATTCCTCTGCTCCAGGTCCCCACGTACGTTGTAGAGCCGATACCGAGGTGTGGTCTCGAAGAGTGAGGCTAATGCTTGAACCTCCACTTCCACAGGCAGCGTCTAGGTAGTACACCATCTCGTCCCACTCTCCATCGCTAGGGTGATCACTGACGAGGAATGTATCTCGTATCTCAAAATCAGTTCCCGCGTTTTCCCAAGTATCTGAATAGAGGTCGCCACCGCGAATGAAGAAGACTTCGCCATTATGACCCTCTCCATCTTCTGTGTGTCCATTTGTTGCCAGCATCATTCGTAATTGCTCTATCCCTTCAGCGTCTGTCCAGATGAATGATGAGAAGAAGCCAATATCTGTGTTGAAGGTGTAGTCAAGTCTAGCACCATCGGCTGCTTGTGCGGACATTGTTGCATGTTTGCTACCTACATCTAGGGCTGTAGTCGTCCAATCATTGGTAAATAGTGAAAATGTCCAAGAGTCTCCTTCTGAAATTGGGAAGGTCAGAACAGGTTGAGGGATGCCATTCTCATATGCACTGAGATTGTCATGAGTAATTCTTCCAAGGAACGGGTTGTGGTTGAGAACAGCGTGCCTTCTTGCCTCTCCTATAGACGAGATTGCTAGCATGTACGCAGTTCCTTCTTCTTCACTATCCGAGGCTACTACTAGTCGGGCCGTATCGTCGGTATACTCTGGTGTTGAGAATGTGTATAGCCACCAATCTCCGATATGCCAAGTTGGCACCTCAATTGTGTTATCTGAACCTCCATCTCCTCCCGAACCAGTAAGACCAGTACAGCCAGTTATACCTGCCATAATCAATAGCATGGTCAGACCAATGGCACCGCTCCGCATGGTCGACCCTAGAGCCAGACTCTCAAGAGTCTGACGCTTCAGCGTCCAAACCTGTTTGGGCAAATTATGCGATTAGACTGGCGATAACAACCGATACGATTGACATCAGCTTGATCAGGATGTTTAGTGAAGGTCCACTGGTGTCCTTGAATGGGTCACCAATGGTGTCTCCGACTACAGCAGCAGAGTGAGCATCGTCACCCTTTTCTGCACCAGGAATCTCTCCTTGCTCGATAGCTTTCTTTGCATTGTCCCATGCTCCTCCGGCGTTTGCCATGAATAGAGCCATCAGTACACCAGTAGCGGTTGCACCAGCCAAAGTTCCTCCGAGGGCCTCAGGTCCTAGTACTAGTCCAATTACAACAGGGCTTGCTACTGCAACTATTCCTGGCATAATCATCTCGCGGAGAGCCGCTTGTGTGGAAATATCGACACAAGTTGCGCTGTCTGGTTCGACACCTTCACGACCTTCCAATAATCCGTCAATTTCTCTGAATTGTCTGCGAATTTCTGTAATCATATCTTCAGCTGCTCGTCCCACAGACTTCATTGTCATAGCAGCGACTAGGAATGGAAGCGCACCACCGATTAGTAGACCGATTACAACATCTGGATTAGTTAAGGAAAGATCTAGAGTTTCACCTGCCCCCAAGGCTTCTTCTGCCCTAGTCTTGTATGCGGCGAATAATGCCAAAGCAGTTAGTGCAGCACTACCTATTGCGAATCCTTTTCCGATTGCAGCAGTTGAGTTTCCGATTGAGTCTAGGCCATCTGTGATTTCTCTCACTTCTTTTCCTAGTCCTGACATCTCTGCAATTCCACCAGCATTATCTGCTACAGGTCCGTAAGCGTCGACTGTCATGGTAACACCAACAGTTCCTAGCATTCCCATAGCGGCCATTGCTATTCCGTAAAGCCCGGCATCTCCGCCGCCCATTACATCGTTAGCAAAGTAAATTCCACCGGCCATTAGAAGAACAGGGAGGAATACAGATTGCATACCTACAGCAAGACCTGCAATCGCATTGGTTGCACTTCCGGTCTTTGAAGCCTCTCCGATGTATGGAATAGCTTGTACCTTGATTCCGAATACAGGTTCAATTCCTGTGTAGTACTCAGTGACTAGTCCGATTAGAATACCTACTAGTGATCCAATTGCGACTGCCTGAATTACGGTTGTGTCCAATTCCAGATAATCTAGAGCGAAGTATCCTCCACCGATGAATAGAGCAGCCCCGATGAATGTGGTGTTACGTAGCGCAGCACCAGGGTGCATGTTTTTCATTCCAGCAATTGAGAAAACCCCAATAATGGATGAAATATATCCTACAACAGCCAGAGCGATTGGAATCATGAGGTAATCTGCGCCCAAATCTTCACTGGCTTGAGCGATGACCATAGCAGCAATGATTGAACCTACGAACGACTCGAAAATATCAGCACCCATTCCAGCTACGTCACCAACATTGTCTCCAACGTTATCAGCGATTACACCAGGGTTACGTGGGTCATCCTCAGGAATACCCGCTTCTACCTTACCAACAAGGTCAGCTCCTACATCCGCAGCCTTGGTATAAATTCCTCCACCAACACGAGCGAATAGTGCGATTGAAGAAGCACCCATTCCGAATCCAGCGACGTTCTCAACAGAAAGGAATCCGTCTCCCCCAACTGGGTCCGTCATGTAATACATCAGGGAGATTCCGAATAGACCGAGTCCGCCTACTGCAAGTCCCATTACCGCTCCACCATTGTACGATGTTGTGAGAGCCGCAGCTTGGCCACCGTTTGCCGCTGCTTGCGCTGTGCGACCATTGGCACTAGTAGCGGATTGCATTCCACTAAATCCAGCGGCTACACTACAAAGAGCACCGATGATGAAAGCGACCATGGTTTCCATACCAAGGCCATTATCCTCACCGCCGACGAATAATAGCGCAGCGACAACAACGATGAAAATCGCCAACATTCGATATTCTGCCATTAGGAAAGCCATTGCGCCATCCTGAATTCTTCCTGTGATAGTTGCTACAGTTTTGTTTTCAATTTCTATTGCATCCACCTTTCGATATAACATGAAAGCAATGAGCAGACCTAGTATTCCTGCTCCCATTCCCATCATTCCAATTTGTTCTCCGTCCATAATATCACCAATTAGGTTGAGACGCCGACCTAGGGTCCCTATTTAATCCGAATCCACAATAATCGCCCCTTTGGGGCGGAGATTATGCTTGATAGCGATATACGACAGTGGAGAATGAAGACAATATGCTAGATCCGTCATGCTCGCCCTTGAAAGATGCTAATTCTTCATCGGTTATGTGACCCCATTCGTGAGCTCGCTCAATTCTCGCCCTTGCAGCCTCTGGATGGAATTGTATTCCCCAAGCAGGTAAAGGCTCGCCATTTTCGGAAAGAACTCGCACTGCAGTAACTCCGTTATGATTGGTCGAGCATAGAAGAGAACAGGACTCTGGCACCGTCATAACATGATCTTGGTGGGTGAATAATCCTGCTACAATTGAATCATCCGAGACGTGCGAGGTAAGCAATTCATCATCTCCTCCATCGTCTGTCAAATCCAAGTCCCAAATTCCGCTTGATAGTGATTCAGCACGTTCGATAGTGGCACCTAGAGCGTGACAGAGTAATTGGTGACCAAAGCAAATTCCTAATGTTGGCTTTCCAGCATTTGCAGAGGATCGAACCAAGG
>CETB01004011.1_pt1 | contig 16807 bp, 19 predicted proteins | sample 356381 | NCBI WGS metagenome assembly CETB01 (sample SAMEA2622545, study PRJEB7988) | marine metagenome | biome: marine biome (ENVO:00000447); feature: deep chlorophyll maximum layer (ENVO:xxxxxxxx); material: "saline water (ENVO:00002010), including plankton (ENVO:xxxxxxxx)" | depth 155 m | reverse complement strand
ATTGGTGATTCAAGATCATTAGCTATACACCCAGCAACGACAACACATAGTCAATTATCTCCTGAGGAGCAAGAATCTGCAGGTGTAACACCTGGATATGTTCGACTATCTATTGGGATAGAAAACGTCGAAGATATTATTGCGGATATCTCTCAGGCCCTAGATAAAGCATCTTAATAATCTTAATCCCTTCCGATTAATCTCGGAAGGGATCTTTTATGAAAATCCTTGTATTTGGAGGAACTGGACTAGTTGGTTCCCAGATAATAAATCAATTAGACGATTATTTTGAAGCAATTGTATATTCAAGAAGGGAATATAAGTTCCCGCCATCAATTACAAATAAAAAAATCTCATTTGATGATAATTTTGATTTCGAGTCTGCAGATCATGCTTTTATCTGCATAGGTTATCCTGTAGCGCTAATAGATTTACTCTATTTTAGAAAAAAGAATAGAAAAGCTTTTGTAGGTGTTGATTTAGATTTAACAAAAAAAATTCTCTTAAAACTATCTGAGATAGAGGTTAAAAACATTTCTATCATATCTGCCGTTGGGGCAAATAAAAATTCTTTTAATTTTTACCTAAAGATTAAAGGGATTGTTGAGGAGCTCGCTAAGGAAAATACTTTTGAATCGATTAATATATACCGTCCAAGCCATTTGTTGGGGAAAAGAGAGAAAGATGTAGGTTTTTTTACTTTTTTGTTTGAAAAAATTACTAATATCTCGGGACTATTTCTTTTTGGTCCAATTAAAAGATTTAGAAATATTGAGGCAAAATTAGTTGCTAAGGCAATGATAAAAAACGCAAAAGCCAATAGGAAGGGCTTTAATATTTTTGAATATAAAGATTTAATTTAAGGCTTGAGAGCGGAGTCTATATTAATAACTTTATAAATTAGTAAAATAAATTTATTTAATTATAATTATTTGACCTTTTTAAGTTAGATAATTCACTGAATCTTAAAAAGATATCTTAGGACTTTTTAATTAAGGAGTATAAATGAGTGTTATAAAAACAATGTCAATTATTGGGATAGTTTTTTCTAGTTTTTGTCTTTTTTGTATAGTTGGTTTTATGCCTATGGAAATTGTATCGGTAGAGGATATATATAATGCAGAAGCTTCTATGGGCTGGGGAGTATTTGCTGCAATATGGGGTATTGCTTATTCAATTACATGTCTTGTACAAAGTAGAAAACTAATTTCTGCGGAATAATTGACTAATTATTATAAATTTCATGGGATAAGGGTTTGAGTTAATTTTGGTGCCCCTGCCAGGAATCGAACCTGGAGCTGCCACTTAGGAGGCGGCCGTTTTATCCGATTAAACTACAAGGGCAATATCTAGAGTTTTGTTGGGTTTTCTTGTCCTTTGTAAACTTCCTCAGGATCAAATAACTTTTCGTCTTCAATAAAATTTAAATCTTTTATATTTTCAACTGAACGATAAAAGCATGATTTGTAGCCAACATGGCAACTAGCCCCTGAGCCCTCAACTTCTACTTTAAAGATCACACAGTCTTGATCATCATCAACGAGTATTTCTCTTATATTTTGATACAAACCACTAGTTTCACCCTTTTTCCATAATTGTTCTCTGCTTCTACTCCAGTAGTGAGCCTGTTTAGTCTCAATAGATAGCTTTAAAGCCTCTTTATTGAGGTAGCCATGCATTAAAACGAGATTAGAACCTTCTTCCATGGTAATAACAGGAATTAGCCCTCGCTCATCAAATTTTGGAGCAAATTCGTTTCCTTCTTCTACGGCTTCTATACTTATTCTCTTTCCAAAGTCCATATTTAATACTCGATTTCTAATTAGATATTATAGTTATAATACCAACCAAAATTAATTAATTTTAGTAATAACTGCATATTTAGATGCTAAAAACTGCAAATTTATCATACAAGTTTGACGATAAATATATTTTTTCAGACTTAAGCTTTGATATGTCCAACCAAGGCATTTATAAGCTTGTTGGGGATAATGGCTCAGGTAAGTCATCTTTGCTCAAAATTCTTTCTGGAATTTATAAAAATTATGAAGGTGAATTATCTCTTAATACTAAAAAAGGAATCTTTTATTCTGGACATAAAACCGCACTAAAAAATAGTCTATCTGTCATAGAAAATATTTACTATGACATAAGATTACCAAAAATTTCGCTTAATCAGATTTATCCTGTTCTCAGAGATCTTGAGTTAGAAAATTATGCTGATATACAATCTAGCCATTTATCCGAAGGGCAAAAACGCAAAATAAGCTTAATAAGCTTCATCTTGTCAGCAGCTGACTTGTATTTTCTTGATGAGCCATTTAATAATTTAGATCAAAAAACTAGCAAATTACTCAAAGAAATCTTTGAAAATAAAATTAATAGTGGGGCGAAAATTATTTTTTCTTCTCATGATCGATCAGAAGATTTCTTTTCATGCATCGATATGAATCTTTATAACCAATGAGTTATTTACGAAAACAATTTAAGAAGGAATTTTTAGTTTACTCTAGAAAATCTACTTTTTTTATTACCCCAATGGTATTTTTCTTGATCTCTATTTCTCTGTATCCAATTGGTATCTCAAATGATCCAGAAATCTTAAAGAATTTAGCTCCTGGCTTGATTTGGATAACAATACTCTTATCTACCTTATTATCTTTTCAGAATATTTTTTTAGATGATTTTGAGGATGGAAGCATGGAGCTTCTTTTGGCTTCTGGAAACAATTTATCTTTAATTGTGCTCATTAAAATTCTTGTAAACTGGATTTTTAGTTGCTTGCCTATCATCCTTCTATCTGTTCTTTCAATATTTCTTCTATATCTACCTCAAGAAGGATTAAAGCCTTTAATTATAAGTCTCGTTATTGGGACGCCAACTATATGCTTGTTTGGTGCTTTGGCTGGAGCACTTTCATTAGGAAAAAATAGCATTACAGGTCCTGCTTTGATGTTGCCATTGAGTCTGCCAATTTTAATATTAGGAACGCAAGCTATTAATTACTCTATTATTGGAATCAACTTTTCTTCTAATATTCTATTACTTGCTGCCATATTTATCTTCTTGTTGCCTATAATCCTTTTTGCGTCTGTTGGCGCTATAAAACTTCACTTTAATTAAAATATGTATAAGGCCATAAAGAATTTTTATCACAAACTTGGATCTTATCCATGGTTTTATAAAATTTCAGGAAAAATTATTCCTGTGGTTGGCATTTTGAGTATTGTCATAATATTTGTCTCCTCGGCATGGGGATTATTTTTTTCACCAGCTGACGCTGTGCAGGGAGAAGTTTATCGAATCATATATTTTCATGTACCTGCAGTTTCTGTATCTCAGATGATTTACTATTCAATGTCTGTTGCAGCTGCTGTTTTTTTAATTTGGCGCATGAAGATGGCAGGGGTTTTTATAAAAAGCCTCGCACCAATCGGTGCATCTTTTACATTTTTAGGTCTCTTGAGTGGGGCTATCTGGGGGCAACCAACTTGGGGTACATGGTGGGTATGGGATGCTCGTTTAACTTCTTACTTAGTTTTATTTTTATTTTATCTGGCAATTATAGGTATGCAGTCCACATTTACTTCAAGAAAGTCTGCAGATACAGCAATCTCCATAATTACACTAGTTGGTTTAGTAAACCTTCCAATAGTCAAAAAATCAGTTGAATGGTGGAATACCTTGCATCAGCCTGCGTCCATTTCTATAACTGGAGAGTCCTCAATATCTAATGAAATGCTTATTCCGTTATTACTTTCAATATCTGGAATCTACTTATTTGTCTTTTTTATAGGTCTGTTATTCATGAGAGCTGAGATTTCTTCTAGAGAACAAAATAAAGCGTGGTTCAAAAACTCACTAAATAATAAGTAAACATGGATTTTGGAAATTTTAATATTCATATTTGGTCAGTAGTCATGGTTACTTTTATTATCTGTGCAGCATTAATTTATTTTCCAGTTACTAAAATTAGGAAAAATGAAGCTAAAGTAAAAAATGATGAAAGAACATAGACTTAAAAGACTTTACGGAGTTCTGTTTATAATTTTATGCTCAGCCACTGCCTTTGTTTTAGTTTATTTTGCTATTAGAGATAACGTAAATCTATTTTATTCCCCTACAGATTTATTTAAGAATCCTCCTCAAGGAGAAAATGCTATTCGTGCTGGGGGTCTTGTAGAGGTAGGTAGCTTAAAAAGAACTCCTGATTCCTTAAAGATAGAATTTATAATTACTGATTTAAAGAATTCTATAATGGTTTATTACACTGGTATTCTTCCTGATTTATTTAAAGAAAATGCAGGCGTGGTAGCAACAGGCTATTACGATAAAAATGCTGGAAGTTTGAGTGCTTATCAAATTTTAGCAAAGCATGATGAGAACTATGTACCTAAAGAAGTTAAGAAAGCTTTAGAAGATTAATTATGATACCCGAAATAGGTTTTTTCTTTCTTTGCCTCTCATTTTCTATTTCCTTGATTTATCTATTTTTAAACATAGGTCTTTTTATAAAGCAACGAGAATCATTTATAGGCGATTCTGTAGTGACAATATTTTTTCTCTCAGTAATAACAAGTTTCATCTGTTTAGAAGTCTCATTTTTACTTGATGATTTTAGTGTTCTTTATGTAGCAAATAACTCAAATGCAAACTTACCAAATTATTTTAAATTTGCAGCCTTATGGGGTGGGCATGAGGGCTCAATGTTGCTTTATCTTTTATTCATGAGTGTCTGGATATTCATAATTAAATCAAAAAATAGTTTAGTCTTGCTGTTTTGTTTCTTTATTTACTCATTGTTCAGCGGTTTTGTGATTTTTACATCAAACCCTTTTGAAAGGCTTTTGCCATTTCCTGCTGCGGGAGGCTTGGATTTAAACCCATTACTACAAGATTTTGCATTTACGATTCATCCTCCAACTCTATACTTAGGATACACAGCGTTAATCATTCCTTTTTCTATAGCTATGGCAAGATGTCTTGATTCGGGCTATAAAAATTGGGCTGATGATTTAAGAAATTGGGCTACTCTTTCTTGGTCTTTTTTAACCCTTGGAATAGCTCTTGGAAGTTGGTGGGCTTACTATGAATTAGGATGGGGCGGCTGGTGGTTTTGGGATCCTGTAGAAAACTCGTCTTTAATTCCATGGCTAATTTCTACTGCACTAATTCATTCGTCAATTGCTACATCAAAAAGAGGAATATTCTCAAGTTGGACTATCTTATTAGCTATAGGATCATTGGGAGCAAGCTATATTGGCTTATTTTTAGTAAGGTCAGGAATTGTCACTTCAGTTCATACGTTTGCTCTTGACCCCGAAAGGGGAGTTGTGTTGCTTGGAATAACTCTTTTGGTATTTCTGGTCGCTATGTTTGTTTATTTGAATTCTAAATTTAATAATCAGACAAACGAATATTCTTTTTTCTCAAAAGAGTTTTTTTTGCTTATAAATAACACTTTATTAGTAATACTCGCTTTAGTAATTTTATTTGGAACTGTATATCCTATAATTTATGAAGTTCTTACAAATGGAAAGGATATTGCAGTTGGCAAACCTTATTTTGATTTAGTAACAGTACCAATCGCATTATTTTTAGCTCTATTTCAAGGATTTGGAGTCATAACTAACTGGTCAGCAGATAAGTCAAATTTAAAAGTACGATATTTTTTAGCGCTCATTATCATCACGCTAATAGCTATTATTTTTACATATGTGTATAGCGTTGATTTAGAAGCAACTTTATTTATAACTTATCTCATGTTTGCGGCAATTATCTCAGGTCTAATTATTTATTTTCTTACTAACCCAAGAAAACAAAAAGTTATATTAGTTGCATTTCCTATGTTGTTATCTCACTTTGGAGTGGCCTTGATGATTTTGGGTATTGGTTTAGTGTCTAACTTAGAAACAAATAAAGAATTAATAGCTGATATAAATAATTCTTTTCAAGTGAAAGACTATAAAATTACTTTACAAAATGAAATCAAAGAGGTTGAACCTAATTTTATTTCAGAGAAAGTGAAAGTAGAAATTATCAATGAAGACAAGAGCTTTTATCTTTTCCCAGAAAAAAGATTCTATCCAGTTTCAGGAAATGTAATGACTGAAGCAGCAATTTCACCAGGATTTTCAGAAGACCTATACATTTCACTGGGAGAAAAATTAGGTTCAGGATGGGTAATCAAAACTCAGATTAAGCCATTCATAAGATTTATATGGCTTGGGGCAATTCTCATGGCTGTTGGCGGGCTATTTTCTGTTTTCTACAGGAGAGGCATTTGAGATATATATTCAACATAAGCTTTTCTATATTTTTGGCAGCCACGTTAGCCCTGATGTTAATTTTTTATCTTCAATTATCTAAAGATGAGACTTTTTCTTTTGAGGAGAAAGCTCTCCCACCTCTTAACTTAAAAACCTTTGACGGAACCTATTACAGTAATAATCAATTAGACCCAGAAAATTATAAATTGATAAATGTTTGGGCAACTTGGTGTGTGAACTGTAAATTAGAACATGGTTTCTTAATGCAAAAAAAGAATGAAGGATTTCAAATATTAGGCCTTAATTATAAAGATGATATAAATAAAGCTATTAAGTGGCTGAACCAATTTGGAAATCCATACCAAATAAACTTATTTGATAATTTAGGAGATTATGGTTTTAAGCTTGGCGTGTCTGGTGCTCCTGAGACATATCTTCTAGATAAAAAAAATTTAATTATTCAGAAGCATATCGGAATTATGTCTGATGAGGTATGGAAAAATAAATTTAAACCATTAATAAGGAATGATTAGATTATTAATTATTTTTTTTGCAAACTTTTTAGTTTCCACGCAACCAATTTTTGAATTTTCTTCAGTAGAGAAGGAAGATGCATTTAATAACTTAACACAAGAGATAGGTTGTCCTTTGTGTTCAGGTTCTTCAATTTTTGAGTCTGATTCAGAAATTGCTAGAGATTTAAAAAAAATTATTTACCTTGAAGTTGAAAAAGGCTCTTCAGAAGAAAATATTAAAGATTTTTTAGTTAACTATTATGGAGAAGAGATTTTGTTTATGCCCAGAAATACAACTTCCCAATATGTTCTCTTTGCATTTCCATTAATTTTATTATTTCTTGGTGTTTTTATTCTTAGATTTCTAAAGGTTAAAAATAAATGAAATTAAGAATAATTATAGTTTCTATGGTCTTATTCTTTTCTTTTTTTACTTATTTTTATATTCAAGGTAGTCAGTACCTTAATAAAAAGTCTTTTGCAGATACTTACGCCACTGGAGGCATTGACTTAGATAAGCTGGAATTAATTTTATTTAATGAGGGTTTAAATCCTTCTGAAATTAATTTAATGAGTAGGAAATTCTTTTACGATGAAAACTTTAACTTCACCATCAAGACGCTTGAAAGGTTTATTGAGCTTTATCCAAGTCAAGTAAATTCAGAGACTTATTCTGTTTTAGCTGAATCATTTTACGAACTAGATAAAACATTTTCTAATGAAGTGTTGAATTATATAGATAAATCTCTTTACATAGATCCATCAAATACCAAAGCATTATCATTGAAAGGACTTTTCTTTTTTGAAAAAAATTCATTCAATGAAGCTTTGCAAACATGGGCAATAGCCCTTGATAACTCAAAAGATAATAAAGAAAAAGAATCCTTGATTATTGCTATGAATCTTGCATTAAAAAAATTAGAAAATAAAAAATAAAGTCCTGAAAAAGGCATAAATCGTTTAAAATATACCCTGAGGTATGAGATTAAAGAACATCAGCCTTTCAGGATTCAAATCTTTCGTGGACCCCACGAAGATTGCCTTCCCCAGCAGCATGAGCGGAGTAGTCGGGCCAAATGGTTGCGGAAAATCTAACATTATAGATGCAGTTAGATGGGTAATGGGAGAGATATCAGCTAAAAATCTAAGAGGGGATAATATGGCTGATGTGATTTTTAGCGGATCTTCATCAAGAGCTCCCTCTAGCAGAGCCTCTGTAGAACTACTTTTTGATAATTCTCTAGGAAAGTTGGGTGGAGAGTATTCAAGTTATTCTGAGATTTCAGTAAAAAGAATTTTAGACGTAGAAGGAAGATCGTCTTATTACTTAAATGGCTCAGACTGCAGAAGAAAAGATATAACTGATATATTCTTGGGAACGGGTTTAGGCCCACGAAGCTACGCGGTAATTGAGCAAGAGATGGCTACAAAATTAATAAGCTCTAAACCAGAAGAGTTAAGGATGTATATCGAAGAAGTAGCAGGGATATCTGTCTATAGGGAAAGAAAAAAAGAAACTGAATCTAGAATTAAAAGAACTAAAGAAAACCTCAGTAGAGTTAAAGATTTAAAGGACGAGATAGACAGACAATTGCTAAAACTTAAAAGACAAGTTAAATCGGCTGAAAAATATGAAACTTTAAAGAATGAAGAAAAGCAAAAAAAAGGAGTTTTAAAAGCTTTATCTTGGAAGACAAGAAAAGAAAAAATTGCAAAGTTAGATCTAGAAATTAAAGAACTTGAATCTAGGATAGAAAGACAGAAAACAGAAAAAACCTCTCTAACTACCGAAATAGACACAAGTAAAACTAAACAATCGGAAATACAAAGCCAAATTGATAAGGTTCAACAGGATTATTATTCAAGTGGCGCTGATCTTACAAATTCAGAACAAGAACTAAATTTCTTAAAAAATAAAAAGAAGGAGTTAATAGATTCTATTGAGTCATTAAAAAATGATATCTCAAGCTTTAAGCAAGAAAAAGAAGAGCTAAGATTGGAACAATCAAATTTTGAGTTAAGTCTCACCTCAAAGGAACCAAAATTACAGGAATTAGATGCAACTTTTTCTAAATTAGAGGGGGCAATGTCGCCTGATTTTCTGTTAGAGCAACTTTATTTGGAAAGTTCTAATATGTCTCTCTCTTTAGATGAGGTATTAAAAGATTTTGATAGAAAAACTATTGAGGATATAAGAACACTTTTAGATCAGTCTAATAAAATAAAATCAAAAATTGAACAACTAAGAGAGTCTCTAAAAAATCAATCTAAATATCAAGAAGAAAAATTTAAATCTCAAAAAGATGAGCTCCTATTACTAAGCGGTGAAATCACTAATCTAAAAGTTGATATTGCAGAGGTAAAAGGAAAAATAAATTCTTTGGAAGATTTAAGAATAAAATCTCAAAATAGATACTCCACACTAGAAGATGAACTTAATAAAATTGAGGGTCCAATAAAAAAAATTGAGGAAGAAATTAAACCTTTATTAGATTCAAGAGTAAATGTTGAGGGGAATCTGTCTGATTTAAGATTAAAATTTTCAAACTTGAATGACTTAATTAGAGGTAATGAAAGAAAAATTCACGAAGTAGATATTAATATAGAAAATTTAAATACAGAAATACAGAATAAAAATATAGAGAGACAAGGTTTTATTTCAGAATCATCTATTTTTGAAGATCAATTAAAAAACGAAAACCATGAGCTGATGGACCTTTTAGATTCAATTACAGAAGATTTGTCAGAAAAGAAATTAATTGAGGAAATTTCTGATATAGAGACATCGATTGAGAGAATTGGTCCAATCAATCTTGCTGCTGCTGAAGAGTACAAGCTTGAACAACAAAGAAGCGATGAAATAGATCTGCAGTTATCTGAGTTAAATGATGCATTGGGCACTCTTCAAACAGCAATAAAAAAAATAGATACTGAATCAAGAACAAAATTTAAAGATACCCTAGATAATCTAAATATTAAGTTAGGGGAACTATTCCCGAAATTATTTGGAGGTGGCTTTGCTTCTCTTGAACTTTCTGAAAGAGATTTACTTGAATCTGGGGTTATATTTAGAGCCATGCCGCCAGGAAAGAAAAACGTAAATGTTTCACAGCTTTCTGGCGGAGAAAAAGCTCTATCATCTATTGCATTAGTCTTTTCCTTTTTCTCTCTTAATCCAGCCCCTTTTTGTATTCTAGATGAGATTGATGCACCTTTAGATGACTTTAACACTTCGAGATTCATAAACATGGTGGACGAAATGTCTGACAAAGTTCAGTTCATTTTCGTTACACACAATAAAATTTCAATGGAAAAAAGCAAGCATTTGATGGGAGTGACAATGCAAGAGCCAGGTGTTTCCAGACTAGTGACAGTAGATGTTGAAGAAGCTTTAAAAATGGCAGTTAACTAAAATGTTTAGTGAAATAGTAGTACTAATAATTGCTTTAGCAATAGCTTTAACGATTATTCTAATGATAAGAAAGATATTTTTTAGAAATAAGACAAACTTAAAAATTAACAGGAAGGTTAATTCTAGAGATCTATTTGAATCCATAGACCAAGAAGATTTTCATTCTTCTAGTGAGTCAGATGACAACATAGAAAATACAGACAACAATGAAGTAATTTATGATGAAGCAAAAACCTCGGAAAAGCTTTTTATAATTAATTTAGAAAACAAGGAAGCGCCTATTTCCTATAAAAACCTTACAGAAAAACTATCTGAGTTAGAGATTAATTTTTCTGACGAAGGTGGTTGGTTTAGAGTTTATTCAGAAGATCATTATTTTTCATTAGTTAATGGTTTGAATCCCGGCAAATTTAATACAGAGGAAGAAAATGATGAAACAACAGCTCTTACTTTAATTTTAAATCCTATTCCTAGGACAAATTCGGTAGGTAATTTTAAATATTTATTAAACTTTGCTGAACTTTTGTCAAAATCTATAAATTGGGACTTATATGATGCTGATAGGAATCAGCTAACACAGCAAATGATAGATCACTATTTACATGAGGCTGAAGAATTTGATTTAAATAATTTAGCTTAATTACTTATGGCCCAAAGCCAAAATATTAAAAAAAAATATAAAGAATTAATTGAAAGTTTAAACAATCATAATTTTCTTTACCATAATTTAGATGCTCCAAAGATTAGCGACTCAGAATACGACGCTATGTTTAGAGAATTACTTTCAATAGAAGAGGACTATCCCGAATTAATTCAAAGTGATTCTCCAAGTAAAAGAGTAGGCGATGCTCCTATTTCAGAACTTCTTCCTTTCCAACACCAAGAACCTATGCTGTCACTTGACAATGCCTTTAGCGATGAAGATTTAAAAGACTTTGAAACGCGAGCTTTAAATAAGTTAAAAAAGAATATTGCTTTTACATACTATTGCGAACCTAAAATTGATGGCGTGGCAATTAGTCTTTTTTATAAAAAAGGTAAATTAGAAAAAGCTGGTACTAGGGGCGATGGCGAAATAGGAGAGGATGTTACTCATAACGTTCTTACAATAAAACAAATACCTTTAAATTTAAGAAATTCAGATTACAAGTTTCCAGAAGAGATTGAAATTAGGGGTGAAATTTATATTGAAAAAGACGACTTTCATTCCTTCAATAAAAAATATCAAAAAGAAGGAAAAAAAACTTTTGCTAATCCTAGAAATTTTGCAGCAGGCAGCATAAGACAACTAGATCCAAATATTGCAAACTCTCGCCCACTAAAAATATTTTGCCATAGTATAGGTTATGTAAATCCTGATAATTTATTTGATTCTCATATGAATTTATCTAAAGCCTTTAAGTCTTGGGGGCTTCCAATTTGTGAGGAGACTTACTATTCAGAGAGTCTAGAAGATACGATTTCAAACATAGGCAAGCTAACAAAAAAAAGAGAAAGTTTGAATTATGAAATTGATGGCATAGTAGTAAAAATTAATGATCATGGCCATCAAAAACTTTTGGGATTTTCTTCAAGGTCGCCTAAATGGTCTATAGCTAGAAAATTTGAGGCAGAAGAAGGTACTTCGGAAATTCTATCTATATCTTTCCAAATGGGAAGGACTGGAGTGCTAACGCCTGTAGCAAATCTTAAACCAGTGAAAATTGGAGGAGTTGTAATTTCAAATGCAACTCTTCATAACATGGATGAGGTTGAAAGATTAGATTTAAGAGAAGGAGATACCGTAAAAGTTAAGAGAGCAGGGGATGTAATTCCTAAAATAGTCTCAGTAGTTCTATCTAAAAGAAAGAAAAGAATAAAAAAAATAATAGAGCCAAAATTATGCAAAAGTTGCGGCAATAATCTAGAGTTTTTTTCTGATCAAACTCCTTTATTAGACATTACAAATTTAAATCAAGATGATCTAAATTGTTTTAGTTTTGATCAATTTAAAGAAACATTAAAACATTTTGTTTCAAGAAATGCCCTAGATATAGAAGGCTTTGGCTCAAAAACAATCAATCTTTTAGTTAACAAAGGTTATGTTAAATCTATACCCGACCTCTATAAAATAGATGCCAAAGATATTTTAAAGTTAGATGGATTTGCAGAAAAATCTTCAATCAAATTAATTCAATCTATTCAAGAAAGCAAATTTACTGACCTTTACAGATTTATTTACGGACTAGGGATAAAAGAAATTGGATTAGAAACCTCTAAAAATTTAGCTAACCATTTTGGATCGCTGGATAATATATCTAATGCATCAAAAGAAGATTTTATAAAGATTAAAGATGTAGGAGAGGTTGCTGCAAAAAATTTAAATAATTTTTTCTCTAATCCTAAATATTTATCTTTAATCGAGCGCTTAAAAAAAATTGGAATGGACTTAATAGTAAAAGAAACTTCAATTAAGCTCTCACATTTATCAGAAAAGATTGTAGTAATTACAGGTAAGTTTTTAGACTTTTCTAGAAATGACCTAAAAAATATTTTAGAAGAGATGGGGGCAAAAGTTGTGAGCTCTATTTCCGCTAAAACTGACTTTTTATTAGCTGGGGATGAGGCTGGTTCAAAATTTGATAAAGCTAAAGACTTAGGAATAACTATTATTCCAGAAAGCGATTTAGACGGATTTTTAAAAAACAATGATTAGAATGGTTCTTGTCGTTTCACTTCTTTTAACATCTTGTGTAGTTTCGCCCCCAAAAAAAACTACTGATATTTGTGAGATATTTGAAGAAAGAAGAGCTTGGTATAAAGCTGCGGTTAAAGCAGAAAAAAAATGGAAAAGCCCTCCTTATGTAACTTTAGCCTTTATTAAGCAAGAATCTGATTTTCAACAAGGAGCAAAACCTGAACGAACGAAGCTTTTGGGATTCATACCTTGGAAGCGAAAGAGTTCAGCTGTTGGTTATGCTCAAGCTATTGATGGAACTTGGGATATGTATAAGAAAGAAGCAAAAAACCCTTTAGCATCCAGAAGAAGTTTCAAAGACTCTGTTGATTTCATTGGTTGGTACAATCACAAAAGCCATAAAAGTTTAGGTATTCCTAAGGATAACGCTAGGCTTTTATATCTTGCTTATCATGAAGGAAGAAATGGCTATAAGAAGGGTAGTTATAGATCTAAACCGTGGCTTTTAGGAGTATCTAGCGATGTCCAAAAAATATCAAATAAGTATAAGAAGCAGTTTAATGCCTGCAGGAAAAAGCTTAAAAGTCCTTTTTATTTCTTATTTAACTAGTTTTTTGTGCCAGTTGGTATTTCATTAAAAGGAACATTTTTATCTACTCTTATATCTTGTGGCATTCCAAGAACTTGCTCAGCGATAATATTCTTTAAGACTTCATCTGTTCCTCCCGCAATCCTAATTAAGGGCGCCCCTAAAAGACTTCCATGAAATAGAGCTGAAGTGTCATCTTCTCTTACAATAGATGCACTATCCATAAGATCCATACCAAAATTTGCAATATCTTGAAGTTTATTTGCACTAACTATTTTTGTTATAGATGCTTCTGGTCCAGGCGTACTTCCTTGAGATAGAGCTGAAATATTTCTCATTTTTGTATATTTCAAACCTGATTGTTGACAGTACCAATCTGCTAATTTTTCTCTAACAGAGCCATTTTTAATAGCTTGTTCGCCATTGAAGTCCTGCTCTTTAGCAAGTTCAAAAATTTCTTGAAAATCAACTCCTGAAGCATCTCCTACTGCCAGCCTTTCATTCATAAGGGTAGTCAATGAAACTTTCCATCCATCACCTACTTCTCCCAATCTTTGAGAATCAGGAATTTTTACATCGTCAAAGTAAACTTCATTGAAGTTTGCTCCACCAGTTATTTGTTTAATTGGCTTAACTGTTATCCCAGGTGATTTCATATCTAAGAAGAAATAAGTTAAACCCTTGTGTTTAGGAGCAGAGAAGTCGCTTCTAGTGACGATAATTCCATAATCGCTATAGTGCGCTCCTGAGGTCCAAACTTTTTGACCGTTAATTGTCCATGTATCACCATCTAACTCTGCTTTAGTTTTAATTCCAGCTAAGTCTGAGCCTGCACCAGGTTCGCTAAATAACTGGCACCAAATTTCCTCACCTTTAGCCATAGGAGGAAGGTATCTTTGCTTTTGTTCTTCTGTTGCATAAAGCATTAGAACTGGTCCAGCCATACCTTGACCTATTTCAAAAAAACCTCCGGGAACTTTATATTTAGATTCTTCTTGGCTCCAAATAACTCTTTCCATAGGGGTAGAATCTCTTCCGCCGTAATCTTTCGGCCAATGTAAACAGGCCCAACCGGCATCATATTTTTTCGCTTGCCAAGCTTTAGCATCCTCAAGAGCATTGACTTCACCCGAACCTTCCATTTCTGCAGGTCTGTAGAGATCTTTTGCGTGTTGTTTTTTTTCAGCATTATCTGCTAACCAAGAATTTACTTCTTGTCTAAAACTTGCTTCTTCTTTTGTATCATTAAAATCCATAATAAACTCCTTGATTAATATAATTTTATGTTGGTAAGTTACTTTTTTCTAGGGAAGTAACTAATTTATCTTTCCATATACCTTGACTGCCTATATTACTAGAGAGCAACCTTGCTCTTCTGTAGAAAAGGTGGCAATCAAATTCCCAAGTTGCACCCATTCCGCCATGAGTCTGTATATTTTCTTTTGAACACTCGTAAAAAGCTTGAGTTGCACTAACCCTTGCCGTAGCTGCAGCAGTTGGTAATTCAGCCGCATCATTACTTAGCGCCCATGCGCCGTAATAACAATTAGAACGAGCTAGTTGCAGAGAGACATACATATCGGCAACTTTATGTTTTATAGCTTGAAAAGATGCAATAGCCCTTCCGAAAGCAAATCTTCCCATCGCATAGTCTTTTGCCATGTTCATTGATGCTTCAGCACCTCCTACTTGCTCAAATGCAAAAAGTACTGCAGATTGATCAAGAAGTTTTTCTATTGAATCCCATGCATCTTCTTCTAGGGAAGTTGCTTCAGCATCTGTAAATGTAATATCTGCATGTGACCTTGAGGGATCAAAGGTTTCAAGAGAATTAATCTCTACTCCTTCTCCTTTAAGATTCACAACATATAGCCCAACTTTTTTACCATTGATAGCTGTGACAATTGCAAAATCTGCAATATCGCCATCTGGAACAGCTATTTTTTTTCCTGAGAGTTTCCCGCCTTTGAAAGAAACAGAAATTCCAGACTCGCTAGGAAATGTTGTTTTTTCTGAATGAGCTAATGTTCCTATAGTTTCGCCATTAGCTAGTTTAGGTAGATATTCTTTCTTTAACTCATCATTAGTTGAGTTAAGAAGACATGTTGTTGCTAAGTAAACACTTGAAGAAAATGGGACCGGCGCAATCGCTCTTCCTAATTCCTCTGCAATTACGCACAACTCAAGAAAGCCCATTCCTATTCCTCCATACTCTTCCGGAATAGTGGTGGCTGTTAGGCCCATATTAACAAGCGACTTCCATAATTCTTTGTCAAATTTTTCTTCACCTTCTAAAATTGTTCTGTTTCTTTTAACTGAATTTTCTTTATCAAGAAGCTTTCTCACTTCTTCTTGCATCAAGATCTGTTCATCTGAAAAATTAAAATTCATTTCTCCTCCTAAAAATAGCTTATTATTCTAACCATGAATTAAGATAAACTAAAATAAACTTTACATTTGTACAGTGAAAAAAGATCCTTTATCTACAAGAAAAATATTTCCTTCTAGCCAAGTGCCGCCAAGTTCTTACTTATCCATAGGTATTTTTATCCTAATATTTATAGGTTTTATTATTTTTATGAATTATAAAACTTCCTCTCAAGAAGAAAATCTATTGAATATGAATAGTCGATTGATTGATCTTGAAGAGCAGATTATGAAATCGGTTGAATCTTCAGAAGTCACTATAGACACTCTCTCAGATGACTTGAAAGATGCAAATAGAGAAATTAGAAAATTATGGGATCTTAGCAATAAGAGAAATAAAAAAAGAATAAATGCTCTTGAAGAAACTTTAAGCACGTTAAATGAATCGTCTCAGAAATTCTTTGAAGAATCTCAGGAAGCAAAATTAATTTCTAAGGAACTTGCAAAGGCTATTTCGGATGTAAAATCAAGAGTTGCTAAAATTGCTGTGGAAGATCTAAGTACGACTGAATTTAATAAAAGAATTGCAGAACTTGAAGAAGCAATTAAATCTTTTGATTCATATAGAAAACAAACAAACCAAGCATTGTTAAAACTTAGAGAAAGTCTAGAAAAAAGTAATTCCTTGCCAACACCTGACTAATCAATATACTTATTCTCAAGCGGATATGGTGGAACTGGTAGACACGCTAGATTTAGGTTCTAGTGCCGTAAGGTGTGGGGGTTCGACTCCCTCTATCCGCACCAAAAAGTAATTCTAAAGATGCTCAATTAGTAAAGTAGGGATATTTGAACAGTGAGATTTAATCGTGGCAACAAGAGTATTTGGTTTTCTACCGTCTTTGACATCCGTAATATTCACACCTGCATTAAGCAATCTTTTATGGGCTTTTTTAATATCTTTTGTTGTCCAAGCTA
>CETB01047993.1_pt1 | contig 16821 bp, 13 predicted proteins | sample 356381 | NCBI WGS metagenome assembly CETB01 (sample SAMEA2622545, study PRJEB7988) | marine metagenome | biome: marine biome (ENVO:00000447); feature: deep chlorophyll maximum layer (ENVO:xxxxxxxx); material: "saline water (ENVO:00002010), including plankton (ENVO:xxxxxxxx)" | depth 155 m | reverse complement strand
GTAAAATATTGAACATAAATTGGTTCATTAATACCGTGCTTCTCAGCTAACATTTCGTATTGTTCGTCAGTAGTTCTTTCGGTTACGTATGCGGCTAATGGATCGCCCATTCCATATGACAAATAAAATGTGATGAGTGTAACACCTAGCAAGACCGGAATAGTCAGTGCTAATCTTCGAGCTACGTATATCCAGAGCTTCACGTTCTGCTAAAGAACGTTTTACTTAAGAATAGAGTGTCTAACTCTTACTCAATGTGTAATACAATGTGCCGTGCATCATATTGTGATACCAACCATTAACCCAGTCTTTTACTATTCTATAACTTGTTGGTTGGTAGACCCAGATATGTAAAGCTTTATCGTGCTCTAGTTCTGCAATCTCATAATACATATCAACTCTCTGGAAAGGGTCCTGCTCTGCAGCTGCCTCCATAATCAAATCATCAAGATCATCGTATTGAAAGCCTAAATAATTAGAAGGATAATACCCTTCAGCACCGTGCAAGAAAGGATGTGCAAAGTTATGTGGATCTGAATAATCTGCACCCCATCCAAGCATAAATAATGGAATTTCTCTAGTTTTAAGCTTATCCAAAAACAATGGCCATTCAAGTCCTTGAATTTCAATATCAAACTTAGGATTTAAACTCTCTATTGCGTTTTCAAGTAATAATAATCCTTCAAGCCTTACATCATTACCTAGGTTATAGTAAGCATCTACGCTGAAGCCAGTGTCCCAAACACCTGCCTCTCTAAAGTGCATTTCTGCCATAGATAAATCGTAGCTATATTGAGGACCATTTGGATTATATCCTAACATGCCATCAGGTATAGGGCCTCTTGGTTGCTGACCTCTATTATCGATTACATCATTGATAAATGTATCATAATCAAATGAATAACAGAAGCCTTTCCTCACATCTTCGTTAGCAAAAAAATCGCTAGATGGTGCAGAACCTTCATGATTTACTATATCGTGATTAAACGATATTTGAATCATAGTCATTGAAGGAAGGGGGGACTTGTAATCAATATTATCGTAAGTTAAAGCTTCATCAACAAAAGTTGGTTGAACATAAACTGAATCTGCATTTCCTGATCTGAGTTCTAATAATCTTGCGGATTGATCATTATTCTTTTTGATAACTACTGTTTCTATGAAACCTTTTGCTGTAACACCAAAAGACTGTCTTTCACTATCAGACCAGCCTCTCCAATAATTTGGATAATATTGCATTAAAACATACTGCTCTGGAACCCACTTGCCACCATAATCTTCATTCATCATGTATGGGCCAGTACCCATTACTTCCTTTTCAATTGAGGTACATTGCACTCCTGCTGCAGGATATCCACAACCTTTACTAGTAACCCAATCCATGGAAACAATTGAACCTGCTGTGTAGGCCATAATTGGTAAAAATCTTGGTGCAGCTTCCTTTAATTGAAATTGAACCGTGTATTGGTCAATCTTTGTAATACTATCCACTATACCATCTCCATCTTCATCAGTATCATCAAGTAATTCGGCATACATCCAGGATGGACCAAGACCCATAATCAATAATCTATTAATTGAAAAAACTACATCATCTGCATCCATTTCAGAACCATCATGGAATGTAACTCCTTGTCTAATATTAAACGTATAAGTCAAACCATCTTGTGATATACCGCCGTTAGAGGTAGAAGGTACTTCTGTAGCTAAAACTGGAATTAATTTATCTTCTTGATCTCTATCATAAAAGACTAAAGTTTCATAAGTATTGGAAAGTACACCTCCACTGGCTGAATCATAAGCCTCTGCTGGATCTAATGTTCGTGGATCACCTATGCTAACTGTTGTGTAAACCTTAGGATCTGGAGATTTAGATTCTGAGGATTGCTCTGCAATTACTCTAATAGTCCTATAAACTGTATCTGGAATATTTTCCTCACTAGTTACTGTGAGCTTAACTGGATAACTACCTAGTACTGAAAAACTACTGAAACCACCTGCTGAACCAAACGTGTGAGATATTTCTGAGCCTGTTGCAGTTTCACCGTCACCAAAATCCCAAGACCATGAAGTTATTGCTGAATTAGATACAGACCAAGCACCATTTTCATCCTGAGCCCAAGCCCATGAACCTGCGCCACTAAAATCTACGGAAGCACCTGGTGAAACTACAGAAGCTTTTACTGAAAGAATACCATGAGGCACTCCTGAACCTTCATTAACTTCACCATGTAAAACTGTAATGTAAGTTAATCCTTGATCATTGTTACCAACGGCACCGTCATTATCTGTAACTGATAAAGAAACGATATAATCGCCAGGGCTTTGATATCTATGCATTGCCATTTTCGTAGTTGCTGTATTGCCATCACCAAAATCCCATAAATAGGAAGAAATTGAACCGTCTGTATCTTCAGATTGTGAAGCATCAAATTGAATTTGGTCATTAAGATTTACAACACGTAGGCCTGTTACAACATCAACAACTGCTGTAGGATTTAGATTTGTCCCTATGGCTTCTTCTGTATCTATACATCCTGAAAACATAAGCAGGCCAACAAGGGCCATCGAGCAAATTTTTTGTGTTTGATTTTTCATTTAGTTCACCGTTATTGTGAATTGAGAACCTGCATTACATCCTGCAGGAACTTGAACGTTAACTGAGCGACCATCTGGCAAAGTAACTGTCAAAACTTGACCTGAAACTACGCCTGGAGGTACTGTTATTGTCATACTGGTTGAATCAGTAGCTGCTGGTGGTTCTGGAGGCGCGGCTGCTGGAGGTGCGGCTAATGGTGGAGCAGCTAATGGTGGAGCAGCTACAGGAGGCTGAGCTGGTGCTTGCGCTGGAAAACCCCAATCATCTTGTGGTTCTTCATCCTTTCCAATAAAGGCAGTATATCCGCCGTAAACAATTGAACCAATTCCACCCAATATAAGAACCATAAATATGTATTCATTAACCGTAGAATATCTCGAGGATATAGTATCTGAACTTAAACCAGAACCTCCATTTTCATATCCTTTTAACGTAAAATCACCAGAGTCATCCTGAACAACTTCAAACTTAATTATAACATTATTTCCAACTCCATAATCTCCCATTATATTAGAACCAAAACGGAAAGGTGGATCACTTTCTGATTTTCCTATAGTCTCTAACCAAACAAGTGTTTGACCATCAGAAAGTTCCATTCTTGCTATACTGTCTGAAATAGTAACTGTATCGCCTATAGAATAATCACTATATTTTTCCAATCCTGAAGAAGTGTCAATTTGGTCTACAAAATCCTGACCTGAAATACACATTACTTTGGGAAAAATATATGTTAATCCCAAAAGTCCTACAACTGCAAATACGGCACCTATTGCAATAAACGTATTGACACGCACATTCTAACACTTTACGTGTTAGATTTAAGGCTTACCTGTAATTTAATTGTTAAATAATTTGTTTCTATAGGCTGTAACAATTGCCACTACTGCTACTAAAATACCTAAAACAACTGTAATTGCCATAAAATTATCAGTAGATGTTTCAGTTTTTCCATATGCATAAAATTCAGTATGCGCTGAAATGGAATGCATCGAATTACTATCTACTGCTCTAACTAAAACTGTATGATCTCCAGTAAAAATCAAATCTTTCTCTCCTAGGATAATTTCCCAATCAATATATATTGATTCATTGGAACTTGGCAAATAATTAACCTGTTTCCAAGAACTGCCATCTACACTGTATTCAATTCTATCTACTGAACCACTTCTCGACCAGGAGTGCCCGATAATTTTATTCACCGAACTACTACTTTCCCATCCAACTTCAGTTTTGATTATGTAAGTCTGTAAATCTACATTAATATTCTCTGTATCTGTATTAAGCAGTGAAGATTGAACTGCTTCATATGCGTCTACCATACCCCAACCGAAATGACGATTCCAGTAAGGATCTAAATCTGGTGATGTTGCCCATGGTCCTTCTTCAACACCCTCGCCATCTGCTGAAGACAGTGTTTCTTTTCTTTCAGATGTTAATCTTAAAATTTCTCGAAGTGCCAACGGATCTAAATCTGGATTAGCCTCAATCATTAACGCAAGAACACCTGAAACTGCAGGTGTTGCATACGAAGTACCACTCCCCCTTCCGCTATATCCATTATCTGACGCATCTTGACCTGGGATTCTATTATAACAACCACCTTCCTCATAAACACAAGCAGTTGCTTGAACAATATTAGTTCCTGGTGCAGAAACATCTGGTTTCATCTCGTCATAGGGATTGCCATCATTATTATCTCTACGTGGTCCTCTACTTGAATAAGAAGCAATGCCATCATCCTCTCTATCTATAGTATTTTTGTCATCAAGTGCGCCAACAGTTATAGAAAGACCAGATGATCCCATACCTGAAAGGCCATCATTATCTGAGCCTGAATTTCCTGCTGCTACAGAAACAACAACACCTGCTAGAGTAGCCTCATCTAAAACTTGGGAAAACATGTCTGAACCATCTGAACCTCCAGTCTCATGTGAAGTGATTCCCCACGATAAAGAAATTATGTCTATCCCGTGACTATCATTATCTGCACCAGTCCAGGCTGTATCTTTATTATCAATAACCCAATTTAGACCATCCATTGCTGATTCGTAAAACTCTTGTTCAATTATGTAATTTTCAAATGGGCCAGCTCCAAAGGCAGTCCCTATTCTTACATCTACCAAATTAGAATCTGGCGCTGAACCTGTGAAATTAGAAGGCGTACCACTTGGTAAAATTCCAGTACTAGTTGCCATACCTGCACATGCTGTTCCATGCTGATTTTGATCATCTGGATCGAAAGTACCATCATCCTCTTGACCTGAAGCTACGCACAATATATCATCACTACAAACGGCATCATACCCTGCCACCGCTTTACCTGCTAAACCTGGATGTTCATCATCAATCCCTGTATCTACAATTGCAATATTAACTCCCTTACCAGTATATCCTAAATCCCAAGCACCCATAGGATAAACTGAGGAATTACTAGCTTTTATGGCCGGTGTTTGAACGTCTCCATAAAATACAACTTTACCATAAGGTTCAACCATAAGAACACCAGGGAAATTACTTATTGTTTCAAATAAATCTGAATCTACCACGCCCAATAATAAACCATTAACTAAACTAACATTATATCTAACATCAATACCTATATTTGATAATAATTGGTAATCTGCATCGGTTGGCTGATGAGCATACATTACACCTATAGGATATTCCTCATCCACTTCTTCTAACCAATCAACTATATTATTTCGGTTTAAATCGCGAGAGGTTGTTTCCCACCACAAAGAAGTATGCCAATCATTTATTTTTACAGTAGGTATTTCAGATTTATTTTTAACTAAATATTCTGGATTTGACATCCCAGATACTGGCAATGAAGTAAATGCCAATAGTGCAGCTATTGCAAATATTCTTAATCTTTCCACTTTTTCCTATCAAGACTGTGTGATAAAAGTTTATAGTATGTAAAAAAGACTATACTTTTTTAGAACAATAAGGACACATAGACCATTTTTCATCTACGGCCTTACCGCAACTAGAACAAGTTTTCATTTCTCTTTCTTTCTTCACTGGAGCGTCTGACCACAAATCTGGTGCTGGAGGTGGGGGCAGTGGCTCAGGCCAGACAATTGATATGCCTAAACTGAACAAAACTAATAATCCTGAAAGAATCTGTAAAATTGTATCTTCTGCAAAATATAGATTTAAAGCTCCGAGACACGAAGCAACGAAAAATGTTTGTCGTAACATCCTATTAATTATACATTGCGTCTATTTCTTTAGACCAATTATCATTAATCTGTTTTCTACGAATCTTAAGTGTTGGTGTTAGCTCACCTTCATCAACATTTAAATCTCTTGGCAAAATTGTAAATTTCTTGACTTGTTCTGGATTATTGAATTTTTTATTTAATTCTTGAACTTGTGCATCTATTTCAGCATGTATATCAGGACTATCTGTATAATCTGACAATTTAGAACCTAATTCTTCTAATTTAGCAATTTGTTCATTCGGATCTTTAGGGACCTCTGTTGCACCATCAAGACCGTGCTTATCTCTAAGTATTGCCCCTACATCTAATGTAAACAAAGCTGTGCAATAATTTCTATTATCGCCTACAAGCATACATTGTGAAATCAAAGGCATTGATTTCATAGTCTCTTCTATTACTAATGGAGCAATATTTTTACCTGCTGAACTAACATATATTTCCTTTAATCTTCCTGTAACATACACAAAACCATCTGAATCTTTTCTACCCAAATCTCCTGATTTTAACCAATCTCCATCCATTGTCTCCGCTGTTGCTTCAGGATTATTGTAATAACCTTTCATCACGTGACGACCTCTAAACTGAATCTCTCCATCGCCTTTTTCATTAGGATTGTGAATTCTAATTTCTCCTGCAAATGGTTTTCCAACAGATCCAAATTTGTTTGCACCTTTGTGACCAATTGTTGCCCCTGCTGAAGTTTCAGTCATACCGTAACCTTCAAACAATGGAATATCTAATTTGTGAAATAACTCTAAAATGTCTGGATTAATTGGCGCTGCACCTGTAATTGCGTAAATGCAATTAGACATACCAATCTTGGCTTTTGCTTTTTTCTTTATAATTCCACCTAAGAGAGGTATTCCTAAAAGTTTAACTTTTCCACCTAAACCTGCAACTAAATTTGAATACACTTTTTCATAAATTCTTGGAACACCGATAAACAAATGTGGTTGAACTTCTTTACAATAATCTATTGCATGTAATGGATTATCCACAACACGCATGTGCAATGCCTCTCGAATCCATGCATGGTTATCTACTAATTGACCGAAAACATGTGCACACGGTAACCAAGATACGTAACCATCTCCCTGATTATAACTTTGAATTTCAAGAACTTTTGATATCTCATATTCAAAATTATCATAAGTTAGTTCTACACCCTTAGGATTCCCTGTTGTTCCTGAAGTATAGATCAAAGTAGCTGTATCTTCTGGCTTTATAGATTTAATAGAATTATGAATATTTGAATCCTCTACATCCTTTCCTTCTGAAATGAAATCTGACCAAGATATTGTCTTTTCGTGAGAAGGCATGTCAACTCCATCCATTACAATCACTTTTTCCACTTTATCAAGCTTGTCCATTATTTTGTGAAGTCTATGGGAACACATTTTCTCATTATCTCCACCATCCATAGGGTTATGACCCACAAAAACAAATTTAGAGTCTGAATTACCAACAACCCATTCTACCTCTTCTGGTGAACAAGTATGGTAAACACCCACTCCTGCACCGTTACAAAAATTAGCTGCAGCATATGCAATGTACCATTCCTTCCTGTTGTATGAATAAATACTTAATTTGTCTCCCTTCTGGAAACCTAAAGCCGTTAACGACTTTGCAACAGCCATTGTTTCTCCAGAAAATTCTGCCCATGTTGTTGTATTCCAATTGCCTGATTTATCTTTTGAGGATAAGGCAGGCATGTTTGCATATTTTGTTGCATTTTCTAGCAAAATATCGGATGTAGTGGGAGTCGTCATAATTACCAAATATAATGATATTATATTAAGTTAATTATATTTTATTAGATACGTAAAAGTTTCGATTTAGCCATTATAAATTCCTCCTCAGAAAGTATGCCTTTTTCTCTCATTTCTGCCAATTGAACTAATTTTGCCATCATTTCATCTTCAGTATTTTCTTGAGGTAAAGTGTGAGATTCTTCTATTTCATTTCTTTCTAATCGTCTTTCACTTGGAGTTGCTTCACTCTCAATAACGCGTGCTTCTCTTGCAAAATTTCGTGCCTTTTGAATATTAATCAAAAATTCTAAGTAATTAGAATTTGAAAAGTTCTTCGATGCTATATCGTATGTTTTCCTAGCTTTAGCCGTATCAAGATTTTGGTCTGTAGCCTTAACTATGCTTTTCTGACAACTATTCAATATTCTCTTTAGGTATGGCTCTAAACTATAATTGAAAATACCTCCCTTATTACCTAGAATAACATTTCCCCCACCACTTGCCATAACTCCTAGTCTAGAAATTTCGCTCCGAAATCCCCAAACTTTTCTGCCAGATTTATTATACAAATTAACTTTATTTGAAGATTCTCCTACTGACACAAAATCTGCAGTTTGTGCCATATCAATCCACAACGGTTGCGAATCAAAAGTATTCTCCCAAAGCACTCTAGAATTTTTGACACAAAAAGAAAATTTACGATCGCTTGTTAAATATCCTAAATAATCTCCATTAGAGCTAATGCAAGTCTTAAGGACCTCTGAACCAGTTTCCTTTGACCATAAAACATTACCATTTGAATCATACAAATACAAATGTGAGTAATCTGTTCCTGCAACTATGAATTCTCCATCTGAAGTTATGTCTACTGCATTTACAGAAAAATCTGAATTACTAAGATGAACTTCCCATTTTTTCTTTCCTTTTCCATCAAATAGCATTAATTTTCCTTCATCTGTTCCTATTGCAATCAAATTTCCTCTTGACGAAATACTTACAGAAATAACAGAACTATCTAATTCTCTATGCCAAAGTGATTTGCCCTTAGTATTTAGGAGATAGAGAACTTTCTGAGAACTTCCCACTGCAATTTTACCACTGCGTGTAGAAACTGATACATCCATAATTCTACGAATTTTTTTGTTAAACCATAATGGCCTACCTCTTGAATTTAAAAAAATCAGTCCATTTCTTGTTCCTATGGCTGTATGTCTTCCATCTAAAGTCACAGATAAAGCTGAAGGTGAAATACTTTCCCGAAATGACCATATTGCAGAGGCTGGACGCATGTGCTCGATTATACTAAACTCTTAGAGCATTTAAATCTTTCTTAATTTCAAAGTATCAAAACTGCTGCAGAAACTGTAGTGCACCAATAACCTTCTGCATCAAGCTTTCCAGTTTCAATTATAGATTTAGTTTTCACAATTCGATTATCTATTTTCCATAATTCTCTTTTTTCATCCCAAGAGGCATCAGGATCAAAATTTACACCATATGTAGTGGCCAACATTTCAGCTGCTAAATCTTCTACATATTCCTCCATTGCATAATTGTCCATTCCTGTACAATGATGCTCAGAAAGATATCCATAATGTTCCTTATTCTTAGGAATCGCAACGCCAACTCCTGAACTTACTAAATCACCAAGTTTATTACTATCAGAACGCGCAAGAACGACAGGAACTACTTGCCCCGGGCTCAATAATTTTGTTCCTTCTTCTTGAGTTACAAAATCACAACCGGGTGGTAAAATACTAGAAACTGTAATCAAATTTAGTGAAGCTATACCTGCTTCTCTTAAAGCAAGCTCAAAGGAAGTTAAGCGTTCCTTGCTCACGCCTTTACCCTTTGTCAGGAATATTTTTTTAGGAACCCAGTCTTTAGATGACACAATATTCATTTCTCTTCGTTCTATTTAATATTTAATCATAATTAGCAAATTGCCGAACTCAGATACACAATAATTATATACTGCCCTCAAATCGAAGCTCGTGCAAAAACAACTAACTAGAAGAATGGCTGGAGAAATTGTAATTTCCGAAAAACCAGGAGATACTTTAAAAAAATGGAGAAATATTTTCAAACTTTCACAGAAAAATCTTGCTTCTCTTCTTAATGTAAAACCATCTGTTGTTTGTGATTTTGAAAAAGGAAGGAGAGCTTCACCGGGAATTGGTACCGTCAGAAAATTTGTTGAGGCTATGGTAGAATATGATAAAGCTCAAGGTGGTAAAATTGTAAGTAGTATGTTTGCAAAAGATAACAACAGTGCTGTTTACGATATCAGAGAATTTAATACTGGAACACCTATAACTAAATTGATTCAAGAAATTAAAGGGGAAATTCTTTCAGGAAATGAAGAAATCTTAGAAAGACCTATCTATGGTTACACTATTGTTGATTCATTAAAAGCAATCACTACGTTTAATGTTTTTGGAGATTTGTATGGCTGGTCAAATGAAAGGGCTATTTTCTTCTCGGGCGTACACTATGGTAGATCACCTATGATTGCAATTAGAGCACATCCTGTTAAACCCAGAGTAGTTATCTATGTGAAACCAAAAACAATTGATAAACTTGCTACTAAATTAGCAGAGATGGAGAGAATTGTTCTAGTTAGAACTGAGATGAATGAAGAGGAGATAGTTACAATACTAAAAAAATTTAATTGAGGAAAATATGAGTGGAATCGTAAGTTATGGAGCATACATACCCAGTCACAAAATAGAGACTGGAGAAATTGCATCTGTTTGGGGTGCAGACGGTAGTGCATGGGCTAAAAATTTGAATGTGTATTCGAAATCGGTCCCTGGACCTGATGAGGATGTTATCACTATTGCCGTAGAAGCTACAAGATTAGCAATGAAAAGGGCTAAAATTGATGGAAATAATATTGGTGCAATATATACAGGATCAGAATCACACCCATATGCAGTAAAACCAACATCAACAATTGTGGCAGAGGCTATTGGGGCAACTCCAAACTTGACTGCTGCTGATTTTGAATTTGCATGTAAGGCCGGAACTGCAGCAATACAAACTTGCTTAGGTATCGTAGGAAATAAGCAAGTAGAAAATGGTATTGCAATAGGCGTTGACACTTCTCAAGGAGCTCCAGGTGATGCATTAGAGTATAGTGCCTCAGCAGGAGGTGGAGCCATGATTATAGGCGACAAAAATGTTATTGCTACCATAAATCATACTACATCTTATACTACAGACACACCTGATTTTTGGAGAAGAGAAGGTCAAAAATATCCGAGACATGGAGGAAGATTTACAGGAAAACCTGCATTCTTCAAACACGTTATGATGTGCGGAAAAATGATTATGGATATGGCTGGAAGCAAACCTGAAGATTATGATTATGTAGTTACACATCAACCTAATGGTAAATTCCCAATTAGGGCAGCTAAAAGTCTAGGATTTAATGAAGAACAATACAAGACAGGATTATTAACGCCAAGAATCGGTAACACATATTCCGGTGCAGTTTTCCTTGGATTAGCTGCAATTTTAGATATAGCAAAACCAGGTGATAGAATACTTGCCATTGCATATGGTTCTGGAGCTGGAAGTGATGGATTTGACCTAACTGTAACTGATGAAATAGAGAAAATGGATCGAAGTGAAACCATAGAAGACATGATCTCCAGAATGGAAATTATTAACTACGCCACATATGCAAAATATCGTGGAAAATTAAACATGGGAGATTCAAAATGAGAGATGTTAGCATTATTGGGGTTGGAATAACAAAATTTGGTGAATTATGGGATAAATCACTAAGAGAATTGGGTCTTGAAACTGGACTTGCTGCAATAAATGATGCAGGAATAACAAGTAATGACATTGATGCATTATACATTGGAAATATGGCTGCAGGTTCTACTCTTCAACAGGAACATGTAAGTGCATTAATTGCCGATTATTGTGGATTAGCTAATCAAAACATACCTGCGACAAGAGTAGAAGCAGCTTCTGCGTCTGGTGGTCTTGCTCTCAGACAAGCATACATGGCCATTGCTGGAGGATTTATTGATATAGCCGTTGTCGGAGGTGCTGAAAAAATGACCGATGTTAGTGATTCCGAGTCGTCATATACTGTCAGTATGGGATCTGATGAACAATGGGAAGCAAAGGCTGGTGCTACATTTACTTCACTTCATGCTATAATTGCCCAAAATCACATGCTCGAATACGGAACAACGAGAGAACAATTATCATCTGTGGCTGCAAAAAATCATTATCATGCCTCACTAAATCCAATGGCTCAATTTCCTTTTGCATTGAATGCTGAAGCTGTAAGTAAATCTGGAATGGTATCTACACCTTTGAGAATGCTAGATTGTGCACCTAATAGTGATGGAGCTGCAGCAGTTGTATTGTGTGCTTCTGAAAAAGCAAAGAAATTTACAAAAAAACCTATAAAAATTATTGGATCTGGTCAAGCTTCAGATACTTTAAGTTTACATCATAGAAAATATTTACATCGACTTCCAGCAATAAAAATTGCTGCCAAAAAAGCTTTCGAGGAAGCTAACAAAAAGCCCGAAGATCTAGATTTAATTGAAGTACATGATAACTTTACAATTTCTGAAATAATTGCACTTGAAGAAATAGGTATTTTCAAGAGAGGAGAGGCTGCTCAAAAAAGCCTTGAAGGTGAAACTAAATTAGGTGGATTAATGCCTACAAATACAAGTGGAGGACTGAAGGCAAGAGGACATGCTCCAGGAGCTACAGGAATTGCACAAATAATTGAACTTGTTAAGCAATTACGTGGTGAAGCTGATGAACGTCAAGTTAATAATGCTAAATTGGCTCTTGCTGAAAATCACGGCGGTACTGCAGCTACTGCAGTAGTACATATATTGGAGGCTGAATAATGTCAGTACCAAGATTCTGGAGAGAATTAGATACTAGATATAATTTAATTGGATCCTATTGTAAAATAACTGACACATATCACTATCCAAGAAGAAGTTTCAATCCAGAAGCTGGAAGAGAATCAATTGGAAGCATGGAAGATTATCAATTCAAAGGAACTGGAACAGTAGTTACTGCAACTGTAGTCCACCAAGCACAAACAGGATATGAAATGTTTGGACCTTACTGTATGGCTATTATTGAACTAGATGAAGGACCAAAAATAACTTCTCAAATCGTTGATTGTGAACCTAATAACGTTAAATCAGGTATGAAAGTTAAATCTGTATTCAGAAAATTAGGAGAAGATAGTGAAAGTGGAATACTTCATTATGGAACAAAATTTGTTTTGCTTGATAATTCTGATAATGAAGAAACAGAAGAAGATAATATTGAAAATGTAGAACTTTAGCTCGAAACTTATATATCTACTAGTGACGAGTAACAATTCTAAATGCCTAAAAAAGATAGTGAACTGAAAGACCCACGTGAATGGGTAAAAGACTTAGACATAGAGTCTACAGAAGATATTGCGGTTCCTAAAATGCTTGTTGATCAGGTAATTGGTCAAAAGCAAGGTGTGGAGATTGTAAGGAAAGCTGCTGAACAAAAGAGGCATGTTATGCTGATTGGAGATCCTGGAACTGGAAAATCAATGCTTGCAAAATCTATGTCTGAATTACTACCTAAAGAAGAATTACAAGACGTACTCGTATATCATAATCACGAAGATAACAATGAACCTAGAGTGAGAGTTGTTCCCTCTGGAAAAGGTAAAGAAATTGTTCAAGTACAAAAAGCACAGGCAATGATTGAAAAAGAGAAAAAAGCCAAATCGCAAATGTTGATTGTTTTTACTGTTGTTGGTTTTGGTATTTTGTGGTTTATAACTACTGGATTTAGCAATCCAATGATAATTTTTTACAGTTTAATTGCTGCTGCATTCATATTTATGGCAATGCGATATACTAATCAAAGAAATGATACTGCGAATGTTCCAAAAGGATTAGTACTGCATAAATACGATGCTGAGGCAGCTTTTATTGATGCAACGGGTGCACATGCTGGTGCATTGTTAGGTGATGTTAGACATGATCCTTTCCAATCTGGAGGGTTGGAAACGCCTGCTCACGATAGAGTTGAAGCTGGAGCAATACACAAAGCCCATCGAGGAGTATTATACATTGATGAAATCAATCTTCTAAGGATAGAGTCACAGCAATCTCTCTTAACTGCAATACAAGAAGGAGAATTCTCAATTTCAGGACAATCCGAAAGATCTGCTGGAGCTATGACAAAAACTGAACCAGTACCTTGTGATTTTGTTTTAGTTGCTGCAGGAAATTTAGATGCAATAAAAGGAATGCATCCTGCATTAAGAAGTCGAATCCGTGGTTATGGATATGAAGTTTATATGAATTCTACTATACCTGATTCGCAAGAAAACCGTGAAAAATTAGTAAGATTTATAGCTCAAGAAGTAGCAAAAGATGAAAAAATAGGGCATTTCTCAAAAGGTGCCATTGGAGAAGTTATACATGAAGCACAAAGGAGAGCCGGAAGACAAAACCATCTAAGTTTAAGGCTAAGAGAATTAGGTGGATTAGTAAGAGTTGCTGGAGATGTTTCAAGGGAACTGGAAGAAAATACTGTTACAGCTGAACACGTTGTAACTGCAAAAAGTATTGCTAAGCCATTAGAGCAGCAAATTGCTGACAGATATGTTGAAAGAAGAAAAGATTACAAAACTTATTCGGTGGAAGGATCTGAAATTGGAATGGTAAATGGTCTAGCTGTAATGGGTGCCAATTCAGGAATGGCTGAAATGGCTGGAATCTTAATGCCTATTGTAGCTGAAGTTACACCTGCACAATACAAAAATCATGGCAGAGTTATAGCTACTGGAAAATTAGGAGAAATTGCAAAAGAAGCTGTCGAGAATGTATCTGCTTTAATTAAAAAATATACAGGAGAAGACATTTCCAAATATGACATACATGTTCAATTTGTTGGAGCTTATGAAGGTGTGGAAGGTGATTCTGCATCTGTATCTATTGCAACTGCTGTAATCTCTGCATTAGAAAATGCTGAAATTGATCAAACTGTCGCACTTACTGGTTCTTTGAGTGTTAGAGGACAAGTCTTGCCTGTTGGAGGTGTAACTGCAAAGATAGAAGCTGCAGCAGAATCAGGAGTTACTAAAGTACTTATCCCTTCAATGAATGCTCAAGACGTCTTACTTGATTCAAAATATAAAGGTATTATTGAAGTAATTCCTGTTTCAACTCTCAAAGAAGTACTAGACAATATTCTTACTGCAAGTCCAAGTAAAGAAGGATTATTAGATAACTTGACTAAATTTATACCTAGTTCAGAATTTTCAAATAAAGTAAACAAACCATCAGTTTAGTAAATTTTTACTTCACCATATTTTTCTAAACATTCAGATAATTCAAAAATATTATCTGAGACTGCAACAATTGAAGTACCTAAATGTGCAACTGAAGACACTGCACCTAAAGGTACTGAATCTAGAATTTCAGCTAAATTCTCATTAATTAATCCTGATTTTTCTGTGAAAATACGACCTGCTTTTATTACTGAACGAATATCATAATCTGCAACATTCAAATTTAAAGATACAGTATTGATTATCTCCGCCCATTCTGGACTTGATATTATTTCTGATGTGTTCCTGCCCATACCTGAAATACAAATTGCCAATTTATTTTTTACACTGTATGTCGATGTTTCTCCGTTTGCTCCTGGCGTTCTTCTTTCTACAATTAATGGAAAATTCCCTACTGAAAGTGCCGAAGAAATAGCTACTACATCACCTAATCCTGTTTTATATTCTATTTCAGCCTGATGTGCTGCTAAAGTACAATTCTGTAAATTTTTATCTAATTCAAGACAAGCCGCTAGAGCTGAAGCTCCAGAAATACCAAAACCTGAGCCTATAGGTAAATCTCTTCTCAAATATATAGATAAACCTTTATTTCCGTAACCTAATAATTCAATTGCTCTAGTAACTACTGGATCTTCTGTAATCTGATTTTCTACGAAAATAATATTATCATTTTTCTTTCTCTTTTCATCGACAATTGAACAATAAACGCCTTGAGGCAAAACAATACCCAAACCTGTTGAACCCATTTTTATCGGATCTCGATGAGAATGTATTGCAAATGTTAAGCTAATATGTCCTGGAGCAAAACTCATATTATTCTCTCATATAGTTCAATAGTTTCATCTATTGTATTTTCCCATGTTCTCCTTGTGGTAGCATAATTATATGCAGATTCAGCAATTCTATCCAACTCTTTTCCATCATCCATTAAACTTGAAACTAAAAAAGATAATTTTCCTGGCTTAGCTAAAAAGGCATTTCCTTCTGTAGCCTCTCTAACTGAAGGTAAATCCGTAGCAAAAACGGGTAACTTACAGCCCATATACTCATAAATTTTCAATGGTGAGAAACCATAATCTAAATTAGGATATGGTGCAAGACCAATATCAGCTTCAACAAGCAATCTTGGAACATCCTCTCTTCCTAAGCGCCCAATATGATGTAGATTATCTATTAATGGAAGGTTGTTTCCATATCCTCCACCCGCAACCACAACATTCAGTGAAGCATTATCTTTAGCTATTGATATTATTTCATCAATTCCATGCCATGGCCCTAGGGCTCCAACAAATACTGCCAATTTACCAGTAATTCCAAGCTTCTGTTTGATTCCTAGAGGTTTTACATCTGGTGTGAATAAGTCACTTTCATATCCATTTTGTATTACATTAAAATTTTGTGCTTTAGAATTCCATTTTGTTATCTGTTCTCTTAAGACCGCGCTCACTGTAAAACCTCCATTTGCTTTTTCAATTTGATTATAACAGGATTCAATTGCTTTTTTGTTATATAACCAATACTTTGCAAATTTAGTTGCTGATCTTTCAGAACGAATCCAATTATCGTCTACTTGTAAAATGGATTTAACTCCACATTCACTTGCAGCTCTTACGCCAGAACCTGCAAAGATATATCCCCTATCGTGAACTAAATCATAATTCTTTGATTTCAACTCTTTCAAAGCCGATTTATAGGAATTATATGTAAAAATTAGTCGTTCAAATGGAAGTTTTGGATCTCTAATTGACAAGAAATTAAGATTAGAATGGAATTTATCTATTTCATTATTAGCATCATATCTGCACAGCAATGTAATTTTAATTCCTCTCTTTGCTAGGCCATTAGCTAATGCCAATTGATGTAGGGTTTGACCTAACGTGTCTGGCACCCTGACAGAAGGCG
>CETB01027312.1_pt1 | contig 16856 bp, 19 predicted proteins | sample 356381 | NCBI WGS metagenome assembly CETB01 (sample SAMEA2622545, study PRJEB7988) | marine metagenome | biome: marine biome (ENVO:00000447); feature: deep chlorophyll maximum layer (ENVO:xxxxxxxx); material: "saline water (ENVO:00002010), including plankton (ENVO:xxxxxxxx)" | depth 155 m | reverse complement strand
GGAGTCCCTGTCCCAAATGCGTGAACTGTTACTCCTGAATTTATAAGCGTTTCGTATCTCTTTTTTTCAAAATAGAGTTTGTCTACGTTTTGAAATCCTACATACAGTTCTTTTGCAGAATTACTAGATGAGTAGTTTTTGATTTCATTCTCTATTTCTCTAGTAATTCCTAGCATTTCTTTTGTTGATTTTAAGAATCTGAATCCTTCTATTGGCAATGCGGATCCCTTCAATGATATGTCCATGTTGCTTAAAAGGGTTTCTATGCTGGGCGATCCATTGCTGTCTGTGTGACTTTCAAGGTTCCAATTAAATTTCATTGGTATCTCCTTTGAATAATTTCATTATCATTTTTAAGTTTTTGATTTCAATGTTGTTTCCCGACACTACCTTTAAAATTGGAGAAGCTTTTGCATTCTTACCTGATAATGCAAGAACTTCTCCTTGGTAAGACAGAATTGCTGTCAGATTGTTGTCGTTGAGCCATTTAGAAATCTTGACTGCTAAGTTTCGAAGCCTCAAAGAGCTTAATGGGAAAAATGACTGCTTTATTTCACTTGAAATAATGTCTACATAAATTTGTTTATCATCAAATTTGATGTTTACAAAAGGTGAATCAGTGGAAATAATTAAGTTTCCTATTAATTCAAAAGAGTTTCTCATTAGTTTATTCTTTCTCACTTGTACTGATGCTTATAGTTCCAGATACTGTCCACTCTGCCTTTTCTGAATCTTTACCAGTTGATTGTGGTACAGAAATATTCATGTCAGTAAATGTATAGTTTATTGTTGTTTTTCTTCTATTTAGAAAATCGTATAAACCTTCTGCCATTTCTATCCATGCGCTTAAATTGTTATTACTCATTAATTTTCTCCTATGCTGCTTTTGAATGCTGATTTTTTTCCTTCACATAAATAGGGCTCACGCTAGCTCGCCCACACATTAAACATTTTAAAAATTGGCAGTCGTAATCTTGAAATAGAACAACGTTACCGCCACATCTTTCGCAGTATATTATGTTAGACATAGTGCACATCTCCTTAAATATGTGTTTCATAGAACATATTGTTATATATAAAACATATTTTGTCAACAGGGTGTTTTATAAACAACAAAATTAAGGGTTATGAGGGTTTATATGTATGAATTATCTTTTAACCAATCATATTGATCTTTGATTGATTCTTTCCAGTTACGTGTGTAGAAATCGAATGAATCAGTGTTTTTTGTAAATGCTTTAGGTATTTCAGTATTTAGTGTTTTAATGGCATATCCTGTAATAATTGTTTGTCTGCCTATTAATTTATTTGCTAGGCCGTTTATATGTGCATAATATTCAACAAATTTAATAGGTGCTTTAAATTTGGGTGCAGGTACTCCTGTTATTTTTTCTAGTTCTATTAGTAGTTCTTTCACGCTTACTTGATTATTTCCAGAGAGAATATATTCTTTTCCATTAACATTCTGCTTTTGCAATTCAATTGTTGATTTTGCTACGTCTCGTACATCAATAAAGTCGTATGATCCATTTACATACCCAAAAGTTCCTTTTTTAGCATGAGAAATAATGGTTTTGCCGATATTGGAAATTTTATAATCATTGGGACCTATCAATCCTGTGGGGTATAGCACATTCCCCTTTATTTTTCCTGAAGAAATTTCATGTAACAGTTTTTTTGTAGCTATCCCTTTTGATTCTGCATAAGCACCAATATATTTTTTTTTCGAATTGGGTATAGCATGGATTGAGCTCATGTATATTACTTCAACATGTTTATGGCTTTTACATGCTTGAATTACATTATTCATTCCTTGGATATTAATTGAGTATAGTTTTTTTCTTTCTAATGGCATCAATGAAATATAACTTGCCATATGAAATACTGTGTGGACTCCTTCAAATGCTTTTTGTAAGCTGGTCAGGTTAGTTATATCGCCATTAACTATTTCTATATTAAGATTATTTAATGGGGTTGTATCGCTCCCTAATCTACATAATGCTCTTACATCATATTTTTGATTGACGAGTTCTCTTACTAAATTATTACCTAGATGTCCTGTAGCACCCGTGACTAAAACTTTCAGTTGATGCTCCAGTGATTATGCTGATAATTGCTTTGCAGAACTAGGAATAGATAGTTCAATCATCTCGATGATATCAGGTGTTGATTCTTCATCAAAAATTTTATCAATTATTAGTTGGCCCTTTCCTTCAATTAAGGCGTTTGCCATTGACAAGAATTTTTCAAAAATTTGAATTTTTGTTACATTGCTTTCAGGATCTCCTGATGGATAATTAACTTGTTCAGATATTTCTTCCCCATTATCTGTAGTAATAGTCACTTTGGATGGCCATGCTTGAGGATACATTTTGTCTAAGCTTGAATTAGTTTTGACAACAACCTTTTTAGATAATGAGAGAGTTTGTTCGTTTGCAATTGTTGAATTTGTAAATTCCTCCATAGAGCATTGAGCAAATATTAATCCTGTTGATACACAAAAAGGTAATGAAAATTTTGCAGCCCAAGGAGAAATTGGTTCCATTCCATCCAATAAATCTAAAGCTTGAGAATAAATTTGAACATCGATTTTTTTAATTTGTGAAACATTAACTTTTTGGCTCAAAATTATCGCAGCGTCTACAGCAGCATGTGTATGTCTGCAAGATGCATGAACTTTAAAAGATACATTATTGATTTTCCATGATTCGGGGAGGGATTCTAATGTGTCAAGATTGTTAATCATATTTTCAAAATCTGGGTTTTTAGACATTGAATTTAGTAATCCTTTTTTACCCTCGTAAATTTTTTTTGCTCCAGTAAATGATTCATTTGAGAGCTTTGCTGCTAATATCCCATCGTGCGCAGCTTTTGCCGGATGTAATTGTTTTGACATTGCGCCATCTTCAAGAAATTGCCATAAACCCGAAGCCATAGTTCCTGCGCTCCCTAAAGCATTAACGGTTTGTGGTATGTCCAGTTTGTACAACCTACATGCTGTTGCAACTGCACCCATAGTTCCAGCAGTACCAGTTGTGTGCCATTTTTCATAATGAGATGTGCCTAATGATTCTCCAGTTCTGATACAAACTTCATATCCAATTGCTATTGATTCAAGTAATTCATCAAAGCTCGCATTGATTTCTTCAGAAACTGCAAAAGCTGTGGATATTATTGGAGCTCCTGGGTGAGATATAGATGTTCTATCAAGATCATCCATCTCTACTACATGGGATGCAGCTGCATTAGAAAAAGCAGCTAAGGGAGCAGAGGTTTTTAATCCGTTGGATAAAATTGTAGATTTGGGGTGCCCTCCTAGTATTTGAGCAATTTTACTAGTAATTTTTGATGGATCTGAATTTGTTCCTGCTATACAAGATCCAATCCAATCTAATAAATATAATTTAGATGTACTTTTTACTTCTTGAGGGACTTTTGACTCAACAATAAATTTTGATAATTGTTGTGAAATTGACATTATTAAACCTACTTACTAAAAATTCTAACAATTTTTTTTCTGAAAAATACTAATATAATCACCAAGCATATCAGAAAAGAAATAATTAATAATTTAGGTGATTCTGATTTTTTCTCATTGGGACTATGAAACGCCTTAACATCATTAATTGAAAGAGGTAAATTGAGCAAGTCGCTAGCACCAAAGGATTCTTCGCGGCCAATTGCAATCCAAAGTTTTCCATATTTGTTTTGGGGATCAGATGATACCAAATAATAAGTTCCAGGTTCTGTGAGCTGAATAGTGTTTTTAAATAGCACCCAAGAATTCGTTTGTGTAAAAGGTTCGTAGAAAGTCGTTGGATTAATTATGTTTTCTGAAGAAAATTTTGTTGATTTTTGAGTTGGTGAAATTAATTCAATTGTTGGGCGAAATTTTGATAATGAATCTAATTTAGGCAGACCTAATTCTAAATATAAAATGTCTCCAGATTTTGCATTAAATTCAATCCAAGAATTAGGATTGGATTTTGAAATTTGTTGATAAATTGCTTGAGAAATTATTATGCTTTTTAGTTTATGAGAATTTTCAATATTCGAGTGATTTTCCCATGCTACATGGGGGATATGAGCTAGTACTTTACTGTAGGGTAAACATAAAAACAGTACTGTGAAAAATAAAATTAAAAAGGTAATTTTAGTCTTGATATTATTCCCCTAGCAGTTGATTGTAAATTGCCATTGATCTTATCTGGTTTAGGAACATATGGGATTTTTATTTTGAATTTTAATTTATATGCTTGTATTAAAATTCGCAGTTCAGTTTTACTTATAGAAAATATTAATTTTATTATATTAAAAAATGAATTTAAGGATTTTTGATTTTCAAATTTACCTGAATATGATGTGGAAATAACCTTTGTATCTTCCTGATATAAATCTATTTGAATAAAAATCATTTTTTCAGAAATTTTAAAAGTAAATTCATAATTGCCTTCTCTAGAAAAAAATGGAGAAACATGAAATTCTTTGGGACTTAAAAATCTTAATGGATTCACATTTATTAAATTTTCTTTAGTTAAGTGATAGTGGTGTGATTCAGAAAAAGTGTTGTGAACTTCAACTAAAATTTCTTCTACATCATTTTCTGAGTTGACTGAAAAATAGAAGGAAGCAGGATTAAATGTGTATCCTAAAAATGAAGGAGCCGATAACATCCAAAAAGTATTAGATGAGTTTAATTCAGTGCTGGAAAATTTTAATTTTAATTTGTCTATGATTTTGTCATCTGATGAATCTAAGTAATGTTTGTTTTGAATATTGAAAAAGAATGTAAAAAGTTTTGGCAATTTTTTAGTTGAAGACAAATTTTTTAAGAGCATATGATGAGAAAATTTAAAAGAATGACTTTTGGGTAAAAATCTTTTGTGAAATATTTCTCCCGATATGATAGTTGAATGTTTCATATTAGATTAAAGAATTTAAGATTTTTGCTACTTTTTGACCTGCAATATATCCGTCTTCATGGAATCCATTTTGTAAATATGCCCCACAATACAGGATCCTGTCATTTTGGTTTAATAATCTGAAATTTTCTATATTTTTGTGTTCAGAATGGTTTAAGACAGGATGTGCATATTCAGTTTCGTAAATAGTAAGATTTTTTTCAGGAAGAGTATGAGGGTTTAAAGTAACGAAAAAATTGGTTTTACTTTTAAGATTTTGTAATTTGTTCATATAATAAGTTACCTGAACTTGATCTTTATCTGATGTAGAAATTACAGAATTCCATGAAGACCAAAGTTTTGATTTTTGTGGCATAAATGTTTGATCTTTATGCAAAATCACTTTATTAAATGTGTAGGGATATTCGCTTAATATTAGTTTTTTTTCTGAAGAGATATTCTGTACTAATTTTGAAGCTTGATAAGAATGGGTAGCAATTACAGCGTAATCAAATCTTTCAGTTTTTCCGTTTTGAAATTTAACTTGTATGTCGTGAGAGTTATCAATTACAGAAGTAACTTCTGTATTTAAATTAATTTGCCCCTTAAAATTTTCTAGAAATTTGTTGATGTAGTTTTTACTACCATTTTTAATCGTTAGCCATTGAGGTCTAAAAAAAATATTTAGTAATCCATGGTTATCAAAAAAGTTAATAAATGTTGATGTTGGAATATTTTTTGCGTTGGCAATATTGGAGGACCAAATAGCAGAAGCCATGGGCATAAAGTAATTGTGTATTACTTTTTCGGGACAATTTAACTGTTGAAGAGTTTCATAAATTGGGGTGTGAATATTTCTATACTTTTTAGATTTTTTGAGTTTGTTTAAGGTAAAAATAATTGATAGAAAAAAACTCCATTTTTTAAATAAGAAAAATGACCTAAACTCTGCGAAAAACCCCGAGGGGGTTGTGTTGTAAATGATTTTATCTGAGATGTTTTGATGAGAGAATGACATATCGCTTTTAATCACACTAACATTAAGTTTTCTTAAAAATCTTTCAAAATGTTTGTAATTTTTTTTATTAAATACTATAAATCCTGAATCTATAGGAATAGGATTGTTTTCATCATCTATAGCTTGGATTGTATTACTGTGTCCTCCAACATAGTTGTTTTTTTCAAATATCGAAATTTCAAAATTAGTATTTAAATTGAAGGCAGCAGAAATACCAGATATTCCACTTCCGATTATTGCAATTTTCATTGGGTAGCTTCTTTTTCAAAAAGATGATTCATGACTACCCATTCCTTTCCTGAATTAAATCCAAATAATTCAGAACATATTAATAAAAACATTCGAAACCTATTGGTCAGGATTTTTGAGTTTTGGGGTTTTAATTCATAAGATAATTGTTTGCTAATTTCCCTTTTGTTGATTTCAAGGTTGTTTAGCCAAGAATCTAATGTTTTTTGGTAGTAGATTCCTTCGATTTCCCAAGATTGAACTATTTTTAATTTTTTTTGAATATCTCCATAAAAATTTTTATATGGCATCATTCCACCAGTGAAAAAATTTTTAGACATCCAAGAGTTACTGAAATCGTCAAAAAACTGGGGGTATTTTTGATGAGAAAAAACTTGAATAAAAAGTTTGCCGTCATCTTCTAACCATTCTTCTATGTTTTGTAATAATAATTTTGTGTTTCTAGTGTGTTCGAACATTTCAATTGATACAATCCGATCAAATTTTTCATTGGTAGAAAATTCTGAAATATCAGCCTTTATTACATTTAAATTATTAAGATTCATAGATGATGCTTTTGCTTCTATGAATTTTTTTTGAGAATTAGAATTTGTTACTGTAGTAATAAAAGACCCTGGGAATTTTTTAGCAAGATATAGACATAACGAGCCCCATCCTGATCCCAATTCTAGTATTGAATGGTTGTTGCTTATTTCAGCTCTTTGAGCATATAAATCGAGAGTTTCAGAGTCACTTGTTTCAAGATTTGATTGGAAATTTTCCCATTCAGATCCACTATATTTCATATGTGAGCTTAATATTTTTTCAAAAAAACTTGTTGGAAGTTCGTAATGTTGTGAATTAGCTAAATTCGCATGAATTGTAATTTCGCTGTTGTTAGCTGTTTTTTGAAAGTTGTATTGGATTTGCTTGATTTCTGATTCAGAGAGACTTTGAATTTTTTTTAAATATTTTTTTAGAGCTATTCTAATAAAAGATCTCATGACTCTCTCAGGAAAAATTCTATTATCTACAAAAATTTCGTACCACATTTTATGATCTCGTGAATGATAGTTGAGTGTTGTCTATGTGCCCTGACGAAAATGCCCCCTCACAATAAGCAAAATAATATTGGAATTTTCTATAATCCATTTCTGAAAAGCCTAATTCAGATAAGGAGTGCCAATTTTGGGATAAATTATCACTCCAAAACTTTAATGTTTTGGCATAATCTGTGCGTAGGGAAGTTTTTTCTGTAAGTTTGAAACCGAACTTATTTGCAGATTCTTGTATGTATTTTAATGATGGTAATAACCCGCCTGGAAAAATAAATTTTTGAATAAAATCGCAATTTTTCCTGTAAATTTCGTATCTTTCATCTGGAATGGTAATAACTTGAATTTGAAGTGTTCCTTCATCAGATAGGATTTGAGAACATTTATGGAAAAAATCATTTATTCCTTTATGCCCTACTGCTTCAAGCATTTCTACAGAAAAAATATGATCATATTTTTTGTCTACAAACCTGTAATCTTTTAATTCCACAGAAACTGTAGCTTCTAGAGATAGTTCTGAGATAAGCTGCTTTGAATGTTCAAATTGGTTTTTTGATAGAGTTATTCCTGTGCTTTGACATTCAAATTCAGACGATGCCCTGGTAATTAGTGCACCCCATCCACAACCAATATCTAAAATCGAAGAACTTTTATTGATTTTTGCTTTATTTAACAAGTTGTCGATTTTGTTTAATTGGCCATCGTGGAGGCTACTTACATCTTCTGAAAACATGGCGGATGAGTAAGACATAGATTTATCTAAAAAGCCCTGAAAGAAATCATTGCTCAAGTCATAATGATCTTGAATGTTTTTGGAAGCTCTTTTAATTGAATTGGATGATTTGATTCTTTGAGAAATGATGGATGGGATTTTTCCCAAAGCAAGTCCACTGATTACAGAATATTCAGTGTTATTGGTTTTTGATAATAGTTCGAAAATCCCAGATAGATCATCTGTATGCCATTTCCCTTTTAAGAAAGCATATGAAAACCCAATGTCGTACGCCCACAATAGATCCCAAAATGTGCTCCATTCACATATAGTGATTTCTTTTGTTGAATCATTATTAATTAATTTGCCATTGGGTAGCTTGATATTTACAGGCAAATTTTTAATTGAATTCAAAATCAATGGATGGATTAATCTTCCAAGAAAATTTGTGAAATTCATTTTTTATTTTAAGAAATTTGTTTTGATGGTGGCGCAATAAATCCTTCGATATTTAGCCTTTCTGTGGCCCATCTTTTCAAAATATTTTTTAATCGGAATTGCACTTCTTCTATATAAGTTTTAGGGCTTTCTATCTCTGCAACTTTTAATCCTAATTGGTCTAGTATTATTTCTCCAACCAAGCTAGTTCCCCCTTGAATATTTGTAATAGCTGCTGTCACAATTCTATTTGGGATGAATTGGAAAAATTGTTTTTCGCTCCTAGATGCGTACGCAAGAATTAATCGGCCTATTTTGCTGTGGTCGTTTAACACAAGATTGATATTATTGATTATTCTTCTAAGTAATTCAGATACAGATCCATTCATTTGAGGGATCCATTCCCTAGTTTTTGCTTCTATTTCCTTGACTGCAGGAATGTGATTAGAAGGCATTTCAAAGGCGACCGCGGCGTGAATTATATGTTCTAATAAATTTGGATCTTTTTCGAGTTGTAAAGCGGTTAGATCTCTAAATTGGACAGTATGTAAAGCCTCGCGACCTTTTACTTGACTTAGAACTTTATATGTATTGCTGTCTGTGGGGAAAAATTTTCTTTGTAGTTCGTACCAATAATCAGTAATGCATTCTTGAATCATTCCATATGTAGTTAATGCAATAGGATGAAATCCTGAAGAGTGTTCAGTTTGATAATCAATACTAGATTTGGCATCACCTATTTCAATTTCTAGATCTTTTTGATTGATTCCAAAATCTATTAATATGTTTTTAAATGGGTCAGCATGTCCTAATTCGTCGGGTTCCCAAAATCCTTTCACAAAATTGTTTAACCATTGGGCATCATGCATGTCTGCTCCAATTTTGTAAGTTTCAGCATATTGTTCGGTAAGAGATTCAGTTATTAAGGATAATCTAAAAGAATCAATTACTTCATCACTAGAAAGATTACTGGTTTCTACGATTTTTTCTGGAGAGAAGTTTTCAAACATTGATTCAAGATCAGATGTTTGAATTGTTTTTAATTTTGGTATTTGATTGTCTACATAGTTGTATAGTTTTATGTCAGAATTTTTATTCATATCTAGATTATATATCTAACTTTGATTGAAATTGTTAATTTTAATTTGGAAATCTTGATACCCACATGATTGCATCAAATACTAAACAATGGAATGTGATTATTGCCAAACCTCCAACAGATAAAATCTTTGGGATGTTTGAAGTTGTAGAAAAATCTGTTGTGGTAACAGAAATTAGTAGCCCAACTAGCGAAAGCGCGGCAATCCATAGAGATGCAACTGATAGGTACCAATACAATGAGTTAGATGTTTCGAGGAAAGCTACTGAAGCAGGCATCCAAATAGTTGAAGAAATCAAAAAACTAATGGTTAAGATTAATATCAAATTGCCATTTAATGGAGATTTACTACTAAAAACATCTGCGGACACATTAAATATTGATATATATAAAAATGTTAAGTATCCAGCAGCAGCAAATAGCATAAAAGTTACTACTACATTTCTAGTTGTACCAACAACTCCACCCCAAAGAGGTTCTCTTTGTTCGGGAAACATCATTAAGCAAACGATGTAACTTCCTAAAACAGCAACTCCTCCGAATATATTGATAAAAACGAAAATGTTTGTTTGTGACATTAATACCTCATTTATGTATTGTGTGGGATAGGCTGTATTGTCCATAATACACATATTTGTGCTATAGTACAAATATGGAGTATTAGATGAAAGTATTTTTAGTTGGAGCTACTGGGTTTGTTGGAAGAACTACAACGGCTTTTTTGTTAGGTCAAGGCCATGATGTTGTGGCTTGGGTCAGGGATTCAGATCAAGCTAAAGATCAGCTTGGGAGGGATGTCACGTTGGTTTCTGAAGATGTTGACCTAGTCAAAGAAATGGAAAATGCAGATGTGGTTGTTAATTTGTCTGGTCAGCAACTCAGTGGCGTTCGTTGGACTAAAAACAGAAAAAAGCGTTTTTATGAAAGTAGGGTGGGTATAAACAATCAGTTAGTAGAGGCAATGAAGAATGCAACCAATCCCCCTCATACGTTTTTAAGTGCAAATGCAATTGGTTTTTATTCCCCCTCTTCAAACAAAGTGACTGATGAGGATCCTCCCAACAATGATACATTTCTTGGGAAACTATGTTCTGAATGGGAGCAATCAGCAAATGAAGCTAAAAATATTGGTGTAAGAGTTTGCAACTTAAAATTTGGGTTGGTTTTAGGTAGAGAAGGTGGTATTTTAGCTCAAATGTCTCTTCCGTTTGAGTATGGAGTAGCTACAAATCTTGGCTTTGGAAATCACATGTTTTCTTGGATTCATATTCTAGATCTAGTAAGGGCTATAGGGTTTTGTATAGATAATTCCGATGTGTCTGGGTCTGTAAATATTACTTCCCCCAATCCAGTGAAGTGTAAAGAATTTGTTAAAGCTCTTGCTAAAAACACCGTTTCATTTATTACGGTCCCTGTTCCAACTATATTGTTTGGATTTGTTTATGGTTTTGGAGAGTCTGCTAAGCACTTAACTAATAGTCATAACGTTATTCCTGAAAAGCTTGTTGCGAATGGGTTTAGTTTTGTGTTCGAAGAAGTTTTTGATGCGTTAAATGAAGAATTTAATTCATCTGATGTAAAAATTACAGATCACAAGCTAGGTAAAACTGACTCATCATATCCGTTAAGGGTTGAATGTTATAAAAAAGCTAGTGCGCAATACGAATTAAATACTTCAATTAAATTAAAATCAGATACATATTCAACTTTTGGCTTCTTTTCATCTCCCTTGAATTTAGGAATGTCTACTCCTAATTGGATGGGTTTTCGAATATTAGAGATGCCCGAACATGTTGATAAAGGGTCCACTTTTGCATATAAAATTAATTTAGGTCCTTTACCTTTTAGATGGAGAACTGAAATAGCAAAATGGTCTGAAGGAGAAATGTTCATTGATTTTCAGACAAAAGGACCTTACAGTCTTTGGTGGCATGAGCACAGAATTATAGAAAATTCAAATACTACTTCGTTGATGGAAGATAGAGTTTTGTATAGAGTGCCATTAGGACTCTTGGGAAGAGTTGCTCACTTTTTTTTCGTCAAACGTACCCTTTTTAGGATTTTTAGTTACAGAAGAAGGATCATTCAGCTAAGATTTGGAGGCTGAATTATGGCAACGGATATTCAATACAAAACAACTGTAAATAGATTGCAAAAAAGCCTTTTTGATTCTATCAGGGTTGGTGACAGGACAGGTAGCAACTCGGTAATTGACGAAGCTTTGAGATATAACATAAGGCCTACTGATATATATACACTCATTATTGGTAAAACCCTTTCTGCTATAGGTGAATTATGGCACAAAGGGCAAATTACAGTTGCCCATGAGCATCTGTCTAGTCAATTGGCATCCAATTTAATAGAAATAGTTTTGCAAAAATCACCTAAATTATCTTCTAATGGATTGAGGGCAGTAGTTACAACTCCAGTAGGTGAAAGGCATTGGGTGGCTGCTCAAATGTTTTCTAATTTATTGATTTTGGGCGGCTGGGAAGTTGCTTATTTAGGTACAGAAACTCCTGGCGAAGATTTAGCTGAGTATGTTAAGAGCACTAAGGCTGATGTTGTGGCTTTGTCTATTATTTTGAGTTCAAATGTAGATCAAGCAATTGACTGTGTTCATAGTTTGAAAGATTTGGAAGAACCTCCTGTTATTTGTGTTGGCGGGCCTGTTATTAAAGAAAATGATGAGAATTTTTCAGATGTTTTTATTGTCCGAGATCCAGTTTCGGCAATTGATTATATTGAAAAACATATGGGTTTAGCACCTGGAAGAGTTTCTTTGCAGGAAATGCTTAATTCTATCGGGGAAAAAGTTCAGGAAATTAGGAAGTCCAAGGGATTAAATCAGGAAAGCTTGGCTAAATTGGCAGGTGTTGATAGAGCATATGTTAGCTTAGTAGAGAATGGTAAACAAAATTTGACTATGGCAGCTTTATTTAACTTGTCTTCTGCATTGGGCGTTACAATTCCAACTCTTATTCAAACATCGACAGATAAAGAATAGAATTTTGGATATTTCTATTTATTCAGTTTTGTTAATTCTGCAAATTACTAGTTCCTGGTTTATGGTTGGATTAATTTGGTTAATTCAGATAGTGAGTTATCCCCTTTTTCGGTTTGTAGAAGATAGTGAATTCTCTAGATATCACCATTATCATTTTTGGAAAATTACTCCAATTGTAGGATTGGTAATGTTGATAGAGCTGTTCTCAGCGATTTGTTTGGCTGTATTTTTTAAATATGTAGTTAGTAGCCAAATAGTCATTATGGTTTTGTTGTTGAGTGTCATATGGGCTTCTACACTTTTTTTTCAACTTCCTTATCATATGAAACTTTTAAAATTAAAAGATATTAGAATCATTAAATTATTGATTTATACAAATTGGATTAGAACTATTGCTTGGACTCTGAAGGGGGTGATCAGTTTGAGTTTGTTGTTTTAGTCTATTTTAATTAGTTTGTATTGAGATTGATATTTTATTAACACAGCACTAGCAGCTATTAGAATACTAATTGTTGAAATAAGGTCTTGGTAAATTAACCATCCTCCAATTATTGATAATAGAAATGCTGCAGCTCCAGTAAAACTAGGTCTTTTTGTGATTAATAAAATTAGGAAACTCGGAAAAACTCCTATTAAGGCTCCAAGTGGTAACAATCCTACTCCTGCCCCCATTGCAGTAGCCATTCCTGTCCCTCCGTATTTGCCCCAAGGGGTTTTTACCATATGGCCCAATAACAAAGCTCCCATACTAATTGCAGGAATCCAGCTTGCGTACCCTAGTAAAACTAAGGGTAAAGTTGATAAAGCTCCCTTGAAAATGTCTACGAAAAATACAATCACACCAAATTTAGGGGATATTTCTGAGTAAATATTTGAAGCTCCGGGGTTTAAAGTACCTAAAGTCCGAATATTTTTATTTGTGAATGAGTTGACTACTATGTCTCCTGAAGAGATGGAACCTATTATGTATGAGGCAATCCAGAATAAAATATAAAAATAATTAAAATCCATACAGGCTCCAGCACAAAATACTTTAAGAATATTATGATACATTGAATCTATGAGAGATGAAATTAAAGTCCGTTTATTAAGTGATAGGGCAATAGCTAGAGGGTTACTTGCAGGGTTACCTTTTATAGGTTCAGCTATTTTTTTGCATGCTGAGATTTTCCATCAAGAATGGGAAGTTTTTGGGTTGATGATTAATGAATGGGTTGTTAATCAGTCTAGGGTTTTAAGTTTGATCTTTTGGTTGATTGGATTAGCAGGTTTGTTGTTTGTTACATTCATAATTCCAAGCCAATTCAGGTTAATCGATAGAATTGTATGTACATCTCTAACCCTATTAATGGGTACATTAAGTACTGCTGTTGAGGCTGTGTTGTTTCTGATTTATATTTAAATATTGGTTTTCTTATTTTCAATAAATATTTTTGCAATTTTGTTTAAAGTGTCCCAATGATTTATATTTAGTGTAGTGCTTTTTGATTTTTTCCCTTTAAATTCAAGTTCTATGCTATATCCAGAAAAGTTTTCGTGTAAGCTTTGAACTTTTATATCCCCTAAATCCATTGAAAGAGAATTAATTTCTGGATCTTTAGTAAACGTTTCCGCTAATATTTCTCCATTAGCATTAAAACCCCATCTAATAGATTTTACTTTACCAAATACTGGAAAAGATTTAATTCTTGTTGATTTAATTTCAATATAATCACTTTTATTTTTAGAAGTTTTTGATGGAATGCCAAAGTAATACCACCATCTTGGGGGGCTATCTTTACTTCGGTCTCTTTTGATTATGTTTATATAACTTATTGGATAATCTGAATTAATATTAATGATACCCAAGCTTCTTCTATGCCAAGGATTAAAAAGCTTTTCTTCTTTAGCGCCTCTTTCAGCTAAAGACACATCGACGCCTAGAGTTATCAAGTGTCTATAAAAGTTGTCTCTTGATTTATCTCTAACATTATCTTTTATCTTTTTAAGAAAACTCATAATTTAATAAAGCTTTTTTGCTGGGGGAGGGATTGGATTAATAGATATGTTGTGCACAAATTTCCAAGCCATTTCAGGCTCATCGATAGAACTGTATGTACAGATCTATCCCTATTAAATGTGTATATTATTAAGGCTTGTTGTTTCTGATTTATACTTAAAGATTGTTTTTTATTTCTTCAAAATCAGGTAACACTCCGGGGTTTTCTGCTACCCATTTGTATGTAATTTCGCCTGCTGGATTTGCAATGAACACTGCTCTGTTAGATGAAACATATCCTTCCATTCCGGCTAATCCCTTAAATTCAACATCAAATAATTTAATGCATTCTTTTTTATAGTCACTAAGTAGTGGAAAAGAAATATCGTTAGCTTGTGCCCAACCTGATAAAGCGAATGGTGAATCAACAGAAATTCCAACAATTTGAACATTAAGTTCGTCGAATTGTTGTAAATCTGATTGGAAAGTACATAATTCTTCAGTGCAGCCTCCTGTAAATGCCCCAGGGAAAAAGGCAATTATAGTTTTTTTCCCTTCAAAAGATTTTAAACTGACAGGCTGTCTGTCTAGATCATGTAATGTGACGTCTGGAATATTCACGTTTTCCTCCTATTATGTTTATACAGAAATATCAGAGAACTTTACACCCTTGACAAATATGTATGTCAATATTAAATTTAATGGTAAGCATACACTAAGTTAATGATGAAGTTATTACTTAGTATTATAAAAAGATAGGAGAAATTAGGTTGACTATTAGTAAAGTTCGCGTTTTGATGACTGCTTATTTAGCCGCTTTTACCATTGTTTCTGCTGTTGTATTCGTAGGATGCACTACAGCTGAAACTGAGGTAGTCGAGGTTATTAAAGAAGTTGTTGTAGAAAAGGAAGTGGTTAAGGAAGTTGAAGTTCCTGGTGCTACTGTGGTTAAGGAAGTGGTTAAGGAAGTTGAAGTTCCTGGTGCTACTGTAATCCAGGAAGTGGTTAAGGAAGTTGAAATTCCTGTAACTCAAGTTGTAGATTTAGACCCAGGTAAATTAGTAATTTATTCTGGTAGAAAAGAAAGCTTGATTGGTAACATTGTTACTCAATTTGAAGAAGTTACTGGAGTTGAAGTAGAAGTCAAATGGGGAAAAACTTTCCCAATGGCTACTATGATTATTGAAGAAGGTGCAAACAGTCCTGCTGATGTTTACATTGCTCAAGACCCCGGAGGGTTAGGGTTTTTGTCAAATGCTGGTAGATTGCATACTTTAGACTCAGATATTACTGACAGGGTTGTTGATTGGGCTAAGCCTGATGACAATTCTTGGATAGGTTTGTCAGGTAGATCTAGAGTTCTTGTTCATACTGATGGTATGGCTGATTTGCCCGCAACTTTAAAAGATTTAACTGATCCTAAATGGAAAGGTAAGTTAGGATGGGCTCCTACAAACAGTTCGTTCCAGACAATGATCACAGGAATGAGACAGATGTGGGGTGAAGCTGAAACTCGACAATGGTTAGAGGATATGCTTCTAAATGAGCCTATTATTTATCCTAAGAATACTCCTCAAGTAGCTGCAGCAGCTGCTGAAGAAATTAGTATTGGATTAGTTAACCACTATTACTTACATAGATTCATGGCTGAAGAAGGAACTACTTTCAATGCTAGAAATTTGTATATGAGCAATGGTGGACCAGGTAGTTTGATAATGGTTGCTGGAGCAGGAATTGTGGATACAGCAACTAATGTTGACAACGCAGAGAAGTTCTTGAAATTTATGACTTCAAATGTGGCTCAGCAATATTTCGCAGGTCAGATTTATGAGTATCCTGTAGTTCCAGCAGAAAATGGTGTTAAAACTCACTATTTGATTCCTGACTTGACTACTCTAAATACTCCAGACTTGAGTATGAGTGATCTTGCAGACTTAGAAGGTACAGCTGCTATTTTCAAAGAATTAGGAATGCTTGATTAACAATTAAATATGGTAATTGCCTAAGTAGAGAAGCTATTTATCGTCGTACATAAAGTGTCTGTTCTTACACAGATTGATTCACATATAATAGATACTCTCCTCTCAACATTAGGGAATCTATCCTGCTGCTTAGGCCTTACGATGGGGTTAGCCCTCAGTCGATTATCGATTGAGGGCGCTTCTTTTTATTGAGAATAAAGTATTTCTTATTGCGATAATGTTTATTATATAATATCATTTTAATTGATATTATATTGTGTTGTTGTTAAGTTATCATTTTAAACAGTTTTTATTTTGGAGGAAGATTTGAACCGATTTTTTATTATCAATGTAAGCTTATTGTTATTGTTATCTGTATTTGTTTCTTGTGGTGAATCTTCATCTATGGATTCTGAACCAACAGCAGCTCCTGAACCAACAGCAGCTCCTGAACCAACA
>CETB01010121.1_pt1 | contig 16869 bp, 53 predicted proteins | sample 356381 | NCBI WGS metagenome assembly CETB01 (sample SAMEA2622545, study PRJEB7988) | marine metagenome | biome: marine biome (ENVO:00000447); feature: deep chlorophyll maximum layer (ENVO:xxxxxxxx); material: "saline water (ENVO:00002010), including plankton (ENVO:xxxxxxxx)" | depth 155 m | reverse complement strand
AAAGAATTAGCACAATACATCAACACTCTTTTAGCTGAAAAGGAAAGAGAAGTTGAGAAAGAACAAAAATCTTACAATGTAATTTATAGAGATCCCGAAGCTAGATCTACTGTAGATGCTGAAAGAATGGTTGTTTGGGGTCAAGAATTATCTTGGGAAAGATCAATCATTTATAAATGTCAAAAAGCTATGGATTACTTTGAGGAGGAATGCTAATGGATAGAGATAGAGCTATTGAATACATTAATGAACTTTTAAATAGTGAGTACGATCTTATGCAAGATCGGAAATTAGATACTTCTAATCCTAGTCTTTATGACGATGAAGCAACTGAATCTGAGCTAAACGAAATCATTAATGCACAAGATTTTATGACCCACATTCTTAAGGAGGAAAACTAATGGAAAAATCTAAATTTTATTTACCTTGTCCTAACTTGGTAGATTCTGAAGCTCCATTATGGGAAGGTTACTATCGAACTGATGAACATTGGAATGGTTTTAGATGTCCTTATTTTTTAAAAGAAACATTTGAAGAAATTAAAAAATATTATTTAGATGAAGAAACTAATACTTCTGAATCTATTGAGGATTTAAAGGAGTGGTTTGAGCCTTCAGTAGCCAAATCTAGTCTTTGCATATCAATGCATGGAAACTTATATACAATAGGCTCATACTGTCTTGCATGGGGGTGTGAAGCTGATGACTAAAAAATATACCTACACTCAAATAGTCAGAATTGTAGGCTACAAAATCTGTAAGTTATACGATGATGGCGAAATTACTTTAGGAACATTTTTAGAAATTTTCAAACAAAAATTAAAGGAGAAAAACTAATGGAAGATTTTATTAATGAATCAATTTTAGAAAGCATATCTGAAGAATATCAGATATATAAAATGACAGTTGATTATGATTTAAAAAATGATTCTTCAATTATTCGTTATGTAATTAGAGATGAAAATGAAGAATTAGTTAGACATAATAATATGTCTTTCTTTGCTACAAAAGAAGATGCTGATAAAGCATTATCTGAAATTGTATACAAAAGATTTGAGGAGGTTTCACAATGATTTACGGAGGCGGATTTGATTTAATGTCTAAAGGCTATCTAGCTAATTTCAATGGAGATTGGTTTGAACAGAGAAGAAAAGCTAGTGGAGAGTTTCACAAAAGATGGCATAGTCTTGAATTAAGAATGACTTGCAATCAAAGAGGTGTAGCACGTTTTTCTACACATAGAAATAGCAGAACATGGGTAGCAACATTAGATGCTATAGATGATCTTGCAAAGGCTGATCAATTAGAACAGCAATCAAACAATTTTATTATTAAAGGAGAAATTTAATAAAATCTGGAGTGACCTAATCAAGTCCTTAAACTGATTAATGCACACATTACAACAACGACTATTGTCATGACTCAAATCAAAAAATTCATTGAAGTCCCAAACACAAACATCAAAGAACCAGTTTTAAATAATCAATGGGCAGACGAACTTTGCTTACAAATAGCAGACGACTATGGATATGCCGAGATTGTTTGGTATGCTCTCAATGGTAAGAGAGTTGTCGAAGGCAACTATGGAGATCCAAAACTAGTAGGGATGTACGAGGATGTAAGACTATAGTAACTAAAATCTGGAGTGACCTAATCAAGTCCTTAAACTGATTAATGCACACATTACAACAACTACTATTGTCATGACTCAACATGATTTTCTAAGAGAAATCTACAATGATTTCTGTATTAAAAATGATATGCCTAAACATATAAATGGAGGCTATCTATCGGCAGGGGATATTAAATATTCCTCTAATAAATATTGCTTAACTAAGTATCAAAAAGATTGGTTACAAGCATTCTTAGTTCTTTGGGCGAATGTAGAAGAGAAATCTTATATGGAGTCTTTAGTATGAATCTAACTAAAGAAGAACTAGTATTTTTAAGACTATTTATGTTTGATGGATGGTTCTATTGTGATGTAAGAAACAAAAGCTATTCAGAAAGACAATTATTCAATTCAATTCAAAAAAAATTATCAAAGGAGCTAATCAATGCCTAAAACAGCAACACCAAAACAAACAAAAATTACTGTCTCAAAACTATCCCACAGGCTCTCCAGAAATGGATGGATCTCTTATAACTGTGAGCTAAGGAAAGGTAGAACTTGCCTTGCTGCGATCGATCAAGAGGGCGTTGGAGGGGATGAAAGAGTTGCTTGGAATAATACTGAGCATTATCTATTAATTCATCATTGGATTATGGACACTCAAAGAGATTTCTGGAGGAGTTATGAGAATGAAAATATTAATTACATGGTTGAATTAGGTCACAAAACTATGACAGATGCAATCAAAGAAAAATTAGATTTAGCGAAAAAATTTAATTTATGGGAAAAATTAGCTAAGAAAAAACCAAAATCTTGGAAAGAAGCTAGAGAAATCCAACAAAAATTAGGTTTCTTTGATGACATGGTAGGCTCTTGGACTACTGTATATGTAGAAAACAAATTAGCGGATAAGTATTATGCAGAATGAATTTACTGATTTTAAATCTGATGTCTTAAAAGAGATGAGAGAGTTATACAGACTCTCTCCAGATTCTGCTCAACCTCACATAAAAAGAGCTATCATCGGTGTCAATAACAATAGGTATAACGACACTATTGAGGAGTCAATTAATCAAGGAGCATCCTCCTCTGATTGTGTTGACTTACTACTTGCAATTGCAGGCTATTGAGAAAAAACAAATGATTACACCAAAAATTAAAAAAACAAAATTTAAACTATTTATTCAAAAATTAAGGAGCATTTTAAATGGATTCAAAAACTAGAAACAAGATTTTACATAGATGTGAAATTCTTACATACATGGGAGATGATGGTATCTCTTGTATTTATGATCAATTGCCTGACGATGAACTCATGTCAGATTGTGGATGGGTTTTAGATAAGGCTCATGATGATCTTGATAACTTTCAGTTAGGTCTTACTAGAAAGATCATTAACAAGGCTGCTGCAAGAGCAGCTACTAAAGATATGTGGAGTTAATCATTATGTACACCATACGAATAAAACAAATCAGTACAGGGGAAATATCCTTTGATACTTTAGAAGAGGCAAAAGAATGGCATGAGAAAAGAGATGGAGATGTTTACTGGTATCACAATGATGAAAAATGTAATCTTGCAAAAGAGATTGATGATGGTGGAGCTGGAGTCTTAACCTCCGAAGATATTACTAAGGAGGTTGATTGGTTATGAAAATTTATAAAATTACTGAATCTTATACAGGCTATATCGATTACGTTGTTAAAGCTAATAGTGAAGAAGAAGCTATGAAACTTTACAACGATGATATAGATAATTGTACTGAAATTAATAATGATTCTTTATATAAAGACGATTTTAATTTTCATTCAATTGAAGAAAACAAATGCCCAATTATCGAATCACTTAGGGAGACATTATGAATTATTCACAGAAAATTCTCTTTGATGATTGGATTGACAAATGCCCTATCGAAGGTGTGTTTGTTGATGAACCAGTATCACAAGTACGAATGGATGATGGAGAGTTTGGTTATCTAATTAAAGTCTTTCTTACTATCAATAAGAAAGATTGGGAACAAAATCAAGAAAATCCTGGAAATCAAGAAATTTTTAAAAATTCGTGAAATTTGCTCCCTCCAGAATCGCCTCAGACGGCCGAAACCATGTCTGTTGGTATAACCCTAACCCCCACTTTTACTATGTCTGAACTAAACATTAACTACTTAGAGGTTCTTTTAAAAGAAGCTGAAATTTGTAGAGAACGAGGAGATATTGATGATTCGGTAGCTCTCTGCCATCAACTAATAGAACATTGTTATCCTTTTGTATTAGAACAAGCTAAAAGGGATAGAACTTTTATTTTTAAATTAGTTACTCAAACAAATTCTAAAGATAAAGTGTTAGCAGAAGAAGCAAAAATTATTCTTCAATATTTAAAAAATAATGGAATAGAATTATAGACATTTACTTCACTTTGTGGTAATTTAAATGTGACCTAAATGATTACGTCCTTAAACTGATCTATGTACACACTACTACTTAAGACCATGACCAAAAGTCAGACATCGAATAAGACTCAAAGTGCTAAACAAATCGTCAGACAGTTATCAGGTATTGCTTCTAAAAGAAGTGTAACCTCGGCAGCTAGAGATAGATATGTAGCAACAGAGGAATATGATCCAACTAAGGAACATGATGAAATGTTAATTAGATTGTCAGAGATCAAAGCTCTCAGAGATGAATTAGATTTCGAGGAAAAAACAATTAAATCTAAAATCAGAAAAGATTTACTTGCCTACGAAGAAGATGGAGATGTTCCTGAGATTCATTATTCATTAGATGAAAAACTTTATGCAGGCTTCAGAAGAGTTGATACTTACCAGTACAGCCCAAAGTTGGAGACACGCATAGAGGAACACGCAAAAGAAACTAAACTCATCAAAAACAAAAAAGATGCAGAGAAGTTAAATGACGTTGCAAAGCTAGTTAAAACTGTAAAATCTGTAGTTTTATACAGACCATAGTCAGGCCAGGAGGTTTGGATTTTTTTCAAACCTCTTTCTATTATTCACTTTACTTTCACAATTACAATGACAACAGTTATTTTTGAATACAATGGTAAATCAAAAGAGATACCAATAGATGAAATCAAATCAGTAAATGATGTTGCTGATGCCTATGCAACATTAGGATTAAAAAGTAAAAAACCTTTCAAATCTTCTGAAAAGGAATTTGTAAAAAGAAGATTGTATTATTTTCTTCCTAATGGTAAATATCATAGTTTCTTATCTAATAAGAATCATAAGTATGCAGTTTGCTGCACCGAAAAAGATACCAAGATAGGTGGACATTACACAGATGATTATGCAAGAGCTAAAGATATAGCAGAAAATTTAAACAGAAAAATGAATAACCATGAATATGGTTATAGAAAATGGGTAGTTGTAGATATTAAGGGAGGTAAATAATGAAAACAATCACTTACACTTATGATGAACTGCACGCTTTTAGTAAGCATGCAGCATGGTGCATCTTGGAAGCTGATCGACAAAATCAACCAGTTGATGACAACCTACAATCTTTTATAGACAAAACCTTATACAGGTGGTATGCAAATGACTAACAAAAGAAGAAAAATTATTGATAAAATCAATAATTTAACTGTAGATTTTGCTTTCTTTTTAAGGAATGATATCTGCAAAACAGACTCAGATTATGAATATCTGGAGGAGCATTTGGATAAAGCATTCGCTTGTGTTCCACGATCTTCTGATTTCCCATCACAAATAATAGTATCTGAAATAAACAAACAGGTAGCTATGAAAGAGATAGAGGAGTTCGTAGATCGAATTTTTGATCTTGACAGTTTAAGTGAGGGTAAAGACTAATGAAACTTTATGAATTTACTTTTCAACATCCAAATGTTGCTGAAGTTATGTGGGATTACCAAGATTGTGCTGACGAAAATGAAGCACAAAAATATGCCACAAATAGATCTAAAGATCTTAAATACAAATTAATAAAAATTAAGGAGGTTATCTAATGAAAGATTTATCTACTGGTTACACATGGGATGAAGCTCCAGAAAATTTAAAAAAGGTAGCATTGCATCTATCTAGTGTTTTAAAAATAGATAAGACGGAAGCTTATCAAATGATACTAGAAAAAATGACTGAAATTATGCAGGAGCAAATTGATGGAACTAACTAAAAAAGAAAAAGAAATTCTTTATGGATTAGCACATGATCATTATGAAGAACTTTATAAAGGAGATTGGGATGCAGTAAAACTAGAAGTTTCTGAACTCTATCTCATTATGCACAAACTTACTACAAGAAAAACAAATGGAACTATCTAAAGAACAAATGGAAAAAGTCATCTATGAGCTGGAATGTAATTACAATTCCAAAATCTTTGATGATGAAAATTTGATAGAAATCATCAATTTATTTAAAAAATATCTCAATGGAGGAGAAACAAAATGACTATTTATGATTATTTCGATCGTTTAACTTCAATAGGATTAGATGAAGAAATTTCTGAAGAATTTGATAATAAAATTATTGATGCTTTGGAAATTATCAAAAATTCTACTGTAGGAGATTTTGAAAATTATGTACCTTCAGAGGATTATGATGATGAGTAGATTAATTAATTATCCAAACAATCAACCAGTAAGGATCTATACCGACCTCTGTAGATTATATGAGAAAGGAGATAGATCTTTCTATGATGTTTTAGATTCTCTTGTTAATGTTCTCAATAAAGATCAACTTAATCAAATTGAAGACATTCTTGTAAATAAATATGGAGAATCATGACTAAATTTTCTGAACTTAAACATCAAGTTAAATCCACTCCATACTATATCTTCTGGGCTACAGCAACCATAGCTGTGGTTTTAGGACAGATATATGTTGGTACAGGATATCGTCAGATGTCCCTGGAAATTAAGAATTTAAATCAAACTATTACTGAACAATTAAAGGAGGAAAACTAATGGAACTACTAATTGGTATAGCTTGTATAGGAGCAACAGTTTATTACTTCTATCTAATGGCTAATTTTTTTGATACAAAAATAGCTATGAGACAAAAAGAAAGAAAAAGAAGAGCAGATAAAATCCAACTACAAATGTACAAAGGAGAAAGAAAATGACTAATGAATTTATGCTAGAAGTAGCAAAACGTGGTCACGTTTTTATATCAGCCAGTTCACTTGAAGAAGCTGAAGAAAAATTTAATAAAAATCCTAATCACTTTAATATTGAATGGGAAAAAGAATTTACTGACGAAAAACCTTTTCTTACTGGACAAGGGGAGGAAATCTAATGTATCAAACTGAATATTTAGAAGTTGCTGAAAAGTTGTATAAGATATATAAATCTAATGATATCTTTCCAACTAGATGGCTAACTGCTAGACAACTTCAAAAACTTAAAGGTGGTCCAGGATTGATCGCAAAAGTTAAAAATAAAAAAGGTAAATTATCTGAATTGCAGCCTGTTTATTTTGATTATGTGAATACCATGACCGAATTTTATTCTTGTAACACTCCAACAGAATGGACTTGCAAATTTGATAAATGGCTTTTTAATGAGTATGTATTTACTCAAATAGAACTTGATGAGTTATCAGCAGACAGAAGGGGACAAAGCGGATGAGAAATTACTCAGAACTTTGTTATCCAATAAGATGCTTAAAAAAGATGCAGACAAAATCATCAATCATTGCTTCAGCGATTTAATCAAATGGACATATGATGATGCTGTCTTTCAATTAACTGAGATCTTTAAGTTTACTGATCAAGAATGCGAACTACTATTAAAGGAGTACGACATTCTGTCCACCACCACCGAAGAAATTACTATGAACCCAGCTCCAAATTTCAATGCTACTACACCAAGAGATGTAAAAGACTTAGCCGAAAATCTTTGGCAAGCTAGAAAACATATCTCTACCGCTAAAAAACTAATTTCATCTACTGCATTGACTCCAGATGATTATGATAATCAAGAGTCATTTCAAGAAGCTGTAGTTCAGAGAGCTAACGTAAACTTTCACTTTATATCTATAACAAAATATATAGATGAAATGAGTGAATACACTAAAGGCTATATGCCACAATTAAGAAAATGAAACTTAAACCAAAACCTTATTTACCCGAAGATGTTTACATCTTAAGTGATGAAGAACTACCTAAAGAAATCCATACTGATCGTTTTGATAAAGTTATGGTTTTCAGAAAAGACATAGGATGGAGTGTCATTCCACTTAAAGAAGTATATACTTACTTCAAACATATGAAGTACACTCATTGGACATTTACTCCTGATACACCTTATGACTAAAAAAGAATTTTCTTATATAGTATTCTCCAGTAGTGGAGATAATGTACAGGAGATACATGGGGTCTATAAAGACCTTAAGGGTGCATCTTATGGTGCTATGTCAGCATTGTCCACTTTGTTTCCTAAACATGGGGATGAAGCAAAGATTATAAGATGTGAAATTATCTCAACAGAAGAAGCTCAAATTCAGTACGATAAAGCAAATCCAAAAGACATCTTTGAAAAATGCGAAGATGATTACTGCCCAATGCCCACACTAAAACCACAAGAGGTATCATGACCAACACCAGATCAACAAATGAAGAAAAAGATCAGCGTATTAATTATGCTGCTGATGAGTTAGCTAAAGGTAAAAGAGCTATGGACATTAGTAAAAAACTTGCATCTAAATATAATGTCAGCATTCAACAGGCTAGAGATTATCTTAGACAAGCAAAACCAATACTAACTCAATCTATATCTCCAAACGATCGTGCATTTATCTTTTCTAAAGTGATGAGTTGTTTAGAACAAGATAGATTAGATGCAAGAAAAGATGAAAATTTAAAAGAACAAACTAGATCTACAGGAGGAATGGTAAAGATGGTTAGTCTTCTAACTAGCATTGACCAAGTAGGATCTTGGGATACTGCAAGAGAATCAGAAGGAGATTATTTATTTAGAAATTTTTCAGAAATTGCTAGAAAAAAGAAAAAATATGCTGACTTAGATTCTTTAGATAACTCCACAGATTCTGAAACTCCTTTCTAAGCTAAGGGGGCATAGGGTGCAAAAAAGATTAGTCTTGCATTTCTATATACTGCCTTAGTGAATTGTCGCTACTGCACGGGTCATGCGGTAGATTGCCCGATTTTTCACTTGGATATTAGGTTCTCATCGAAGAGTAATAGTGATACCTGGGTTTCGTGTTTAACCCTTCATGGCTATTATTAAGTATATGACCTTGTAAGTCCTCCCCTCTATTTATTATGACAGTACCTTCACAACCAAAGTACAAAGTAAATGATCGTGTAAGAATCAGACAAGTACTCAAAACTTCAAATCGCCATGTAATGATCAATGGTAAATATGTATCAGCAAAAATCAGAAAAGGAGTTATTAAAGAAGTTACTCTAAAACAAAACAGCTGCGGAGCTAAAATCCCACACTACCAAGTGCTTTGGGATCATCAAAGCAGACCATCACTAGTCTCTCAACATAGAATTGAATTAGAAAATGAAGTGTCCAAAATGTAATAAGAAAGCAAAGGCAAGTGCCACAAAATTTGTAGAATATAGCCACGCTCAAAGGAGAATCAGAACTTGTGAGTGTGGTTTTAGATTTACTACCTATGAAAGAATTGAAGTAGATAAACAAGATTTTGGTCAACATTCTAAACAAAAGAAAAAAGATTTCTATAAAAAGGTTTTAAAAGACTTAATCGAAGATTTAGAAGGTAGAACTTATTTAGATAAAAAAGAAGATTTTGACCTTTAAGAGGAGGTATAAACACCTTCAGCCCTTTTTTCAAGCCCTTTCTAGGCGAAACTGAGAGGGGGTATAAAGCCTATAATTAAAAAATTGCAGAAAATTTATGATTTTACTAATTGGATTACTAATAATTGTAGGTATAGCAGGGGTTATCATCCTTATGAAAATCTATAATCCCAACTAATTTACTTTCGTTTAGGCTGTTTTACTTTCGTTTTTTTAAAAACTTAAGATGAAAATTATCTACATCTCCCATAGTATGCTCATCAATAATCTTTCTACCTTGGTTTACAAGATCATCAGCAGCTAATAAATCTCCACTATCTACAGTCTCTTCATAAAGACCTTTAAACATCTGTGCCTCTTCTGTACTGCCAACAGCATTCATTCCTTGTATTATTGCATTTACTTTATGATCTAAGAAATGTTCTGCATTAGCTCCAGGCGTATAATCTTTTAGTTCTTCATCTTTTAAATTTTCATTTTCTGTATGCTGATGTAAATTATTTGCGTGATTAAATCTCTCAACTTGATTGTAATCTATTATCTGCATCTCATTTGAATAAGGATCATATGTTAAATGATCTTCTCTTCTATCTCCCTCAATCCCATATCCTAAATCAGTATGAACGATACCTTGATCAGCTAATTTAAGTTTTGATTTAGATAATGCTAATTTATATTTTGCTTTTTCTGCTTGTGTCATTTGATTTTTTCTTTCTATATATCTATCCTTTTGAGCTTTAGTTCCTTGATATGGATAATCTTGTTGATTATCAAATCCAAAATTTTTTAATTTTTGATCAATTATTTCATCAATTCCTCCTTCATCTTCAACAGTAGTAACTTTATCCATCTCCATAATGTGCATTATTTCATCCTGTTTACTTTTATTTTCCTGACCATATGTATTAAATTTTCTTTTCGCTACAGGATAAGTCTCAACTGCGTGTAATGTTGGAGCTACTCCAGCTTTCATAGCTTGTAGTTGTGTTTCAACCTCATCATCAGCTATCTCTTTTCTCTGTATTCCTATTCCAGGCATAACAAATGGATCTTCAGTAGTCCTTTGTACCTTACGAACCTTGGAAGGATCTCCCTGCATTTCAAACACAGATCCAATTCCACCTTGTCCAATTAATTTATTTTGAGCGTATTGTTGTGCAAATCCTTTTCCATAAGTTTCATCTAATGCTTCATCTCTAAGCTTTCCAAATTCTTTTTCATTATTAGGTAAGTCAATTCCTTTATTATCTACATCTAATTTATCAAAATATCTTTGTACTACCTCCCTCATTCCAGCACCTTTACCAAGATGGGCTAATGTTGGACCAAGATATTCCGTAAATTTATTTAGAAACTCCTGTTCGTCCACTTGCCTTAGAATGTTATCTATACATTTTAGGCTATCTATATGAACGACTTTTCAATTTTCATCTATTTTATCTGCTTTGCAGCCATCTCAGGTGGTACTTTCGCATTTATGTGGAGAATGATGACCATAACTCTAAATGAAGTAAGAAGACCTTTAAGAAAAATTCATCCCGAAGTTAAAGATATAAAACCAGGAGAGGAATTACTAGTGTTCAAAAGCCGAGAAGAAGATATTATAGAGTAGTTACATTTACGTATGAACTTTCATACCTTCACAATTATGAAATTAAAAGAAAAAACTGACGTTAAAAAACATCACGCAAACATTCTTAGAAAAGTTGATACTGTTCTTAAACATATTGATGATTTAAGAGAGGATCCACTCTTTATAGAAAAGATACATGGAGAGCAAGAATTAAGTCTTGATCAAACAATTGAGTTGTTATGTGGAATAAGATCTCACTTTATTACAGATAAAAAAGAAGCTGAGTTACCTATAGGTTTCGAATCTTCATCTTTTGATGTATCATAAGAAAACACTTTACTTTAAACACTATGTTTGATTTTGTATCTGGAGTCCAAGATGACTCTGTTATCTACAAAGAGATGTTACGTCATCAAGTAGAAAACTCTATTTCAAGAGGAAATATTAAATTTGGAGCAACTTTCGGGTCTGCTTTATTAGGAGATGATAACTTTACTGATGATTTTCTTAACACTTTTTAAATCTTAAAAATTACCCTAGACAAAACCCTAGACCGTTGCTAGATTAAGTATCCAGAGCTTAGTCATAGCAATGGTTTTTTAATGTACAAATATTTGTACAATGCAAGTATCTTTACTGCATAATAAATTACGCAAACAAGGAAAATAGATTATGAATGACGACAGGATTCAAGACAAACAACTCGCATGGGCAGTACTATCAAAAGCTAAAGGTAGCCAGTTAAGTCAAGTAATTAAGGTAACTAATCATGTAGAAGCAGATGAAACTGTAGCTGCTCAACCTGATACTCTTTATAAGTCAGGACCATTTTATATAGGTTGAAATTTTTTAAAAACGGGTTATCTTCTGATAAATAAGTATTTCTACTAAATGACATTTCCCGTAACAGGATACGTAGTTTTTGTTTACAACGACAAAATAGGTTCTCATGCTCCACAGTTTAAATCTATGGATGAAGCAGAAAGTTTTGCTAATGGTGTAAGAGTAACTACTAACCTTACTGTTAGTGAACCAATGCCAATTGTATTAACAGATCAAATTAAAATGCCTCTTAAAGGTGGTGGTTAATAACATTTAATGCTATCTTGACTTATAGATATTTGCACAAACACATGGCAGAAGTAGTAAGTGTATCTGTTCCTGGAGAACTACATAAGAGATGGAAATCATCAGGTAAACAGATTAGTCCTTCTACCCTATTTCAAACCGCTTTAGAAACAGAACTGGACAACACCAACAGACATCTAGTTTATTGGAGTCAGAGAGCCTTAAATGCTGAGAAAAAATTAAAAATGATTACCAGTCTTATAGAGGCTAACGATTCCGATATCAAAAAATTACTATTGCTGCAAAACGAGAAGTAAGGTTACAATAAGTAAAACCATTAACTGTTGCATGAAAGTTGTGATTACACCTGCTTTCCCAGTATTTTCAAATGAGGATATGCTTCAGTGGAAAGATATGTTGGTTGAATTAAAAGAAGAAGGATTAGTAAATAATCTAATGTCTATAAGTGAGTTTAAACTTTTATGTATGGAAAGGGGCTTAAATGAATTTAGAAAAGATCTAAGAGTTTTTGACTGTTAAGAGATAATAGAATAGTCCTAACAAGTATTAGTATTAAACAAAAGTTGTGGCAATAGAAGGTACAGGTATAAAAGCTCCATCCAAAAAAGCTTCAAGGATGGCAATGGCTACTTATAGAGTAGATCCGATGGATAAAATGCTTAGAGATATGGATAAAGCTTTTAAAAATTTAAGTAATCAAGAAAGCACAGGAGCAGTTAAAGAAACTGGTAGAGGAATGGGAGATACATTTAATCCTTTTAAAGATAGAGTTGATGCATCAGATCAAATAGAAAATAGACCATCTTTCTTTTCGCCAGGTGGTGGTGCTTTTGATCCAAGAAATAATGTTGAAGTAGCTACAGCTGGAAGTGACTTTTCAGGTACATTTAATGAAAGTGATTTTCAAGGTTATACGAAGGCACTCGGTATAAAAAGATATAAAGGACTTCCTCCTACGATGCTACGGATGTTGAGAGAAAACTATCGAGATGATGTGAGAGATGGTCGTTATAAAGAGGGTCAACTTATAAATCAAGCCCCAGTAAAAGAAAAACCATCTTTTATAGAACAAACAAAGAATTTTGCTGGAAGTATATTTAACACAGTTACAGGAACACAACCTGCTGCAGCTTCACAGATACCTGGGGGAATGCCAAGTGGTACACAATTCACAAGCAGTAATTTAGATGCAGCAAAAGCTCCAACTGGAGATACAAGTTTTGCATCATATCGCATGGGTGGAGGCGAACAGCAACAGCAAAATAAAACAGTTGTTACTCCCACAATAAAACCTCAATATGAAATAAACAGATTACAAAACCGACCTTCTGTGAGTGGTTCAGATAATACAGGCGATACAAGTTTCTCAGCTTATGTCAGAGGTGGTGGAGAAGGACAGCAAAGAGGAATAGTATCTCCAGTATCTACTGGGGCTCCAAAGCAGACAGTTGCAAGTCTACCCTCTAACTATAAATCTACAGAAGCAGAAGCATTTAGAAAAGCATCAGCATTTAAAGAAGCACAAGGAATAGCAAAAAGAAATCCAAATGTAAAAGTTGGTGTAGATAGTAAAGGACAACCAGAAGCTACAGCAGCTAACGATAGTGGAGTAGCTAGAGCACAGGCAGCAGCAGTGAATAGAAAAATATCAGGTAAATCTATAAGTCAGACCAAAGCTGCTAACAAAGCATCAATGCGAAAAGCTGCAGCAGAGAGAAATGCTTCCTTCCAAGCAAGAAAGAAGGCAGGTAAATTGTCTTCATCAGAAAGGACAGCTAAAGGTCAAAGAGCGGCTAAAAAAGCAGCAGCAAGAAAACGAGCACAGGCGGCAGCTAAGAAAAGAAAAGCAAAGAAAAAAAGTAAGAAGAAATAAACAAAAAAATTAAAGAAAATTAATGAAAAATAGAAAAAATCATAATAGTAGATTAAAATATAAAATATGAGTGGCGATGTAAACCTACACGAAGAACCTATTATTTTCTACAGTAAGAAAATGACTGTGGCAAAAATGATTGTTTTAGAACAAAAAGGTGTAAAATTAAATCTTTATAATAAAATTTCAAAAAAAATAGATAAACTAAAATAAATAAAAGTTTTTATAAAAAAATGCCACATAAGATGGAAAAAGTTATGTCTGAATTTAAAGCAGGCGAACTTAAATCAGGAGGAGATAAGACAGTAAAAAACAGAAAACAGGCAATAGCCATAGGTCTTGCTATGGATTACAAGGCTCATGGTAAAAAAAATCCAAAAAAAGCTTAAAAAATGAAAAATAATATATCCTACGGAGAAGTAATGGATGTTTATAGTCATCCAATTTCTATAAGATACGTTCCTAGAATATTAGTTTGTCTATCTATTCTTACTATTACATTTGTATCTAAACCAGTATTAGCTGAAACTGCTCCAGCTCTATGGATTCAAGTCCCTCAATGGAAAGATGATTGGTCAAAATGTGCAGTTGACGTTCCAGATGCAGCTTGTCATTGGTATGTCATGGCTCCAGACAATACTTTCGGTAAAGGTTTTTCATGGAAAAATGCACCTTGGTTTGATGCTAATGGACTAAAAGATATATCAAAAATTAAAAAATTAACTGTATTAGAGGAGTTACAGACCTCTGAGTCCACCACGTAAGTAATATATATTAAGCATTCTTAGCTTTAGTCTTTCTCTTCTGTTCTTCAATAAACTTTCTGTAAACACCAGCAGCCTCAGATTTCTTTGCAACCTTGGCTCTCTGCTCCATAGCTATAGCAGCTTGAGTTTTATGAGCATGAGATCTATTACTTCGTTTAATTTTGGCAACACTTAATGCAGCAGCTCTTTTATTTTTAAATTGTAGACCTTTAATAGTACCTTTTGGATCTTCATCAGTATAAAGATCACTATGTTTATCACTTTTAGCAGGCTGACCTTTCTTTCTAGGAATACGTTTATTCATCTATATCTCCTATTGATATTGACCAATTTTTATCTCCAAACTTACCTACCTCTTTAATTTGAGGTTTTTTTGGTTTATCAAAACTTTCGTGATATTTTTTTATCTCTGAATTTAAATTATAGTAAGTTTTTATTTTTCTATACCAACTAACTATTAGATCAATATAATATTGTATTAGTTTTTTTACAAACTGTTTAATCATTTTTCATACTTTTAGCAGCTCTTTTACTTGCCATCTTTCTAGCTTTTCTTGCAGTTTTAGTATTCTTAACAAACTGTTTACCCTTTCTACTTTCTCTTTTCTTCTTGTCATCAGTCTTCTTTCTTTCAGCTTTAGACATGGCTTTCCATGCAGCTTCAGGTAAATACCTTTCTGTACTTTTCTTTCCTGGTTCTATTGCTTTATCAGCCATCTTTCTTTTTCTTGTCTACGTTTTGAATTACCTTGAGTATTTTCTCAAGTCTTTCAGCCTGACCTTTATGAGTTCTTGATGCTTTATGTAATTCACCAATAATCTTTTTAATCTTTGGAGTTTGATGCATGATTAATCTCTAATAGGTCCTCCATAAAGCCACGCATCACAAGTACGCATGGCAGCACATTTAAATTTAAATAGCTGACAATATCCTAAGTTAGCTCTATCTAAAACATCATAAGGATCTGCAGCTTTTGTCTCATTAATACCTTTGACCATACATGACATAATTTTATCTGTTTGATCAAATGCAGAGCAATTACCACATCTTGCAGTCTTAACAGTCTCAATATCACTGTTCCAAAGATCAGCTTTCTTTTCCCAAAATCCAGGATCGGGAGCATCAGGATTTAAAGGTCCATAACCAAAATTATCTATAGTCCAATTTCTATTTTTAGAATTTTCTTCAATATCTATAGTCGCAGTAGGACAAGAATCACTTACCTCTGAAACTTTTTTATTCAGAATAATAGTTACTTTAGGCTTCATTTCTCTATTTTAGCCGAACTCCCCTTCTCAGCTGCATATAAAGCAAAAGATTTTGCAGCGATACTATTTAAAATTAAAGTAATATTATTTGAATCATTTTCATCACAACTATCTGTATCAAAACATTTGATTACAGTACCACCAACTATTAGTAATTCAAAAATTACTACAGCAAAAACTAATTTGAGAGCTAAAGATACAGTATTCATTAATCTTTCTTTTTCTTCTCGTATTCTTTTCTAGTCATCCACTTCTCTTTACCCCAACGCTTAAGATCTTTTTGCTTCTTACCTTTACCTCCTTTATATCCTCCTCCCTGAGCTTTATATTTTTGTGCAACTATTTGTGCTTTTCTTGCTGACCATTGACCAGGTTTACCACCTTTTGATCCTGCTTTTACCTGATTAAAAATTCTTTTTCTTAAGCCAGGTTTAGTGTATTTTGAATCGTCTTGTGCCATTAAAACTTATTTTGTATTGGCTCTTTGTTAAGAATAACAGGGGGAATACTATCGGAATAAGATCTTGAAACTTCTCTCATGTAATGAGGATTATTCATTTCAAATTTAGGTTCATTTTTTCCTATATATGAAACTACAAAATTACATTTATCTGATTTTTCTTTCTTCTGTGGCTGAAAAGGATCCGCTAATCCAGCTGTCGTCATCGAATAATCATTGTACATATTCGAATAAGTAACAGGAAAACTTGGATAATAACCAACTGCAGCCATTCTCATTACATATCAGAATAAATTGAACCAGTTCTATCAAATCTTTCCTTTAAATCAGGACGATTTTGAATTAATTTTAAAAAATCAGGATTTACTTTTTGTATTGTTCCATCAGGATTTGTATAATCTACTCTGTTATCGGGAAAAATTCTATCAAAAGGATTAAGTTTATTTATTAAATCAGTAAA
>CETB01107235.1_pt1 | contig 16894 bp, 19 predicted proteins | sample 356381 | NCBI WGS metagenome assembly CETB01 (sample SAMEA2622545, study PRJEB7988) | marine metagenome | biome: marine biome (ENVO:00000447); feature: deep chlorophyll maximum layer (ENVO:xxxxxxxx); material: "saline water (ENVO:00002010), including plankton (ENVO:xxxxxxxx)" | depth 155 m | reverse complement strand
TTTATTTAAAACACTTATTTTCTCTGAACTAATCGCAGGTGAAGGGACTTCTAATATATTAGTTTTTCCCGTCTTTAAATTTTGAGTTAATATTTTCATTTATATTATAAAAAATTATTATGGTAATAATTTATTTCTATCAAAAAGATTTTTTTGATATATATCGATTTGTTTTTCTGTAAAGCTTTTAATGTCATTTTTATTTCTATTAGCTAAATACCAATCAATAGTAAATTTGGCGGTTTCCTCAAAAGTTAATGAAGGTTGCCAGAATAATTCTTTTAATGCTTTATCACAATTTAATTTTAATAAAGATGATTCATTGTAATTTTTTGATTTTTTGGGTAAGTCTTTAGAAGAGCCATCCCAATATTGTGACATTTCATCAATTAAATTTTCAACCGACTTAATTACATCTGAAGATGGACCAAAATTAAATGATGATCCATTTATAGATGAATGATTATTGTAAAGCTTATGTGCTAATAGTAGATATCCGCTTAATGGTTCTAAAACATGTTGCCAAGGCCTGGTAGAACCAGGATTTCTTAAGATTGCTGGTACATTAGAAGTCCAGCTTTTAATAGTATCTGGAACAATTCTATCAACAGCCCAATCTCCTCCTCCGATAACATTCCCAGCTCTAGCAGTACATATACCAAGCGTTTCATTTTCTTTCAAAAAGCTTCTAAAATAAGATGAAAAAATAATCTCAGCTCCAGCTTTAGAAGCACTATAGGGATCTTTCCCACCTAATGAATCTATTTCACGATAACCATACTCCCATTCAACGTTTTCATAACATTTATCGCTTGTAATCATAACTGCTGACTTAAGAGAATTTGAATGACGAATACATTCTAAAATATTAGCTGATCCAATAATGTTTGTTTTATAAGTATCTATTGGATTTTTTATTGATTCACTAACAATTGGTTGTGCTGCTAAATGAAATATAATCTCTGGTTGAAAGCTATCAAATACTTTCGATAAAGAATCAATGTCCAATATATCTCCGATATTATGGTCTATATCATTTTCAATATTCAAACTATCAAACAATGAAGGGTTTGTTGGTATATCTATTGAAAATCCAGCAATTTTTGCTCCTAACTTATTCAACCATAACGTAAGCCAAGATCCCTTAAATCCCGTATGCCCTGTTATTAAAACCTTTTTATCTTTATAGTGATCTAAAAACATAACTACTCCTTATTTAAATTTTTATTACTCACTAAATACTCTTCTAAAATTTTTCTATCTCTAGGAGTGTCCATACATTGCCAAAATTTGTAATGTTTATATCCTGCTAATTGATTGTTTTTAGATAAATTCTCCAAAGGTTCTTTTTCAAGAATAGTGGAATCATCATTTAAATAGCTAAAAAATGATTTTTTGAAAATGAAAAACCCTCCATTAATCCAACCGTCATCAGTTTGAGGCTTTTCTTGAAAACTTTTTACTAATTCTTCTTCAATTTTTAATAAACCAAATCTTGCTGGTGGATGTACTGCAGTTACAACGCCAATGCAATTACTCTTTTGATATAAACTGTACAAATCATTTAAATCTACATCAGATAATCCGTCTCCATATGTCAACATAAATTCATCATATTTTTCTATATTACTTTTTAATCTTAACAGTCTTCCCCCAGTCATAGAATCTAATCCAGTATCTATTAAATTTATCTTAATTTTTTCGGGGAATAAATTCGTATTTTTAGAAAAATATTTTTCAAATTCTTCTGATTTATAACCAAGAGCTAAATAAAAATTTTCTACACCAAAAGATATATAATAATTAATAATATGAACAACAATTGGAATTCCAGCCAATTTTACCAAAGGCTTAGGAATTGTTTTAGTATCTGGATATAGCCTTGTACCTCTCCCTCCACATAGAATAACTACTGGAATTTCACTTAAATGATTTTTATTTGAATTATGTGAATTCACTACCAAATCTCCTCAACAAATATTGATTTTATTTTAGAATAAGCTCTTCTTGTTAATGACTTTTTCAATACTTTATTATCAAAATCTGTATAATAAAAACTAGAACTATTAATTTCTTTTTCAAAGGTAGAAATATAATTATCTAAAGAGTGATTATTTTTGAAATATAGTTTAGTTTTTTGCGAAATATTTTTTTTATCTCCGAGTAGTTCTGATAATCTATTATCTAATTCGTTATTATTTTTTATATATTTTTCTGATTGAATTAATGCTCCTAAGTCATATTTCTTTTTTTCAAAAAACCAATTAAATGAATAGGGAAAGTTAATTTTCTTGTAGTAAAAATCTAAGCATAGAGATGGAATTCCATAACGTGCTGCTTCTAAAACTGAAGTGCCCATTCCAGCAAAAAGATCTGATTTAATAATATATTCTTGAAGTTCATCGTGATCAATTTTTTTATAATGTTTTATTTTGAAATTCTTGTGTTTATGCTTTGGTAATGAAAATATATGATTACCATCGCCTATGATCTTAAGATTGAAATTATATGTTTTAAGATATTTGGAATTATTTAGAGATCTTATAAAATAATTGAGAATATGAATTTTAAAATTGTCTAATCTTCCTATCCATAAAATATTTATCGTATCATTAATTATATTCGAATACTTGATATCAGATTCTATATCATTCAAGCAAACGGGAGCTAAAAGTGGCTTTGAAAAATTTAAGTCCAATAACCTTGATGTAAACTCAAATGTATCCTGACTCATAAAGAATAATGCCTTTTTTTTATGCATCAAATTGATGGTATTAATTAATCTATTAGTATGATGCCTAAAAATTGTCTTTGAAAAAAATTTGAAAAATTTTGAGTTATTATACTGATAATTTTTAATTGCGTCTATAGGAATTATAGTTTGAATAAAATTTGCTTGATATAAAGTCCAAAAAATTATTTTATTGGATTTATGAAACTTTAGATTAGTTGGTATTGTTTCAGGTAAAATTGACTGAAAAATTATCGTAGAATTTTTAGGTAATATAATTTCAGAGTCTTTTTTATATTTGATTAGTTTTATTTCTTTAAACTTATCTAGCTTTCTTGCCATATATCCATTTTTAAAATCTACAATTATAACATTATTTCCTCTTTTCGAAAGTGCCTTTGCAAACCTAAAAAATAAGACTGGTACTCCACTTACTCTATGATATGGGAAAAAAAATACAATTGAATTTTTCTGATTAGTATTCATTACAAATATCAATAATGTAATCCAATTCACTTTGTTTTAAGTGAATATTTGAAGGTAAGCTTAATACAGTTTTATGTATTAACTCTGATATAGGAAAGCTATCATTTTTAAATTCATTATAAGCTGCTTGTTTATGAGGAGGAATCGGATAGTGTATTATAGTTTGAATATTTTTACTTTTCAAGTATTCTACAAAATCTTCTCTATTATCAATTCTAACTACATACAAATGCCAAACATGTGAGTCTTTATTATTTATACATTTTGGTAAAATTATTTTTGGATTATTAATATTATTTGAAAGATATTCAGCATTTTTTCTTCGAACTTCATTGTCTCTATCAAGATTTTCAAGTTTTGCTATTAAAAAGGATGATTGCAATTCATCGATTCTACAATTATAACCTTTATATTTATTAAAGTACCTTTTTTCGCTTCCATAATTCCTCAAATTTTTAATTACATTGAATAATTCCATATCATTAGTTGTAATTGCTCCAGCTTCTCCAAGAGCTCCCAAATTTTTTGTTGGGTAAAAACTAAATCCTGAAGCATCTCCTAAGCAGCCAGCCTTTATATCATGATATGTTGCTCCATGTGCTTGAGCAGAGTCCTCAATAATTTTTAAGTTATATTTTTTTGCTAGATCAGATAAGATATTGGAAAAAGCAATTTGACCGTAAAGATGAACAATCATTATACCTTTAGTTTTTGAGGTAATTTTGTTTTCAATTTTAGTAATGTCGATATTGTATGTATTGATATCTGCGTCAACAAGCACGGGCTTAAGACCTGATTCAGATATTGATAAAATTGATGCTATATACGTATTTGCAGGTACAATAATTTCGTCGCCCTTGTTAAAAATACCCATCTCAATGTATGCTATTAATATTAGTTTTAATGCATCTAGTCCATTCGATATTCCTAAAGAATATTTAGACCCACAATATTCTCCAAATTTTTTTTCAAATTCCTCAGTTTTTTCACCAAGGATAATTTTTTCACTTTTAAGAAAACTTTCAAACCGATTTTTGAAGTCTTCATCATATTTTTGATTAATTTTTTGAACGTCAAAAAATTTAATTTTTTTATTTTTCATTATGAATACTCTTGAATTTTTCAAAGTCATTAATATAATCATTCTCGTCATAAAGATGAGAAGCAAGAACTAAGCAAATTGGATTATTTTCAAAATTAAATATTTTAACCCAAGTAAGTGGATTTACTAAAAGACCTTTATTAGGATTATCCAGTGTAATTATTTTATGTTCTGATTTATAAAATAACTCAACATCAAAACTACCATCCAAACATATTAAGAATTGTTTACACTCATAATGAGCATGATTTGCTCTATCACCTATCATATCTTTTATATAAAAAATTCTTTTAAAATCAAAAATTAAATCTTTATCCTCCTCAACAAAAAATAATGATCCACTATCTCTTGAAAAGGATTTTATATCTACTATTTTATAATAATCACTCATAATTAAAAAATTTCATATAATCTGCTAATTCTTTATTGATAAAATCAATTTCTGATTGTTTGTCGTAATTTTTCCAAAGACCTATATTTGATTTAGATTTGTTTACATTTATTGATTCTTTAATCAAATCTATGTCATCAAATTTCACGTTAAGGAAGTTAGATATTTTATTAACAGCTTCATCAAATCTAAAAACTATATCTTCAAACTTTAAATTAAGAACCCTATTTGAATTATTAAAATTACATCTAGTTAATAATATTTTTTCTCTCATAATAAAGTGATTTAAATTACTACTTAAAGTAAAAGATTTATGGTGCCTATCAATAGATTTCTTTGTTTCAAAATCAGGAATATAATTATCATTAGACTCTTTTGTTGAAACATAGATATCTCTTGGATCTCTCCATACAACTATTAAATATGGATTTTTAAAAAAATTAAAATATTTTCCAGGATTATATGGTTCAAACATATTATTGGTACATACAATATCTTTTCCTGAATTAAATAATATATTTTCAAGGTATAATTGAGTTTTAGCATCAAAATCATTTGCACTTGAAAAAATTAATTTATGTTTATGATTATAATTAAATAGTCTTACCCCAATTCTTTTAATTAAACGATTAAATCTACTATTATATATCTCTGGATATGGCCAAACAGATTTAGTTTCAAAATCTATTAATGAATCAATATAATCATATGAAATTTGTTCAAAATCGCATTGTAAAATCTCATTATAATTCCATCCATTTGAATTCAATATTGATTTTACATTAGATATTTTTGCGGAAGGTGAAATTGTTTTAATTAAATGTCTAAACTGTGAAATTGCCATATCAACACGGTTTGGAGAAAAATTATCTACTAGATTAGATTTTAAATTAATTAAACCTCCATAAACTCTTAAAAGATTGAATTCAAATAATGGATTATGTACATGGATTTTAGCATGATGGCTTAAAATTTGGTTAACTAGAGTTTTACCAGAATGACCAATGCCACAAACATCAATTACTTTTCTATTTATCGTTTGCATTTTTTTTAAAATGATTTATCAAATTTTCCACTGCACTTGTTTCCATAAACGTTCTTCCTTCAAAAGAGTATGAACCAATGTGAGGAGTTAAAATTACGTTCTTATAATTGACTAGATTGCCGTTATAAGGTTCATCACAAAAAACATCTAACCATGCACCAGCTATTTTACCATTCTTAAGATAAGTCTCTAATAAACTTTCATTCAATACCTCTCCTCTTGAAGAATTTAAAATATATACGCCCTCTTTCATTTGATCATATTCATTTTTTGATATTATTTCAACTTCGCTACTAGAATGAATTGATATAATATCTACTTTAGGTAAAACATTACTCAAGTCACTATAGAAATGAACATCAGAAGAAAAATCATTTTTTAAAAATGGATCGTAAATATGAACACAAACATCGAATGGTCGTATTAAATCATGAACTTTTTTTGCTATATTACCATATCCAATGAATAATATATCCTTTTGATATAAAAGATTACCATAAACTTTTTTCCACTTACCATTGTGTAAATCATTATTTGCTTGAGGAATTTTTCTAAGTAATGATAATAGAGATGCAACAGTAATTTCAGCTACAGATTGTGTTGGACCCAAGGGAGTGTTATAAACTGAAATATCAAATTTCTTTGCTGCAACCAAATCAACATTATTCATACCGGTTCCAACCCTTGAAATGACATCAAATTTTGAGCTTTTAAAAATTTCTTCGTCGAGAATTTCCAGTCCAGCAAGTAAACAATTATATGAAGGCTGTAAAGATAAAAGTTCTTTTTTTGTGAGTTTACGTTCGAGAGGATTTAATTTATATTCAAAATTATTTGCTTCTAAAAGCTCAAGTGGTGAATTATCAAATTCTGCAAACTTTGAAGTTGTAATTAAAACTTTATTTTTTTTCATTTTGACTGTAGCCATAAAGAAATAATGTGGTTATAAACAAGATGTACATCTTCGATTGGACCGTATAAACCTTTTCTTGATTTTACAATGAATGAATAATCACAAATTTTAGATAATGCTCCACCATCAAAACCTAAGAATCCAATAGTTTTTCCTAAATTTCTTTCTTTTATCAATTCGACAGCATTAATTAAATTTTTTGAATTTCCACTTCCTGAAAAAACTATTAAAATATCACCTTTTTGAAAATTAATTTCAATTTGACTTTTAAAAATTTCATTAAAACTCAAATCATTTGATATTGCAGTTAAAGATGGAATATTATCATTTAAACTTACAATTCTAATTTTATCTTTTTTAGAAGATCTCTTAAAAACATCAAAACCCACATCATTGACAAAAGTTGATGCTGTAGATGAAGATCCTCCATTTCCTGCCACAAAAATAGTATTATTATTTTTTGAGGAATCTTCAATTATAGAAACTACTTTTTCAAGTTGACTATAATCAATATCTGCTAATAAATCTTTTAATAATGAGATATAATCCTTAGTAAAATTTAAAAGACTTGAACTATCTAAACTTTTTTTAATATCATTTGACATATTTATTATACCATTCAGAATCATCTGAATAGATCTCCTCAATTAATTTCATTACTCTTAATGATTCATCCAAAGTACCATTTATTACTTTCTTATCATTATATATACAATTTGCAAATTCATCTACTTCTTTTTTCCAAGATAAATCTTCCTGCGAAAATGTAAATCTTTTTTTATTTTTTGATCCACTATTACTATTTGATCTTGGAATAAAAATTAATCTCTCTTTTCCATAACTTTTTGATCCAGAAAGAATTCCTGATAAAACTAACAAGCCATTTTCGAGCGTGATTTCTAAATTGAATCTGTGTTGCCATTGTGTTGCAGATGAATGAATTGATACTATTTGGTTATGTTTACTTTTTAATAATGCAAATGCATTATCTTCAACATTCTTATTCCAAAAAGAATTAGAAATCATACTCTTGACCTCAACTATGTCACCAATAAATAGATTTATCATGTCGAGCATATGTATTCCTTGATCTAAAAGTATTCCACCGCCAGCAAATTTTCTTTTAGACCTCCAGCCTTTAGACATAGTAACAATCTTACTTTTACCATATACACCTCTTATGTTTACTACTTTTCCATATTTTTTATCACGAATAATATCTCTTGCTTTTAAAACTGAATCATGATATCTATGATTAAATCCATATTTAAGTTTTAATCTATTTTTTTTCTCATAAAATTTTTTCACTTCTAATAATTCACTATGATTTCTTGATGGTGGTTTTTCACAAAATACATGAATATTCCTCTTAAGAGCACTGATTGTTATATCTTTTGCCAAATAATTAGGCATGCATATAAAAATAGCGTCTAAATCATTATCAAAAACATCTTGATAGTTTTTGTAGTATTTTATTCCACCTCGTATTAAGAAATTTTTCTTATACGAAATATCAGAGATTGCACTTAATTCAAAATTAGGATTTTCAATAATATATTTTTTACGTTTTTTACCAACAACGCCACAACCAATTATTCCAGTTTTAATTGTCATGAGGATTTATCTATAATTTTAGATTTTCTTCCAATAACTAAACTGTTTGATGGTACATCTTTCGTAACAATTGCACCTGCAGCAATTGTGACATTTTCTCCAATTTTTATACCAGGGAGTATAACTGCACCAGCTCCAATTGAGGTATTAGCTCCTATAATCGTTTCTGGATATTTTATAACTTTATTTTCATGTCTTCTTGATTTTGGATATTTATCATTAGTAAAGGTTACATTTGGTCCTACAAAAACATTATCCATAATTCTTATGCCATCCCAAACCTGAACACCATTTTTTATTGTAACATTATTACCAATAATTACATTATTCTCGATGAAACAGTGAGAGCAAATTTGGCAATTATTACCAATTATTGCATCTGGCAAAATAACGCAATATTGCCAAATCTTAGTATCATTTCCAATTTTTTTAGATTGAATATCTGAATTCTTATGTATCATATTTTAAAGTAAATTTATTTTTTTTAATTGGTCTATTGTATCAGACCAGTTTTCAAACCTTATTCCTTTGTCATCAATATATATTAAAGCATTTGGTTTAACGTGTACAATATCTACAATTGTATGACCTATGTTGTGCTTTACAAGCCACTTTCTAATTAACTCTTTGCCATTTAGTCCTCCTACCAAAGGCCTCTCAGGATTACATTTACAGCTATGAATAATAAGCTCAAAACCATTATCATACAAAAATTCTAAAGACTCTAATGCTCCCTCAATTGGATCATCATATAAGGTTCCATCAGCAAAACCTTTTGAATTTTTATAAATTACTCCATCAAAATCTAGACAAATAACCGATTTTTCATTTTTTTTAACCATTTTTAAAAAATCACTTTTTATCATTCTAAAATCCTTTTGTCAATTTAGATAAAGTGCGATCTAAAATAATTGCATCTGTACTGAATGCAATGAATTGGTAATTTTCATTAATTCTTTTATCAACTTCGCCAGGTATGGGCTCAACTATATGGATACCTTTTTCTTTTTTTAATGATTTGCTTATAACATTATAGCTCTCAATTAAAGACTTAAACTCTTTTGAATCAAAATTGCCTGGCTTATTAATTGATGAAGATAAATCATATGGACCAATCATAGATTTTTTAATATCTTTATAACTTAAAATATCCTTTAAGTTTTTTATAGCTTCCTTTGATTCAATAATAGGAATAATCTCAATATTTTTTGAATCCTTTGTAATATATTCATCAAACTTATTTCCATATCCCTGACTTCTAGAAAGACCCATTCCTCTATTGCCTTTTGGTGAATAAAAAGCATAGTCAAAACATTTTTGAACATCTTCGACGTTTTTAATATTTGCAACAATTAATCCGCAGGCTCCTGCATCTAGAATTTTATTTATTAACGCTTTATTAATCTCAGCAATTCTCACATAAGATTTTTTATTATATTTTTCACATAAAGAAATAATCTTTTTTAATGATTCAAGACTAATAGTAGAATGCTCTAAATCAACACAAATCCAATCAAAATTATACTGTAATATAATCTCTGTAGATTCATAATTATCTGTAGTAATCCAAGTGCCTATAGAATGTTCATTTTTCATTTATATATTTCCTTTATATCATTTCTAAAATAATACCAATAGAAAATTAATAATAGAGTAAAAATTAAAAACTTATTTATTGAAAATAGTTGAGAATTATCAATTGCATAAATAGATATTAAAATAGTCAAAAATGATATTATAGAAATAATGAATAAATTGAATTTTTCATAATGCACTTTGACAAGTCTGTTAGAAGTATAAGAAACCGTAACCATCAAAAGAAAATATGTTATTAATGTTGCTACTGCTGCACCATAATATCCAAATTTTGGAATTAAGATAAAATTCAAGATAATATTTATTGGTATATGAACGAGCAATATTATTCCTTTATACATTGGCTTTCTATTTTTAAAAATACCTAAATCCACAATATTTAGCATACCATAGATTAAGTGAGCAAATATTACAAATGGTACTATATATTGGGCTGGATCATAGTCAATATTATTTGAAAAAATCAGAAAGAACTCTTTAATAAAAATAATAACTAATAAAGCTAGTATAGATCCTATAAGATAATAATAAGTCAATACTTTTGATGAAAGAGTATCAATATTCTTATTTAAATTTTCGCTTCTAATAGTTGCCCAGACCTTAGAAAAAGGAATAATAAAAATCATATGTATTAGCATAGCAATTTTATACCCAAAAGAATAGACTCCAACATCGCCTAAAGATAAGTATTCATTAATAAAGAAACGATCTATCCAGTCTATAGCATAGTAAGAAAAACCGCTCAATAATTGAGGCAAGCCAAAAAGTATCTGAACTTTAAATTCATTCTTTTGAGGTGAAAGTGATAAGTAATTTTTACACAAAAAAAGTAAAATTATTGTTGCAATACCATATGATAGAATGAATGCAATAACTGGAGAAAGGATACCATAGTCATACCTGAATAATAAAATCCAAAGAGATAATAAAAAAATAGAACTAGAAAAAATGCTAACGGAAACTATATGTAAAGACTTTAACAATAATCTTAATAGAAGATAAAAAAACTGATTAATAAAGAGTAGTGTTGAAGATATTAAAATTAATAATATATGATTTTTATAAATTGTTGTTTTAAACAATAAAACAGATAAGTGTTCGCAAAAAATTAAACCAAACGAAATTTGCATAATTGCGCCCAACAAAGTGATATATAGACTAGTAGTAGCTACCTTTTTTCTTTCTTCTAAATCATCATAATCAAAATAGGACCTAGTTAAAGCTGATGTTGCTCCTAAATAAAAAACTGATGATGCAAAAGTTGATATAAGAATTAAGAATGAGAAAATACCATATTCTTCGATTGAAAAGTGCAAAGTATATAAAGGTAAAACTATAAAACCTACAATAGCATCAAATGCACTTCCAAATCCATAGACTAGACCATGAAAAATATAGTTTTTAAGCTGTGATGTTATTTTACTCAAGAGATTGATTTTTAAATGTTATCATTGATAAAAATAATATTATCATTGGATAAGAAATTGGAAAAGTTTGAAAAAATCCATAACCTATAATAGAATAAATTCCACAATAACCTATGCTATTAATACCTGTTACTTTATGTGCAGTAGAAGCATTAAATATTATGATATAAAAAAACATTAATAAAAATATTAATCCAAATATACCATACTCAGCAATCACTCTAACGTAAAAGTTATGTGGGTCTGTTGGATGATATGCTGTTGCAATTTTATTATAGAATTGAAATTCTGCATCTTCCATAATAGATAAGTTTGCTTTCATTGGAACTATATTGCTTGTCATCATTTTTTCTAAATTTCCTGGACCAGCGCCAAAAAAAGGAGAGAAATAAAAAACATCCATTCCTCTTTTTCTTGCAGCGCTCCTATCTTTTGAAGAGCTAAAATTAAACCAGCCTTCACCTTTAATTAAAGATCCATCAACAATATTAGTGTTGAAAGATTCATTAAAAGTATCATTAAATCTAGAAAAAATATCTTTTGGTAATATATTAACTGTTAAAAATAATATCACTAATGCTGTCATTATTCTATTGAATGACAAATACTGTCGGAATTGGAAAAATAAAAATATAACAGAAGATATTATTAAGAGCAGAATTGAAGATCTTTCATATGTATTAAAAACAGAGAGAGCTATAATTGGAAAGAAAAGTAATATATATTTATTTCTTTTCACTAACCCTAATAATCCTAGTAGTCCATAAAAAAGTATCATTCCTGAAGCAAGTGATCCCGAGTGTATAACGCTCCTGAATGCTCCTCTATAGTTTAAACTAAAATATTTTATAGCCCCGGGGAGAAAATCAGTATAGCGAGCTATAAAAAATTCTGCACATGTAACAAAAACTGTTAATAAAAATAATTTAAAGATAATATAGTAGTCTTCTTTTCTTCTAATGCCAAGAAATATAACAATAGAAAAAATTAATCCCTCATAAAGGTGTAAAAGGTGATCAAATTGAGCTAAATAATTAGTAGATAGAGATTTTGATAAAAAAAGATTATAGTATAATGTGGCAATAATGGAAGTACTAAAAATTGTGGAGAACATTAAAAATAATCTTTTAGATAAATAGGTAAATTCAATATAAATAGAGGAAAATATTTTATATGAAATTGATAATAATATGAAAAAATTTATAATATGATAAAATGAAAAATTTGTAGGAAGTAAAAGATTGTCAGATAAACTCATACCATTGGTTAATAGTGAATCAAGAACTGGAAGGACAGGTTTTTTTGGAAATAATAAAAAGAAAAATAACCACATATAAAATGAAAAAAAGTGATTATTGCGATAAATTGGGTAGAAAATTAGCACAAAAAGAAAAATTAAAGCTATATTATAAATGAAAAAATTAAATGCTGAATAAGGATAAAAATATCCTATATACATTAAAAATATCCCAAAAATAAAACTGGGTATAATGTATTTTATATTGGGATCAAAATATTCAATTAATTTCAATTATACATTAACTATCGATTGAAGATAGGTTCCATATTCATTATTAAAACGCTTAGATAGATCTAATAATTTTTCTTTAGTAATAAAATTTTTCATAAATGCGATTTCTTCAATGGAACCAATGCTAATATTTTGTCTATTTTGAATCATTTCAACAAAATTAGATGCACGTAATAGATTTTCCGCACTCCCAGTGTCTAGCCAAGTTGCACCTCTTCCAAATAACTTAACTTCTAGCTTAGATTGTTCAATAAAGTATTGATTTACAGATGATATTTCGAGCTCGCCTCGTTCTGAAGGATTAATATTTTTTGCAACATTAATTACTTTATTAGAATAAAAATATAAGCCTGGAACTGCGTATGATGATAAAAAATCTTTAGGTTTTTCAACAATTTTTTCTGCTTTCATATTTTTATCAAATTTGACTACTCCATAATCTGATGGATTTTCTACTTTAATAGCAAATATTATTCCATCTTTAGGCTCCATACAAGTCTTGAGTATATCTGTCAATCCTGAAACGTAGAAAAAATTATCTCCCAAAATTAAACATACATCATCGTTGGCTATAAAATCTTCTCCAATTATAAAAGCTTCTGCTAGCCCTTTAGGTTTTTCTTGTATTAAATATGAAAATTTACAACCATAATCTGAACCGTCTCCTAATAGCTCATTATAGCTATTGATATCTTGCGAAGTAGAAATAATTAATATTTCTCTTATACCGCCCAACATTAGTGTAGATAGTGGATAATAAATCATTGGTTTATCATATATGGGTAACAACTGCTTACTAACTGATTTTGTTAGTGGATATAGCCTTGTACCTAGCCCTCCAGCTAAAATAATTCCTTTCATAAAACTCCCTGTCTTTTTAATACATCTGACTTATCTAAACAATCATTAATCCATTTAGTATTATTTTGATACCAAAAGAATGTATTCAATATTCCTGTTTCAAAATCTATTTTGTTAGTCCAATTAATTTCTTTATTGATTTTAGAAGTATCCATAGCATATCTAAAATCATGTCCTGGTCTATCATCTACATAATGAATTAAAGATGAATAATTAAATTCTTTATCTAAAACTTTTTGAGCAATTGAACAAATTGAATGAACAATATCGTTATTTGTTATTTCATTATTTGAACCAATATTATATGATTCTCCAATAGATCCACTAGCTGAAATCTGGATTAATGCTTCTACATGATCATTCACATTGATCCAATCTCTAATATTTTTACCTTCTCCATATATTGGAATATCTTTTTTATTTATACAGTTAATTATTGTTTTAGGAATCAATTTTTCAGGGCTTTGAAATTCGCCATAATTATTGCCACAATTAGTAATCATCATGGGGAAATTATATGTATGATACCATGCTCTACATAAATGATCTGAAGCAGCTTTAGAAGCTGAATAAGGTGACCTAGGATCATAAGAAGAATATTCATCAAATAGCCCATCACTCCCTAGCGCTCCAAAAACTTCATCGGTAGAAATATGTAAAAATTTTATATCTTTGGTGCTATTCATTATATATCGTCTAGAGCAGTCTAGCATAACAAATGTTCCTACTACATTAGTATTTATAAATTCTTTTGGACTGTCAATAGAACGATCAACATGAGACTCTGCAGCTAAATGAAAAATAATATCAGGCTTAAATAAATCTAAAATCTTTGAAACTTTTTTTGATTCTATTATATCAATTTTTTCAACCTTAATATTTTTATTTTTTTCTAATTCTAAAGAAGATAGATTGCCAGCATAAGTTAATTTGTCAATAACAAGAATTGATGAATTTGGTTCTTTGGCTAACTTTCTACATAGAGCCGAACCTATAAACCCTGCTCCACCAGTAACTAAATATTTATTCATTTTTTAATTTTGATACATTTAATCTGTGTTTTCAGAAATTGATCTACCTTTAAAAGATTCCCAGTCTTTTTCTGGTCTTACTTTTAAATTAGTCTTCCATGCACCTTTTAATACTGCCATATCTATATCTAAAGATTCAGCAAAGGCTATAATTGCTTGAATATCTTTTGGAAAACAAACACCTCCAAATCCATTTTTACCATCATGGCCAGGAACATTTAAATGTGAATGACCTATTCTTCCATCTTGGACAAATCCATCTATTACATCTTCCCAGTTACCACCACATTTATTGTTTAATAATTTCATATCATTCAAAAATGAAATTTTTGTAGCAAAAAATGTATTAGCCATATATTTAATTAATTCTGCAGATTCATAATTGGTTTCTAGTATTGATAATGAATTGCCAAATCTCCATCTCAATAATCCTGCTACTTTTTCTGTATTCTCTTTAGTCCCGCCCAAAATCCATCTTGATTGATTTATAAAATCAAAATTAGCAGATCTTTCTGTTAAAAATTCTGGATTAAATACTAATCTAATATGAGGAAATTTTGACTGTAAATTTTTTGTAGTTCCAGGAATAATTGTTGATCTAATTAAGAATATTGTTTCGCGATTAGTAGAAATCTCTGCAATATCTTCAATTGCAGATTCTAATATTGCTAAATCTATACTGCCGTCTTTTTTTGATGGGGTGGGTAAAGAAATGAATACAAAATCGCTATCATTAACTGTTTCTGCTAATGAATGTTGAGACTTTGAAGGATCTTTATCATAGACTCTAGTCTCTGAATCACAGCCTACAGAAGGTGAAAAACCATGTAATACAGCACTCCCAACAAAGCCTTTGCCAATTATTCCTATTTTAGGTTTTTTCATAATGAAATATAGAAACAATAATCATTAAATAAGTTACAAAGTTTATATTTTTTTTTCATAATAAGTTGTTTCTTGAATCAAGTTTTTTGCAAAAATAATGTAGTACAATAGGAAACAGAATAATATCCACAATACAATCGCGAAAGCATCTTTTATTAAAAACAGCACATATATAATCCCTATATATACAATCCATTTTACCCAATTTGGTTGATTCCAAATTTTTATAAGTAAGTTCATAATTTACCATCTTTTCTCATTTGTGATCTGATAGAAGTTGCTGATATTTCCCCAATCTCGCTTGGTGGTACATGTTCTATTATTTCATAACCAACACCTCTTCCATAATTAATAGATTCAATATCTGGTATAATTGAAGTAATTACTTTGCCATCTGCTATTAAATCTTTTAATTCTCCTTCATGAACCATTTTTTCAATTTTTTGGGCTGTCCAAGGATTATTTTCATCTGGTTCCACATCTCTAATTGCTAACCATACTTTTTTACCTTCTTTTAGTCTTTGATTGATAAGCCAGAGATGTCCTTTGTGTAGAGGTTGCCAACGCCCAACAAACATTGAATATTTCATTTGCTTTCCTACCTTCTTTTTTTAATATATTTTTTTTCTATCAAATAATTCATTATTTGATCTGATGCTTCATCAAGAGTGATGGAATTATTTACTACATGTATCTCCGGATTTTCAGGAGAATCATAAGGAGAATCAATGCCTGTAAAATTTTTTATCTCACCACTCCTTGCTTTTTTATACATGCCTTTCGGATCTCTATTTTCGCAGGTTTCTAAAGAGCTATCTATAAAAACTTCTAAAAATTGATTTCTTTTAAATAATAACCTTACTAATTGACGATCAGATTTGAAAGGAGATATAAAAGCTGTAAGAACAATAATACCCGAATCTAAAAACAACTTAGATAGTTCTCCTATTCTTCTAATATTTTCTACTCTACTTTTTTCATCAAATTGTAAATCTTTGTTTAGCCCGTGCCTCACATTATCGCCATCAAGCAAGTAAGTTTTATAATCCATTTTAAACAGTTTCTGCTCTACAATATTTGCTATAGTTGATTTTCCACTTGCACTGAGCCCTGTGAACCATAATACAAACGGTTTTTGGCCCAATAGCTGGTTTCTATCGCTATTTTTAATAGTTGTTTTATGCCAAATAATATTGTTCATTTTTTTTCTCTTGCCGTAATAATAAACAATTAAATATTGATATTATATATTTTTTTATAATAATAAACTGAATCATTATA
>CETB01018019.1_pt1 | contig 17016 bp, 12 predicted proteins | sample 356381 | NCBI WGS metagenome assembly CETB01 (sample SAMEA2622545, study PRJEB7988) | marine metagenome | biome: marine biome (ENVO:00000447); feature: deep chlorophyll maximum layer (ENVO:xxxxxxxx); material: "saline water (ENVO:00002010), including plankton (ENVO:xxxxxxxx)" | depth 155 m | reverse complement strand
CCACTGTCCCTTGGACGCGGGAGTTCAAATCTCCCTCTCGGCGCTTCCTCACCTAATGCTTATTCTGGAAGTAAAATACCACTGCTTTGAGTTCGCTTGTGGGCTATTTTACGTTTCAGATTAACACCGATGCCTACTAGAGAGAATCCTATCGGTAAAAATGCGAAATTACTGATCAATATTTGTGTATTGTAAGCATCATACTTGTCTCTAATTTCCTTGCAATCCCAATCGCCAGGCTCATAGTAATCAGCGCCTAGAGAGACGCAAATGAATCGCTCTTCAGCTGTTACTTGATTCCTAGTTGCAAGCATATTCGTAAACGCTGAGACGGCGACAAAAAGTATCAACAAGATTACCCAAAATTTGATTTTCCTATCATATCGACTAAGAATCAAATTATCTTCAGCCACTTGATTATCAGATACAATTTCATCTGGTTTTGTGAAGAGTAGATTGCCTCCTCTCATATCTCATACTAAATATACAATTAATTAAAGAAAACTCCGGATTATTGGAATTAATCCTCTGCTCTAGATATTACATGGATTGTGCTACCTTTCTCTAGGTTGGCTTTCACATCGACTGCCCAGGCGTCTAATGAGACGTTGAGAATTGCAACCTCATCACCTTGCTTGAGGGTGTTGTAGATACTTGGCCACGCATTATCCCAGCCCTCAACTGTCACTCTACTAGTTTCATCCAAGATAACCAATCCTTTGCGTGCCCATGGTTTTCCAGTCTTACCAATACCAGACTTGAATGTTGTATAAGCGACTCTGCCAACTACATTCCACCTGGCTCTGAAATCGAATAGGCCGATGTCTCCCTCTTCGCTATGATCTGCTTTTTCAACTCGAGCATAGGGGTCGACTTTGAGTTGTAACTCTCCCTTCCAATTGGTTGAAGGAATTACCCCGACTAGACGCAGAGTGTCTCCTTTCTGAACTTCTTCAGGATAAGTAAGCACCCCTTCACTTTCTTCTGCAATGATTCTAACAAATGCAAATCCACCATCTTGTTCTATTGTGATATTTGGTGGCTTATCTGGAACATTAGTAACACTGAATGCTTCACAGAATATGTTGACTCTAGGAACCAATTCATTGAATGGTGTCAAATCATATGTCTTGAGGTCCCCAGGCGGCTGATGAACTCCTCCACTTGGCAAATCATCATCACCTGTTCCATTAGGGCACAATCCCGTCCAATCACAAGTTGAGCAGCGAGATTCTGAAGGATCTTCTTCCTTAACCCCGCCTTCCCCATATCCTCGAAGTAGCCTTGGAATAGGGGGGCAATCTTCGATTGTAACCTCGATGCCCTTGATTTCTTGCCACAAATCGTGAAGTTTAGTTTCCAATTCCGATGCTTCTTGCGCGGAAGGGACTGCAACATTCTTTCTGACACCAACCCCAAGATACCAAACTTCTAGATTATCAGGGATTTTACCTTCATGAGTAATAGACCAAAGCATTGCATAAATGCGCAACTGCTCAACATAATTACCACTTCTATCTCCACCACCCCTACTGGCTTTGAGATCCATGATTCTGATTTTGCCACCATGACGGTAAACTAGGTCGTATTCACCTTGGAACCAGTGGTCTGGATGAACTACATTCAATGAAAATGGTTCTGCATCTGGGTCTACGAACCATGGCCTAGCTATTTCCCATGCCTCCACTAGAGAGCATTCTCCTGTTCTGGCTAGAGGGTGCGGCCCTGAGTTTTCTCGGCCATCTGGTGCTGGAATAGCATGATTGACACCGTTACGCCAATCGGATAACTCCGTTTTATCAACTGTATCTCTACATTGGATAACTTCATCCATATGCATTCGTAATGCAGTTATGCACATATCTCGATATGCATCCATTGAGTATTCATGCCAATTACCTGCTTTACGGGCATTTTTGGACCATTCCTCATGCATTTCATCTCTGATTTTGGGCCAATGAATGTTAACTCTAGATTCGCACCAAGTCATGAAATCATTTGGCAACTCATCATCGAATAGAGGTAGTAGGTTATCAGCACCATTCGACATTACATCCAAAGGGGCTGAAGCGAATACTAAACCTGGAGATTCCATTAGAACCCTACATACACATTCTTCAACAGCTCTCCCCAAGAATAGAGGAGGTGATTGCGGGAATTTTAGTCTCATCTTATTTTGATAATACCACAACCTGGGGCAATCATCCCATGTGTTTGCTTGTGAGGCTGAAAGCCGGTTAAAGCGACCAATGTCATCGGTCACGGGGTCCGCACTTCGCACTGGCATGAATTAGCAAGCCCGTGATGGATTCTATTCAAGGCTTCGATTTGATTTCAATTCTAGTTGTCCGAGAATCGATACGTAATTGCACCAATCCTTCTCTCCAACCTAACTCTGCAGAAGTCAATTTTACTACGTCACCTGGTTTAATCGAGAGCATAGTGCCGTTTATGGCAGAACCGAATGCAACCACTTCAGCGACTCTCTCTCCGTCCCATAAATGGAAAGACATCATCGACCACGGACGACCATCTGATCTTCGACCATCGCGCTTCGAACAAGATAGAACTACACCCATTACATTGGCTTTAGTCCTCAACATGCCCATGCGAGTTAACTTCTTTTCAGAACTTGCTTCTATAGAGGAATTATCATCTAAATACAAACGGGGTTGTCTCCTCCAGACCCCAGGGAGAGCTCCCGTGATAACTACGTCATCTTGTGGAGATTCATGCATAGCAGGATAAGAACCAGGTTGGCTCTCTTCTAATGTCACCATCTTATCTCCTGCTTGAATCATAGCACCTAGAACCATCTCGCCGTAATGATTCGGCAATGGTCCCCAAGCGCCTTGCAGTCTGCCTTTCACATTCACTCTAGATGGTATAGAAGACAGCGGTTCGTATGGCCTAGTTATTTCTGGTGAATCAAACTCAACTTGAGTGACAGAACACCAATAGCACCCTCCTGCTTCTCCATCGCAGGGAGATTTTATTGGGAACGAATTGTCATTGTTCCATTCCTTCATCTCATCATGAATTGCCCTATACTCATCCGTTGAGAGTGGTTTCACTTCGACAACCTTACGCAAACCATTGCTAAGATACCATCCTTCTAGACCATCGCATGTCGATTCGTGGGTTTCATTCCAAAGCCATGCATAGAAATTCAACTGATCTGGTAGGGAAGAGGCGAACTTACCTTCACCATCGCCCATCTTAATGTCAATGATACGTACTTTACCATCCCACCTTAACACTAAATCACATTCACCTGCAGCCCATTTATCGCTATGGTACATCCTCTGAGGTTCAGGGTTTCTTGGATCTTTTACCCACGGCCTAGCGATTTCCCAGGCATCCTGCCAAGTAATTTCTTTACTAAACTGGTGAGGTTCGTCTTTCCATGCAATCATGCTATTCGCTTTTTCTGGCTGAGTGAAATGCGGCGGAGAATCCCAGCAAGGTGCTGGAATCTCGAACTCATGTACTCCTCCTGCGGACTCAAAACAAGCCTGGACTTCTTCTAGTTGTAATCTAATTCCGTTTTCTAACATTTGAGAGACTTTCTCTATGTCAAAATACTCATCAAAATCTCCTTTGTTCCACATAGCATCTTCAAAGGTAGATTTACCCTTTTGTAATGCTTTAGTGGCGTGTTCTTTGATTAAACTGTGACACCATTTCTCTAAATCATTGAATGATTCAACCTTTGGAGCTCTATGCATCAAAATTGAGCAGAAAGCATCCTCCACTTCTATTCCCATTACTTGGTGAGAAGAAAGGGGGCCGCGCAAACCTATTCTGTAGTTGAGAAACCATTGCTCCTTGCACCTTCTAAATGTCGTCAGTGATGATGCAGACAATCTCCCCCTAGCTCTACCTATCGATTGTGCTTCGGGAGGGATCTGTGCTGGCATTTACACACCTCATGAATCGAATGAGTAATAGTCGCCTTTACCACGTTGCTCTCTGTCCTTGCGACTCGAATTTTTGTTTATTCTAGGACGTTTTGAATCATGATCTCGGCGGAATGTAACATCGACTCCTTGAAGGAAACGATTCATTCCAGCTCGTAACTTGAAGGGACCTTCTGCCATCCCGGTTTTACCACCTTCTCCTTCGAAAACCAATAGAGAGTCTGAAACAATATCTATGAAATATACGTCATGGTCAATCACAAACGCTGCTTTTTCATTTGATTCCATTGTTTTTCGAATTGCTTTAGCAGCCTGCATTCGAGCATTAGCATCCAAATGTGCACTCGGCTCATCCAGTAGATAGAGATCGGCCTCTCTGCCCAAACAAATTGCAATAGCGACAGCCTGAGCTTCTCCGCCAGAAAGGTTGCATACTTGCTTTGTCAATAAATCATCAACCCCTAAGGCTCTAATTACATTTACACTATATTCTCCACTTCGCCACTTAGTTCCTACTTCAGCATTCAGCCAAGTCTGGACATCACAATCCATCTCTGTATCTATATGTTGAGGCTTGTAAGAAATAGATGCGTCTTCAGTTACCCATCCTGCATCGTATTCGTGTTCGCCTGCTAATATTTTGATCATAGTTGACTTACCTGTTCCGTTTGGACCTACCACTCCTACAACTTCAGATTGGTGTACCTTTCCATCAGCTGTTTTAAGATTGAAATCCCCTAGTTTTTTCTCCAAACCGCCCCAAGTAACTACAGGATTACCAAGTTCATTAGAACGATCGTTATGAGTTTTGAATTTGATTGGTTTATCACGAATCCTGACATTTTGTTCGACTAAGAATCCATCAAGGTATGCATTAATTGCCTGTCTTGTAGAACGAGCTGGAGTAAATATTCCGAATGCTCCTTTCTTCCCATATACAATATGTACCAAATCAGCAAGAACATCTAGTACTGCCAAATCGTGTTCAATGACAATTACTCTAGATTGTTCAGATAATTCTTGAATGATTTTCACAATTCTCATACGCTCGTGAATATCTAGGTAAGAGGATGGTTCATCAAAGAAATAAACATCTGCTTTCTTTAACAAAGTCGCACATATTGCAACACGCTGAAGTTCTCCACCAGACAACTGGTCAAGATTTCGTTCCAGTAAATGGTCGATTCCAAGTTTTGTAATCATCTCCTGGTAAACGCCTCTTTCGTCAACTGAAGAGAGCAGTTGACCAACTTTACCTTTTACAGCCTTTGGAATATGATCTACATATTGAGGCTTGAGTGCAACCGTTACATTCGAGTTGCTGACGTCGATTAGGAAATCTCTCAACTCTCCACGAGGTAGAGTTTGAATTACATCTTCCCACCACAATTCATCTGCTTCAAAGTCCCCAAGGTTTGGAATTATTGAGCCATTTAGAATGTTGAACGCTGTTGACTTGCCCATACCATTTGGACCTAATATTCCGACCACTGATTCTCTTGATGGAGTTGGTAACCTGAATAATCTGAATCCATTCAATGAATATCTATGAATTAAGTCCGTTTTCAATTCCGCAGGTAGGTTAACCACGACTACAGCACCACCTGGACAGTGTTTTGCTCTAACAAAACAAGGAGGACATGCGCTTTCCAAAATTTTGAATTTATCACCATTCATTTGAATGCATTCAGCGCCACATGACCCTGCCCATTTCTTTAGGTAATCATACGCTTCGCTTTTTGGCTTGCATTTTTCTTCGATAAGAACTGCAATTCGCATATATTTCCCCTCCAGTTAGTCGTTGGATACAATGTTCATGAATCAGCCGGTAGTTATGGCAATAGAATGCCAATTAGCAATCAACATAGATCTTGCCAATGGCAAGATAGTCTCAAACAAGTCCTTTGATGTGTTCGTGTCCACGAATCAGCTTGGTTGTACACGGAGTTGGGAACTTCATGCTAGCCTTGCGCAATGCATCCTTTGCAACCAGATAGTGTTCAGGTGTGAACTGAAGTGAAATGACTCTTTGACCACGCTTTACCCTTGCAGCGGTTCCTACATTCTTTCCGAAGGCACAACGCATTCCTTGAGATACACGGTCAGCACCTGCACCAGTAGCCTGCTTGTTCTCACGTAGAACGTGATGTGGGTAGGTGTGGATACGTAGAGCGTAATTCATTGCGCCAGCGGCATTTCTGATGGTAGCGTTAGAAATAACACGGGCTGCTTCTAGAGCAGTGTGTCTAATCTGACAAGACTCATCTGCGAAGAGATTTAGTTCCATTAGGAATTCTCCTGTTTCCGCAGCACGGCGATTGCCGGCGTAGAAATTTAGAATACGATTGTTCGGAACACCACCGATATACTTGCGTCGGGTATATGCAGGACCTTTGAGTCTGCGGTACATCTTTGCGGGCTTGCGTGCCATGCTTGATACCTCCGGGCGAGTTTGCGACCCACCGTCCCTATATGACCATACCGATGCAAAACAGAAAAGTCCCCGAAGGGGAAAGGTCATGGATGGAGCACTCTTAGGGGAGTTGATGTCAGGCTGGCGAAGACTCCTTGAAGAGGAATCTGAACACCAGTGGCTATCTTTCGCAGCGTTTAGCATAATTGTGATTATTGGCGCTGTGTTAATCGATTGGTCCAGTGAGTTATCAGGAGTACATGACGGCAGCACTCTAGATGTTGATGGCATTGTTATGGATTCTACTGGCGATTCAATTCTTTACCAAGAAGATGACGGGATTAGAATAAACCACAATGAAACGGTATTTGGTGCGCCATATGCTACTTGCCTTGAGGAGTATCGTGGCATGATACTTGCTTGCTTGGGAACTGAAGGAATGCTAGGTTTCATCGGAGATGGAAGTCCAGATTGTGACGAGTCTTGGTGTCAATTTAGTATCGGTGAAAACATTACAGCAAACCAAGTATCAGGCAATGGTTTAGACATCCTTATGGTGGTACAAGAAGGAACAAGTAACTCTCTAGCAGCATTTAGATTCGGAGATTCAAACCCTGAACCTGTGGTTTCCGACCATGAAGGAAACATGCATCTTGATGTCATTACACCAACTGAAGAAGGATGGTTTGTAGGAGGTTCATGGCAAGCACCCGCTAACTGGCTGGGCTCTAATCCAACCTCGCCGCCAATGTATGAATTGGTTCTGCATGTGACTTGGGATGGAATAAACGCACCAGCAATTGAAATCGTCCACTTAGGCAATGAAGGTACAATTCATGGAATATTCGCTACGGATGAAGGATTCATTGCAGCAGGTACCTCGGATACTGTCTCCATCAATGATGGCGAAATAGAACCTTTAGGAATTTCTAGTTATGCAGCTATAGGAGATAACAATGGCGACGTGTGGCTATTCGGCGGAATAGGTACCAGTACCATTGCAATTATTTCAGACGGACAGATAAGCATTGAAAAATTGCCTGAGCCGCTAGATCTTTTGCCATCATTTGCCACTTGCGATGAAGATGGAATTATTTCAATTCATGGTTCAGATAGTTCAGACAACCCATCTGAATTGTCTATAGATAGTAATGCACGGAGTTCATTTACTAGCCTGAGAGGTATTCTGGACCTGGGTTTCATATTAGTTTCATTACTGATATTTTCAATTATGGGCTGGAATATTTCCGAGGCTATACGTAAGGGCGAAGTTTTCTGAAACATTTACCGAACATTCCGTAGGAATGAACAAATCTCAAGGGCATCATTTACGAACCCCCTTCAAGGTGTGTACACCCTAGCGCAAGCAATGGAAGTGTCCCGATGGCGAAAAGAGGAATGATGGACCAGTATATGGACATCAAGACAGAACATCCTGATTCTGTACTATTTTTCCGCATGGGCGACTTCTATGAGCAATTCCATGATGATGCAGTTGTCGCTTCAGAAGTCTTAGGATTAACTCTGACTAGTAGAGACAAAAAGGCATCAAATCCGATCCCTATGGCTGGTTTCCCTTGGCATGCATTGGAGGATAACCTCAGACAGATGCTGCAAGCAGGTCACAAGGTCTGCGTAGCAGAGCAAGAAGAAGAACTTAGAGAAGGAGCTAAGTTACTAGAAAGGGTAGTAACCAGAATTTACACTCCTGGTTCACTATACGAAGAGAGTCTGATTGGGACTGATGAAGTTGCAGGATTAGCAGCAATTTCTCTCAAGGGTGATGGTTTAGGAATCGCAATTCTTGATGCTTCGACCAGTTATGTTTGGACTGTCGAACACCATGGAGATGAAAGATGGTCTCGACTCCTAGATGATTTGCTGAGAAGTAATCCGAAAGAATTGATTTTTTCACCTAGAGACGCTGATAGAGAAGAATTAAGGCAAGTAATTTCACAAATTGATGGTGTAACACTTTCACAGCACAGCACATCGAAAAGAAAGGGACAAGATGCCCTAAAAAATATCCTCGAAGTTGCCGACTTAGGCCACATCGACCTTGGAGATTCCCCTTTAGCAATGGATGCTGCAGGCCTAGCTGCAGATTACCTTGCAGCAATGCACATCGTTGATTCAATTGACTTTAGAGAAATCGAAATAATGCGGCCTGAGGGAAATATGATAATCGATCAAACTACTCTCCGCAACTTGGAGTTAATCCAAACCTTGGCAGGAGAGAAGGAAGGTTCCTTGTTAGGCGCAATAGACAAATGCCGTACTTCAATGGGTAGAAGGACACTCAAACAATGGTTATTGCGTCCTTTGGCAAACAAAGAGAAAATAGAGGAAAGACAAGATGCAGTTGCATCTCTAGCAAGATCTTCTAGGCGCTTAGACGACTTACGTAACAATCTCAAAGGCTTGAGAGACATGGAGAGGCTAGCAACTCAACTTTCTTACAACCGTTCGGGAGGGCGTGATTTAGTTGCAATCGGCTTAGCACTGGAAAGGATGCCTAGGTTAAAGGCACTCTGCCTGGAAGTCGACGACTCTTTACTAAACAAATTATCTCAAGATTTAGATGTTTTAGAAATGATGAGAATAGATATCCAAGCGAATCTCAATGACGAGCAGCCTCTCTCATTGCGCGATGGTGGGATTATCAGAGAAGGAATAGATACCAAATTAGACGAATTGCGAAAGGCTGCTGCAATAGGCCACAAGTGGTTCAAAGACCTTGAAATTCAAGAAAGGGCTCGATTAGAGATTCCATCACTGAAAGTCAGACATAACCGTCAAATCGGCTGGTACATAGAAGTCACTAAGACGCATTTGTCTAAAGTTCCTGAAGATTGGAATAGAAGGCAACAGATGACCAATGGCAACAGATATGTCACTGAAGAATTAGTTGAATGGCAGGACAAATTAGTAACTGCTGCTACCAAAGCCAATGCTATCGAATATGACATGTTTAGAGACCTGAGAGATAGGTGCAGAGAAAAATCCAGAACACTCGGAATCATCAGTTCCTGTGTGGCTCAAATCGATGTATTGCAGTGTTTTGCTGAAATCGCAAGAAATCGATCATGGACTCGACCTACAATTTCCGAGGATGAGAGATTGATTTCCAAAGGCCTACGTCACCCTGTTTTAGAGGCGCAGAGTGGATTCGTACCAAATGACCTCAGGCTGGACAAGAATCGTCGTTTCTTACTAATAACTGGACCGAATATGGGAGGGAAATCAACCCATCTTCGTTGTGCTGCTCTTCTATCGGTATTAGCACAGGTTGGTTCATTTGTTCCAGCAAGTAGTGCACAAGTAGGAATGGTTGACAGAATTTTTACCCGTGTTGGGGCATCCGATGATATTCGCAGAGGACGCTCAACATTCATGATGGAAATGATGGAAGTCGCTCATATTTTGAAAAGAGCAACTGAAAAATCACTAGTTCTATTGGATGAAATCGGTAGAGGTACATCTACCTTCGATGGTTTATCTATCGCTTGGTCTGTTACTGAAGACATCTGTAAACGAATTGGTTCGAGAACTCTTTTCGCAACTCACTATCACCAACTTATTGGATTGGAAGGAGAAGCTGAAGGACTGGTCAATGTTCATGTTCAGGTTGCAGAATCAGATGGTGAGTTAAAGTTCCTACACACTGTTTCTGACGGACCTTGTGACGACTCATATGGAGTCCAGGTGGCTGCTTTAGCAGGATTACCAAGACATGTGGTAGAGCGCTCTAGTGACTTGTTAGGATTCCTAGAACAGCAAGCGCACGGTGCTAAGGCTGGGGAAAAAGGAGCACCGACTGCTCGAAGTGTAGGCCAATCTTCTCTCCTAGGTTTTGTTGGACAACCGCAAGTTAGAGTTGAAAAAGACGCTTTAGGTGAAGCATTGAAGCACGCAGTTTCTAGCATAGACCCTGATACAATGAGCCCAAGACAGGCTCATGATGCACTGTACCAACTGTTGAAATTAATGGAGGGTGAAAAATGATTCAGCCCTCTAGAATAAAGCAACTAGACGAGCGAACAATCGGTCATATTGCAGCCGGAGAAGTTGTTGAGAGACCAGCCCAAGTCGTAAAAGAATTAATCGAAAATTCCATCGATGCTGACTCTTCAAGAATCACTATTGAAATTGAGCGAGGAGGATTTGATTTGATTCGAATTACTGATAATGGCTCAGGAATTCATGAACAGGATTTATCGCTCTCTCTAGATAGACATGCAACAAGTAAACTTTCGAGCGAAGAAGACCTAGCAGCAATCGGAACTTTAGGATTCAGAGGTGAGGCTTTGGCCAGCATTGGAATGGTTAGCAAACTCTCGATTTCGAGTAGACCACTCGGAACCGAAGGACGAAAAATCGTCATGGATAATGGAAACAAGGGTAAAATCGAGCCTGCAGGAGTTGCAGAAGGAACTTCGATAGAAGTTTCTCATATCTTCGCAAATCAACCCGCAAGACTCGCTTTCCAACGCAGGCCCGCCACTGAAACAAGTAAGATTGTCGATGTTGTTGTTTCGCACGCAATCAGTCATCCTGAAGTTGGATTTAGGTTAGTCAGTGATGAAAAAACGATTTTGGAGGTTCCTGCAGTAGATGAAATGGAAGATCGCTTGTATGACGTACTAGGCAGGCAAGCTGGAAAAATGATTCAGATTTCTGAACCTCCTGGAGATTCAGATGCTCCAGGTGATGAAAACTGGTCTGGATGGATCTCAACCCCTGATATTACTAGAGGCAAGGGCGATGAAATTCATATTTTGATTAATGGAAGACCAGTTGCAGCACAACCTTTCCTACAATCTATTCGCAGAGGATATCGTACAAGATTGATGCAAGGTAGGCACCCAGTTGCAGTATTACTTCTTGATTTGCCTCACGACGAAGTAGATGTCAATGTCCACCCTACCAAAAGAGAAGTTCGATTAAGAAATTCTTGGCGTGTTTTAGAGAGACTTGAACGTAGTATAGCATATACCCTAGAATCTACACCGACAGAACCTGAATCTAGTGGTGGAATAACTGGAATAACATCTTTAGCACCTGAGACTCAAGAAAGGAAAGTTGTAGAAAAACCTGCATGGGCACAAACTGCTCAAATTTCTCTTACTGGAGATAAACCAATTGATGTGAAGCAGAAAGAAAAGCCTCGACCAATTTCAAAATCAGAGTCATCTCAAACCACTATTACAGGAACTGAAGCGATTTCTCCTGCCTTATCGATTGCCGAAAGAGAGTTGCATAGGCACGCCGGCCATGACACTGAAGATATCGACAACACTGAACCTCTAGGCCCTATAATCAATGATTTACCTGCAATGGAACCTCTTGCTCAATTTGCTGATTCGTATATTTTAGTTCAAGCAGAAGAGGAATTACTTCTAATTGATCAGCATGCATTGCATGAGAGAATTCGATATGAGAGATTGAGGCATGATGAAAGTCTTTGGCAGGCCCAAGAAAGAATCACTCCAGTACCCCTAGACCTAGATGCAAGACAAGTTGCAAGATTGGAAGCGAGGATTGAAGATTTAACAAATATTGGATTTGTAATTGAAAAGAAGGCTGCGGGATTTTCTATAACTAGTGCCCCTGCTCTCCTATGTGCGAACGAATTGGAGCCATTCATGCATGATATTTTACTAGATATGAGTGAAGATGGAGCTCCTCTGGAGACCATTGAACAACGCAAGGACCACCTAGCATTCCTGAATTCGTGTAGAGGCGCTGTAAAAGCAAATGAAAAACTGAATTTATCACAAATGCGAAGACTACTCGATGACATGCGTAGAATTCCAAACCCTTGGGCTTGTGTTCATGGTAGACCTACTGCGATGAGAATCCCATTGAATGCTCTTGACCACCATTTCGGACGTCATGGTTGATCTTTGACTTTCAAACCAAGGCCAATAAGCTGTTCTAAGTAACTCGGCCATGCAACTTTATGCAAATCAGCACCTTCTATTAGGCCACCACATATTGATGCCAAAAGAATCGCAGTCATCTGAATTCGATGGTCACCATATGTTTCAACTAGGCCATCTGGCCTAATTGGAATTTGGCCTCCAGAAACAGAAATTCCTCCCTCATGTATTGTTGAATTAATTCCAAATCTCGAAAGTAATTCCACAGTTTTAGTAATCCGATTTGATTCCTTGAAAGCGGCGTGCTTCGCACCACTAATTGTACCTCCTTCACCCAATGCTAGCCAAGCAGCCATAGGAGTGATCAAATCATTTGAATCACGTAGGATAGTGTTCTCAAGGTCATGCCCAATAAGATCCACAGAATCCGGTTTATTCTCAACTTTAATTCCTGCTAATTTTGCAAAAGCCATCATCGAAGCATCAGAAGGTATGACTACATCTGGGCATTTCACACTCCATGGAATCCCAGGCTTTTTTGCACCTGTTTGCTGGCACAAATCCCAAGTTAATTTCGAATGCTTTCGGGACACTGCTTCTCCATTTGTTTCAATAGAGAAGCCCTTGGTTCGCGGAGTCATTAACATTAATGCAGAGTGGAATTGTGAGGTTTTTGAAACATCGATAGTTACAGAATTAGCATCAAATGGCCCGTTTAAATTTAGAGGATACTCAGATTCATTCGAAGCAATCTTAGCACTTATCCCTAAAGATTTTACCAAATGTAAGGAACTCCTTGCTCGTAGGCTTGCATCACCATCGATAGTTACTGGGAAATCACATGTTGCTGCTTGAGCGATCAAAAATCTAAGTGCTGTTCCACTATTTTTACAATCTAGAGTTTTACTTGAAGGTTTGAAATCACCTCCTGTCATAAATTGCCCATCCCAAGTAATTCCCAATTGAACTAAACAATCAATCATGGCTTGGACGTCTTCCCCAATCTCCCACATTTCAATCTTAGTTGGTGATTTATCCATACTTGCTAGGGTTAACCAGCGCATTGAATGGCTCTTCGAAGGAGGTAATTTTAGTGAACCTGAGAGAGTGCTTGGCTCTATTTCAAGCACATTTCCCATACCGTGTTTAGCGGTAGTACCAGGCATTGTCACCCCTCCCATGTACTCAGCCAAGGGGCATTAGGAGAAGAAGGCATCCAATGCACATATTGAAGTGCGTCTTTCTGTAGCGTATGACATGGTCACCGATTTGCTAAATCGCCCTTTGCGTGACCTGAGAATCTCTCTGACCGATCGTTGCAATATGAGATGCAGATACTGCATGCCTAGAGAGCATTTTGATTCTCATGAATTCCTAGCAAAGAAGGAAATCCTATCTTATGAAGAGCTGACTACCATCGTAGAATCACTTGTCCCATTGGGTTTGACCAAGGTACGATTAACTGGCGGTGAGCCCTTGTTGCGAAGGGATGTCTGTTCTTTCATCGAAATGTTACCTAAAGAATTAGATTTGGCGATGACGACGAATGGAATCCTACTAGAAAAGTTCGCTAAAGACCTCGCTGCTGCTGGATTGAATAGGGTGACTGTTTCTCTAGATGCTCTTGATGTGGAAACATTCCAAGCCATGGGAGACACTAATGAAACACCAGAAACCGTACTTCGAGGGATAGAAGCTGCGCGAATGGCAGGGCTAACCGTGAAAGTGAACACCGTTATTCGAGCAGGTTACAATGAACATTCTGTTGAAAGGGTTGCAGAACGATTTGTGGGAACAGAAGTTGTTGTGCGGTACATCGAATTCATGGATGTTGGCGAAACAAATTCATGGGTCACAGATGAAGTGATTACAGGGGAAATGATGCGCAAGATGTTAGAAAATCTACAGCCAATAAAACCTAATCACATCGGAGAAGTTGCCAACCGATACAAGAGAGGTAGTCAAGAAATTGGTTTCATCGAGAGTGTGTCAAAGCCATTCTGTGGAGATTGTAATCGTGCTAGAATCAGTGCTGATGGTTCTCTTTACACATGTTTATTCGCATCTAAAGGAAACGACCTGAAATCCTTGCTAAGAATGGATGCTACAAAGGAACAAATCGCCGAAGCAGTTAGGAGTATTTGGTCGCAAAGAGACGATGCTTATTCTCAAAACCGCGGAGAATCGGTAAAGGAAAAGGTCGAGATGTCTTTTATCGGTGGTTAATCAGAGGTTGGCAACTTTATTTTTGCTAGAACTGTATTGCTCCCTTTATCCACCAACTGGAAAATATGGTTTCCAGAATCACATTCGATTTCTTTACAATTGATGACAAAATAATCTCCTTTAGTGATTGACCACCCTGCATCACGGTCATGGAATGAAATATTTGAGCCTACAGTACCATACACATCTGCATCATCTACGAAACCATAGTGCTCTTTGATACTCTGACCAGTTTGATTGACTAAAGCCCATTCAACTTTTGACGGGTCGAGGGATTGATCTATGCTAGTAATCGAGACTACATGGTAACCATTTGATAGTGCTCTTACAGACACCGATGCTTTTGGGTCGGCCTTTTCTACAGTATCTAGTGTAGTCGACATCATCACGAAGACCATGCTTGAGAGCAGAACTGTAATTGCCAGTAAAAGCACAGTAGCGATGACTGGGCTTACCGCTTGGTCATCTCGGTGCATGACAGCCCCTCGCATACAAATCACTTGAATCAACCGCTTACATTTTAGGGATTTGATTGAATTTGAACGGTCTAGACTTTTTTCAGATTACCCAAAACATACGCCTACAGGTAACTGCTCTCCAAATAATAGCCTTAGTTAATCGATTAAACATCATATTCAAAATCCAATCAGGTAATCTGAAAATCATACTTCCAATTTTGAATGAGCGCTTGGAATTACGCATCACTTTACCCATTTGCTTCTTCCATCTCTTTTCATATTCTTCTAGTGGTAATCCTGAATTGAGATGTTCTGCAACTACTTGTCCGGCAATTCTGCCTCCAATCATAGCAATCGTGATTCCTGCACCGTTTGAGGGTAGTACCATTCCAGCAGCATCTCCAACGAGAACATAATTTCCCTTTACGAATTTCTTGATCGTTCCGGACATTGGAAGTGAACCCGCACCAGTGAAGGTGATTTCTCCTTCGTATTTTGAAATGAAATCTTCAGTGTATTGATTCAAACTGCGCCCTTTGGAAAAACTTCGCTGAATCCCCAATCCGATATTCGCACCGCTCGATTTAGGGAACATCCATGCATAGCCACCAGGAGCCATAGAGCCGAAATGAAGTTCTACAGCTTCACCAAAATCGCCTTCCATCAAAACAAATTTTACAGGAATTTTAGTTGATTTTTCAGTCCAATAATCTCTTCTTATTGGACCATTATGACCTCCTGCATCTACGATTATTCTTGCAGAAATTGTACTTCCGCCTCGTAAAAGTACCGAGTTTCCTTCCACTTTTTCTACCCTAGACTCAACTAGATATTCCGCACCAGATTCTTTCGCTAAATCTACCAAGAATTCATCATGAGCAACTCGATTTAGTACATAGCCGTCAAAATCGAATTTCAAAGGTTTACCTGAGGGTGGAACCAGGTGCATTTTTTTTGAATGGCGAGAAATTGCTGATTCAGGAGTACGAAACAAATCATCCATATCTGGGACATCCGGACATAATCTGCGCATCTCGTCATTTGTTGGAACTAATTCTCCACATTGAAGAGGAGAGCCGATTGGGTCTCTGCGGTCTATCACCAATACATTAGCACCGCCCAATGCAGCATATCTGGCTACCGTGCTACCTGCAGGGCCACCGCCGATTACGATAACGTCATGGTCGAACTTTTCTGACAATCCAAAACCTCACTTGTGTCGATTCTTAATCAACCCTACTAGATGTTTAAGCAATTGCTTTGCATCACAATCTGGGAAGAAATCTAGATTTTGCATTGCTCTTTCCAAATGATTTTGAATCAGAATCTCTGTATAACTTAGACTGTCTCCAAAATTAAGAAGTGAGATTAATTCATCAAATAATGCATCTTCAAAATTGTGAAGTATTTCAGCAAGTCGCACTCTTTGATTTCCATGAAGAATAGTCAGAGCGTGAATAATTGGCAACGTCATTTTCCCCTCGTAGATATCCGAACCTCGAGGTTTACCCATCCTTTCATCGCCCCTGATATCTAACAAATCATCTACCAATTGGAAAGCGATTCCAATTTGCATACCGAACTCGAATAATTTCTCGCATGCTTCCTCACTAGCATTAGCGATTAAGCCGGCCCCTTTGCATCCTGCTGCAAACGGCCCTGCAGTCTTTCCTCTAACAATTTCAAGATAGTCCTCGGGACTGGTCGAAAGATCAAGGATATGGTCGATTTGAGTGAATTCTGCACTAGCCAATTTTGAGCAATAATGCGCCATCACATCAACAACGGATTTGTCGTACCTGCCGCCCAATCCAAAACCTTGAGAAAATAACCAATCTCCGGCGATAATCGCTTTCGCCTGTCCGTATTTTGCATGAATTGTGGTTTGGCCTCTACGAGTTAATGACTCATCATTAATGTCATCGTGGACTAAACTTGCTGTGTGAATAAATTCATTGGACATTGCAAAGGGAATAACTTCGTCAAAATCATCTCCATCTGCCAAATCATATGCCAGCATTACCATGATTGGTCTGATTCTTTTACCGCCAGCTAGAACTACTTGCCCTGAAACTTCAGCTACTTCGCCAAAAGTAGAAGACTGCTCAGCAATAATG
>CETB01021311.1_pt1 | contig 17032 bp, 15 predicted proteins | sample 356381 | NCBI WGS metagenome assembly CETB01 (sample SAMEA2622545, study PRJEB7988) | marine metagenome | biome: marine biome (ENVO:00000447); feature: deep chlorophyll maximum layer (ENVO:xxxxxxxx); material: "saline water (ENVO:00002010), including plankton (ENVO:xxxxxxxx)" | depth 155 m | reverse complement strand
TAAAATAACCAACGAAATTAATAAAGGAAAAGAAAGTGGAGTAGATAGAGAATAATGAAATCTATAAGTCACAATTGACCATGATAAAACTAATAGTGTAAATAAAGTAATACTTAAAATTATAAATTCATTATTTTGTTCCATTCCAATAAGGTACAAAATAATTGGGAGGGTGGAAAAAAGTACAAATGATAGCAAAATTGTAAAAATACTTAAAAAGATAGATATACTATAACCTACAGCAGGAAAAATGTTTTTAGAATACCCGCTTACAAAGTCTTTATTATTGTTATAAGTTCTTGTTGATATTCTTCTTTCGCCATCATATAAATTCCATTTCAATTTTTTTCTTTTAATATTTCTTCCTAACTGAAAGTCGTCAACAGGATTATCTTTAATACTTTCAAAACCACCAATACTTATAAATGATTGTTTTTTGAAAAGCATAAATTGTCCGAATGTTGCAGATAAAAAAGGCATATTCAATGTTAATGCTAATTTCATTGGAAGCCAGCAAACAATAAACCATGAAATTATTTTTTTCATTGCATTATCAGCTATTAATATTGTTTCTCTGTTGGGTACTAAAGACAATAAATCAGAATTGTCTTTATGTAACACATTTAACGTATCAGCTAATATTCTTTTGTCAATTTTTGTATCCGCATCCATAAAAAGCAAATAATCTCCTTTTGCTTTTTTTGACAATTGATGGCAAGCCCAATTTTTACCTAACCATCCTTTTGGAAGTTTATCACCTTCAATAAGACGTACGTTAGAATATTTTTTTTCATATTTTGTAATAATGTTTTTTGTGTTATCAGTAGAATTGTCATTTAAAATTAGAAGTTCAAAATTTAAGTATTCTTGATTTAATATAGATTCTATTGTAGTTTCCAGTACATCTTCTTCATTTCTTGCTGGTACCAATATAGAAAGTAATGAATAATTGCTATTAATTTTATTCTTAGGTAATTTTTTTAGCCAAAAAAAATTGGTTAGTCCAATTATAACATTAAAAAGAGCTATGATAATTAGTCCTATATACCAATATATGAAATTATCTTTTGTAAATATTTGATCAAAAAATATTTCTGTCATTTTAATTTGAACCTAAATGCCATTTTCTTTTTATATTCCTTTCTATGTTTAAAAATTATAAACAATAAATTAAATAAAATCCCAATTAATAAAGAATGTGTACTAAAATTTGACGGATTTCTCAATAATAAGTAAATCCCTAATGAAGAAAAAGCTACGGTAACAGTTATTGCATCGTTTTTTTGTATTAATTTCATAATTGCTAAGCAAGGTGTAATAATATAAAAAGCTTCAAATTTTGTGATTGCAAGCCAAGTTCCCGCTGTTACAGCAAGAGATTTCCCGCCTTTAAATTTTAGAAATGGTGAAAAACCATGTCCAAACAAAGAAGCAATTACAAAGATTATCATCGTAAAATTATCAATTGAATAGTTAGATAAGAAAAAGTAAATTGGTAGGCCAGATTTGGTTATTTCAAAAAAACTTGCAATAAACCCCCAAGTAATGCTGCCAGCTCTGAAAACGTTAACTGTGCCAGGGTTTTTATCACCATAGTTTCTTATATCAGAATTGAGTCTTAATTTTCCAATGTAATAAGCCCATGGTATAGCCGAGGATACATACACAATTATTATGTAAACAATATCTGCATTTCCTATATTAAAGCCTAACATGAAATGATTATATCTAAGTTTGCGATTAATTTCTTAAGATGTTATAAAATTAATTATGTTAATTATTTAAGTAAATCTAAGTTAATGAAAAATTATAAGAAAATCAGAATTGGATTTATTGGAGCAGGTGCTCTTGGAGGGTCCATAGCAATAGCACTAGATTCTTTGGGTTACAATATATACAAAATATATAGTAGATCCGTCACTTCTTCGGAACATTTAGCTTCCAAGCTTACTAATTCTACAATAGCAAATAATTATCAAGAAATGTCTGATGAATGTGATGCGATTTTTATTACAACACCTGATAAAAGTATCAAAGAAATTTCTGAATTATTAGTTTGGCGAGAAAATCAAATCGTAATTCATTGTTCTGGAGTTACTGATTTAAGCGTTTTTGCAAAACCTCAGCAAGAAGGAGCCTTTGCAGGAAGTATGCATCCATTATATCCCTTTTCTGATATGGATTTAGGAAGTAAGAATTTGAAAGATGTAACTTTTGGAATCGACGGTGATAGTAAATCTTTAGAATTCATTAATGTAATTTTATCTGATTTAGATTGTAAACCCATAAAAGTAAATTCTGATTTTCGTGCTTTATATCATCTGTCAGGAGTAATGGCAGGTAATTTGTTACTTGGCTTAGGTTCAGCTATTTCTGATATATGGGAAAAAATAGGATTAGACAAATCTACAGGCTCCGAAGCTTTAATTCCAATGATGATAAATAGTTGTGAGAATATTTTAAAATTAGGAATACCTGATTCAATGGCTGGGCCTTTTGTAAGAGGAGATGTGAAAACTATTAAGATGCATTTAGAAGCCTTGAAATCCTCACATCCAGATATCCTGCCTCTTTATATAGAGCTAGCAAGAACAAGTATGAGATACAGTATTGCTAAAGTGGGAGAAGAACAATCCCAGTCTAAACAAATTTTTGACTTATTAAATAATTATTCCTAAAATAATTTGTTGTAATCTATCTCATAATAAAATAGTATAACTATAGTCTGATTTATATGGAGGCAATATGGCAACTGAAACGAATTTTAGAGTTATAGGAAAATCACCAATTCGACATGATGGTACTGACAAGGTTACGGGAAGAGCTCTTTATGGCGCTGATATGAATTTACCAGGGATGCTTTATGGAAAAGTTTTACGAAGTCCTCATCCTCACGCACGTATAAAATCTATTGATTTGAGTGATTTGAAAAAACATCCTGAATGTAAAGCTATTGTAACTTCAAAAGATTTGGCCCCAGCTCCAGAAGTTACTAAAGATCCTTTATATGGCCAGGTAAGAATAACTAACGTTTTAGCTTCTGAAAAAGTTTTATATAAAGGGCATCCAATACTTGCAATAGCTTCTAATTCACCAGATCAAGCTGAGGAACTCTTGAGATTAGTAAAAATTGAATATGAAATTTTAAAACACTCTTCTACTGTTGAAGAAGCAATTAGCAAGGATTCAGATATAATACATGAAAATTGGAAAAAAACATCAGATATCTATGATTCAAATCCAAATGGAACTAATATTGGCACTATTGAAGTCTATAAACTAGGTGATGCAGATGATGCTCTTAAAAATTCTGAGCATATATTAGAAAGAGAATTTAGAACCAAAACTGTTCATCAAGGATATATTGAACCTACGAATGGGACTGCTTGGTGGAGACCTAATGATCGATTAACCATATGGTGTAGTAGCCAGGGACATTTTGGAATTCGAGATTCAGTAGCTATGGTATTAGGAATACCTGCATCTCAAATTACTGTGATACCTATGGAAATTGGAGGAGGATTTGGTGGTAAATTGTCAGCATACCTAGAGCCTTTGGCTGCTGTTCTATCAAAAAAATCTGGCTTCCCAGTAAAGATGACCATGAGTAGATCTGAAGTATTAGAAGCTACAGGGCCTACATCTGGTAGTTATCAAAAAATAACCTTAGGGTATGACTCGAAAGGTAAAATTAATGGAGCAAAAGCTATTATGCTATTAGAAGCAGGTGCGTTTCCAGGTTCTCCTGTAAGTGGAGCTGCCTCTGCTATATTTTCTCCATATAACATTGAAAATGTTCATATTGATGGATACGATATAGTTACCAATAAACCTAAAACTACAGCATACAGAGCACCAGGTTCTCCAATAGCCATGTTTGCAGTTGAAAGTATGATGAATGAAATTGCTGAGGTTGTAAATTTAGATCCAGTTGATTTACGAATTTTAAATGCTGCTAGGAAAGGTACCAGAAGAGCTGATGGAGTAATAAATGGCACAATTGGAGCGATTGATGTTATGCAAAGTATAAAAAATCATCCCCATTATAAAATGCCTTTACCAAAGGGCGATTTTGTTGGTAGAGGAATATCATTAGGATTCTGTAGAAATAATGCAGGAATATCAAGTGTTATTTCTAATATGTTACCAGATGGTAATTTTTCTTTGACAGAAGGATCAGTTGATATTGGTGGAAGTAGAACAGCTGTCGCTCAACAATTTGCTGAAGTTTTAGAAATACCTGTCGAAAATGTAATTCCTCAGATTGGTGATACAGACACTATTGGTTATACATCTGTAACAGGAGGAAGCGGAGTTGCATTCAAGACTGGATTTGCAGCTTATCATACAGCAAATGATATCAAATCACAATTAATCAAAAGAGCTGCTTTAATTTGGGATACGCCTCAAGATAACGTTCAATATAAAGAAGGAACTTTATTCCATTCTTCTGATCCAGAATTAAAATTAAGTCTTAAACAGATTGCTGCTCTTCTTGGAGACACTGGTGGCCCAATTACAGGTAAATCTCATATTAATCCTGCAGGACAAGAAGGATCTTATGCCGCAAATATTATTGATTTAAGAGTGGATCCTGGTACAGGTAAAATTGAAATCTTGAAAGTTAGTGCTTTCCAAGATGTTGGAAGAGCTATACATCCAGGGTATGTGGAAGGACAAATTCAAGGGGGTACTGCTCAAGGAATAGGATGGGCTTTGAATGAGGAATACTTCATGGTAGATGGTGAAATGAAAAATAACAGCTTTTTAGATTATCGTATGCCTACATCCTTAGATTTACCAATGATTGATCCAATTATTATAGAGGTTAATAATCCAAACCACCCATTTGGAGTGAAAGGAGTAGGGGAATCCAATATAGTTCCTCCTTTAGCAGCTATATCACATGCAGTTTATAATGCTATCGGTAAACGCGTATATGAACTGCCAATGAACCCTGAGTCATTAACAAACTTAGATAATTAATATAAATAATTTTTTTGGAGTAATATTATGTCAAACGATAAAGAACAAGATTTAAAAGATAAAGCAAGAAAATTACATTTTAATTCACTAGTTGTAGACACACATGCTGATACTATTAGCAGGATGGTAGATCCAACAAATAATACGCATGGAATTCATGATGATCCTGATCGAGGAAGAGATCATCACCCAATAGAGGATCAAGGAGTTGATATATCTAAAAGATTAGAAGATGGGCACTTAGATCTTCCAAGGATTTTTGAAGGAGGACTAGGTGTACAGTGGTGGTCGTGCTTTGTTTATTCAGGATATATTGCAAAAAAAGAAACTATCGATCGATCTTTAGTTCTCATTGATGCACTGAAGAGATTTGAAAAGATGCATCCTGAACAGATTGGGCTTGCATTAACTGCTGAAGATTGTAGAGAAATGGTCAAACAAGGCAAGCATGCCGTTGTTCCATGTATTGAGGGCGGTCATGCAATTAATGATAACTTGGCTGTATTAAGACAATATTGGGATTTGGGAGTTAGATATATTACCCTTACTCATTTTAATACTAACAATTGGGCTGACAGTTCAACAGATGCTGCAAAAAATAATGGATTAAGTCTTTTTGGAGTAGAAGTTGTAAAAGAAATGAATAAATTGGGTATGGTAGTGGACGTATCCCATGTTTCAGACAAAACTTTTTGGGATACCCTGGAAGTTGTTAACAAACCACTAATGGCATCACATTCATCTTCTTGGGAAATATGCAAACATCCTAGGAACATGAAGGATGATATGCTCAAAGCAGTTGCTACAAATGGTGGAGTAGTGTGCGTTAATTTCTACCCAGGCTTTGTTGGCGAAGAACTGAGAGTTGCAAATGAAAACTTGGAAAATCAGATGTGGGAAGAAATTGATGATTTAGAAAGAATGGCAAAACGATCCCCTAGTGGACATTTTGATAAATCGCCGGAATACCTAGCTTCAGAAAAACAAAATATTCGTAATAGATACAATATTATACGAAAAGATTTGCCATTACCTACCTTATCAGATGTTGTCGATCATATTGATCACATTGTTAAAGTGGCAGGAATAGATCATGTTGGCTTGGGTTCTGATTTTGACGGAATTCCAGAAGGTCCTGTTGGATTAGAAGATTGTACAAAATTTCCAAGTATCACAGAAGAACTGATGCGTAGAGGATATGCCGACGGCGACATACAAAAAATACTTGGTTTAAATACAATGAGAGTTATGGAAGAAAATGTAGGTAAATAGATATATTATTTACTAACAAATGCTATAGCTACACAACCAGGTCCAGCATGGGTTCCTACAACAGGTCCTATTCCTGTAACTGTTATTGGATGATCTAAATTATCTTCGTTTAATTGACTAACTATTTCATCTGCAGTATCCGGTACATTACCATGTAGAATCGCAATTTCTGAAATATTAGAAATAGCACCCATATCATTTATCATCGATGTTATAGCTTTTTTAATTGATCTTGCTCTACTGTGTGGAACAATTTCTCCATCAACTGTTGTGATTATAGGTTTTAAATTTAAAATAGATCCAAGGGCAGCTTTTGCTCTTCCAATTCTACCACCTCGTCTAAGAAATTCCATTGTATCCATTGCTACAAAGACTTTAGTTTTATTTGCTGTTTCTTTAGCTATTGATTCTAGTTCTTTAAGTGATTTTGCAGTTTTTGTAGCTCTTGCGGCACTCATAGCAGTTAAACCTTGAGCCATAGATGCTGTTCCTGTGTCTACAATAATTATTTTATCAGTGTTTAAAGTAGATATAGCTTGTTCAGCGGAGTTTATTGTTCCACTTAATTTTGCAGATACATGTACTGATAGAATTTCAAATCCTTTGTCTAAAAGTTTTTTATATGTTTTAACAAAAGCTTCAGGAGACGGTTGTGAAGTTGACGGATGATCGGGATCTGTATTTAATCTATTGAAAAAATCTGTGTTTGAAAGGTCTATTCCATCTAAATACTGTTCTGTGCCAAATATAACCGTCAAAGGAACTACAGTTATATTTAGTTCTTTTGCTATTTCTGGTGAAATGTCAGAAACGCTATCAGTCACTACCGCTAATTTCATTTTATCTCCTAATAATAATTAAATAATTTGAATAGTTTAAAGATTATACCTATTTTAATCAACTAAGTTAAGTTAATAAATTAAGCTTTCTTCGTTTTAAGGGGTTTTAATCTTTTAGGGAAACAAGTTTTACAAATTTCACATACTGTTCCATCACACCCTCTCGCAGAACAATAATTTCTTCCGTAAAATATCATTTGTAAATGAAGTTTGTTCCATTGATTTTTAGGAAAAGTTTTTTTCAAATCTTTTTCTGTTTGTTGAACATTTTTTCCATTGGATAAACCCCAACGCTGAGCTAATCGGTGTATGTGTGTATCTACAGGGAAAGCCGGATATCCAAAACCTTGTGACATTACAACACTTGCTGTTTTGTGTCCCACTCCAGGAAGATTTTCTAAATCTTCAAAGTTATCAGGAATTTCCCCGTTATGTTTAGTTATAAGTATTTTTGATAATTCAGATATATTCGCTGATTTTTTAGGACCCAAGCCACATGGTTTGATTATTTGATAAATTTTGTTTGTTTCCAAATCTGACATATCATACGGATTATTTGCTAATTTAAAAAGATGTGGCGTTACCTTATTGACTCGTTCATCTGTGCTTTGTGCGCTCAATAAAACTGCAATTAATAATTCAAAAGTATTACAATGATCTAAAGGGATAGGGGTCTCAGGATATAATTGATTTAAAATCTTGGATATATATTTAGATCTTTCTTTTTTTAACATTGAGTATTTTAATTATTGCATATATATAAAATGGTATTAATATTTGATTTAGTATATCACTATAATTGATTAAAATTACAATTGATTAATTAAGCTTATATCCAAAATTAACTCATTAATATAAGTAGAAAAATAATTATATAAAAAGTATAATTCTGTTTCTTTATTAAATCTCTAAGTCAAATGATAAAAGTTGGAATAATAAATGTTACAGGTTATGGAGGAGCAGAACTTGCGAGAATCCTTTATAACCATTCTGCAGTTGAAATTGTCTCAGCTACTGGCAGAAGTATGGCAGGGAAAAAACTAAATCAAGTATTTCCACATTTGTATGATATTGATATAGATATTTCAGAATCAATAACTGAACAATGTGATGTTATTTTTTCAGCTTTGCCTCACGCAGCTAGTGCTGAAGTAATAAAAAATTATATAAATGAAGACGTTAAAATAATCGATTTGAGTGCTGATTTTAGGTTAAATGACATACTTGATTACAATAAATGGTATGAACCAAATCATCCCCTAGAAAATTATTTGTCTAAATTTACATACGGATTGACGGAATTGTATCGGAATGAAATTGTAAATTCTAATTATGTTGCTTTGCCAGGATGTTTTCCTACATCTACACTTCTTGCACTCGCACCTGTTTTAAGAAATAATTTAATTAATCCACCCCTAATTGTAGACTCGAAAACAGGAGTTTCAGGTGCAGGACGAAAACTTTCATTAAACACTCATTTTTCTGAAATTAATGAAAATGTAAAAGCTTATTCTGTATATGGACATAGGCATATTTCTGAGATTATACAAGAATCGAATTTAATTGATAATCGATTTGATAATCAAATAACTTTTTTACCTCATTTGGTTCCTATGACCAGAGGTATATTGACTACAATTTATGCAGATTATAATGCTGAGAAAATCAAAGGAAATGATCATTTAATTGAAATTTTTAGAGATTTTTATAAAGATTCTCCTTTTATTAAAATTGTGAATGAACCTCCTGCTACCAAAAACACATTAGGTTCCAATTATTGTCATATTTATCCGTACATAGAGCCAAATAGTGATAAGTTGATTTTGTTAAGTTGTATAGATAATTTGGTAAAAGGAACAGCAGGTCAGGGAGTTCAAAATATGAATCTAATGTTTGGATTAAATGAAACAGAAAGTTTAATTGACCTTGCTTTATATCCTTAATTTTATTTCAATTATATGATAAAAATATTATAATTATTTTTATGGCCCCTTCGTCTAATGGTTAGGACATCACCCTTTCAAGGTGGGAATACGGATTCGAATTCCGTAGGGGTCACCAAGTAAACTATCCACCACCAACTGCTCGAACAATATCGATCCTGTCATTTTTGTGTATTTCAAATTGGTCCCAATCAGATTTTCTGATAACTTTTTCGTTTACAGCGACGGCAATATTTCCAGATTTGATATGCAGAGTTTTTATCAATTCGTTAATGCTAAGTGGTGTAGCTATTTTTGTGTTATGTTCGTTATTAATTGTAATCATTTTTTTAACAGAGCATTTTTAGTTAATCTTATTATTTTTTCAGGATTTATGCTATTAATTATACCTGATTTTATAGCAACTCCATCAGCTCCTGCCTCAATTATTTTTTTAGTGTTTTTTTCGTTTATGCCACCTATGGCTAGAATTATTGAATTGTTATATATTTTTTTTATTTTTCTAAAATAATTTATTCCAATTGGTTTGATTTCAGGATGAGTGCTTGAAGTAAATATAGTGCCAAAAATTATGTAATTTGGAATTGGTAATTCATTCGAATTACCAAAGTTATTAGGTTTAAATGTGTCTACATCTAAATGTACTGATTTCCCAATAATCATATTTGTTGGAATATTTTTGATTGTTTTATTCCAGTTAGATTCTTTTATATGAATTCCATCAGAATTTGATTGTTGGGCCAATATGTAGTTTGAATTGATGATGATTAATGCATTAGGAAATTTGTTTTTGATTTTATTAATAAAAGAAATTTTCTCATTATCACATTGTGAATCATCTCTTAATTGAACCATATTAACTCCATATTTTATTGACATGGTAATAAAAAGTTCTGCTTCATTAAGATTAGGAAAATCTTTAAATATATCAGTTACGAGCATTAGGTAGTATTTAAAATTCAGTTTATTATTATTTGGCATTATTTATCCCACTTTGTGGGCTGCTTGTATATCCTTGGTTTATTTTCGGTATTCTACCTGCTAAAAATGCTTTTCTTCCTGCTTCTACTCCTAATTTAAAAGCTGTTCCCATTAAAGATGGATTTGTAGCTTGTGCTATAGCAGTGTTTACCAAAACACAATCAGCACCAATCTCCATAGCTAGTGACGCATCTGATGGTACTGCAAGACCTGCATCTACTACTACAGGCACATCTGATTGTTCAATTATGATTTTAATTTCTTCTAATGTGTGAATCCCGTTACCTGAACCTATTGACGATCCTAGAGGCATTACAGTTGCACAACCAATGTCTTCTAGTTTTTTTGCAAGAACTGGATCGGCGTTTATATAAGGAAGTACGGTAAAATTATTTTTCACTAAATATTTAGCAGCTTCATAAGTACCTACTGGATCAGGGAGTAAATATTTAGAATCAGGAATGACTTCTAATTTAATCCAATTGGTACCTGTTAATTCTTTTGCTAATTCAGCAATATAAATAGCTTCTTTAGCAGTTTTAGATCCAGCTGTGTTAGGTAAAAGTGTATATTTATTCCAGTCAAAAAAATCTAAAATAGATTTTGCGTTAATGTTTTCTAAATCTATCCTCCCAATTGCAATAGTAATTATTTCTGCACCTGAGGATTTAATAGATTTTACCATCTCATCATTAGATCTATGGCGACCTGTGCCGACCATCAATCTGGATTTGAATTTTTTATCAGCAATAGTAAAATAATCTTTGTCTGACATCATTTAATTGAAACAACATAAAAATTTGATATTAACTTGATTTGAGATCCTTGATTACATTTTCTACTCTATTTACTAACTCGTCTATTTCGTCTTTATTCACAGTAATTGGCGGTGCCATGGTTATACCTGCTGGAGAAGGAAGCCCAATCATTTTGTGTTTGTTATAAAGAGAACCTAATTTTGCAGGCAAATTAGGATAAGGTTCTTTTGAGTCTTTTTCTTTAACTATTTCAACAACATTTAATAAACCTTTACCACCTCTAACATGACCTACTATGTCGTATTTGTACAATTCTTCTAATTTAGACATCAAATAATCTCCCATTTTTTTAGAATTATCCACTATATTTTCAGATTCCATAATTTCTAAAGTTTTAACTCCTGCTGCAGTAGATGCCGGATTACCTCCAAATGTAATCAGATGTGAAAATGTTTTACTGTCGTCACCAATAAAAGCATCAGATACCTTTTTAGATGCAATGGCGCCTCCAATTGGCAAGTAACCACTTGTACAAGCTTTTGCGAATGTGATTATATCTGGAGTTACATCCCATTGCTCTATCGCAAACCATGACCCTGTTCTTCCGAAACCTGTTATAACTTCATCTGATATCATTAATACCCCATATTTATCACATATCTCTCTTATCATTTGGAAATAAGCTTTATTTGGTACGTGAATTCCTGTTGCAGTAGAAATAGGTTCGGCAATAAATGCAGAGACTGTTGAAGGGTTATGGCCTAATATAGCTCTTTCTAGATCTTTAGCATATTGTTCGCTTGCCTGTTCTTCAGATATTGCATTAAATCCTAATCTGTAACTGTCATAATTTGCTATCTTTACACTACCTGGCATAAGAGGTTCGAATTCATGAGGAGGACGAGTCCCTCCTCCCATACTCATTGTTGCATAAGTTGCTCCGTGATATGAATTTCTTCTGCTTATTACTTTATATCTTGTTCCTTCTCCGTTATTTAAATGAAATTTTCTAGCCATCTTAAGAGCAGTTTCATTGGCCTCAGCTCCTCCAGATACAAAAAAGATCCTAGAATCCTTGTCAGGTGCGTAGGACGCAATTTTTGCTGACAATTTAGCAGCAGGAGGGCTAAAGGACCCCATTGGTGTAAAGCTAACCTCTTTCATTTGTTCATAAGCAGCATCAGCAATGTCAGTTCTACCATGTCCTAGGTTTACTAACCATAAACAGGATGTGGTATCGTACCATGGGTCATTGTTTTCATCATATAGCCAAACCCCGTCACCTTTTGTTATAGTTTTCAAGCCTGTTTCTGCAGAAACATCACCTGCTGGCTTTGCATGAGGCCAAAAATGTTTTTGAGCCATTAATTTTAAATCTTCTAATTCAGATCCTGATAATGGTGTAGTTGACATGAGTTTTCTCCTTTTTTAATAAATTAAAATGTTTTAGTTCTCCAATGATTATACCTTTTGTCTATACCTCTAACAATATTATGGTATAAATTTTGAATTTCTTTTGATATGTTTCCTGGTTTTTCTGAAATAATGTACCCATCAATTTTTCCAATAAATTGAATTTCTCCTCCTGTTCCACATATAAATGATTCATCTGCAACATAAAATTCAGTTCTATCAATTTCTCGTTCTTCTACTGTCAATCCAAGTTCGTTTCTGGCAAGTTCAATGATTGATTTTCTTGTTATGCTGTCGAGTATGCCTGATGTTACATTCGGGGTGATTAATTTATCGTTTTTTACCATGAACACGCATGTATATGTTGATTCAGAAACTTTACCTTGGGTATTTAAGATTAATGATTGGTCATAATTATTAAGTCTGGCTTCCTCGGCTACATATCTTGAATTTTGATAATTAGCTATTGTTTTAATCCGTGGTGGCATAACATCGTCAGAAATTCTTCTCCATGAACTAACATTAACATTGAGCATATTATCTGATGTAAGTAAAGAATCTATTGGTTTTACCATAATTGTCATATCACCTTTTCTTTCTCCGGATGCGAGAAATCCAGGGGGTCCATCGCCGAAGTAACCTAGTGGTTGCATATAAACGTCTTCTTTATATTTATTTAATTTTATTAGATCAATAATCACGGCTTTCAATTCTTCAGAGCTCGCAAAAGGATACATTCTCATCATTTTCATAGATTCCATAAATCTTGAGAGATGTTCGTTTAAATGCAGGATATAGATTTGATCATCAGATTTATTGTAATATCCTCTTATCCCCTCAAATACCATGTTAATTGAACTCCAACCTAGCATTGATAATGGGAAACTAGCATCTGCGTACTTTAATATTTCTCCTGATTTCCAAACATATTCAGGTTCAGTATTTACTTCAAAAGTATTTCGTTTGACGTTTTCTTTTTTAACCATAGTGATATATTAATTCAGAATCAGAGAAAATAGAATAACATATTACTAGTTTATAATGTAATCGTATTTTAAAATAATAAATTATCAATTCAGGAAATAATGATGCCAAGAAAAAATGAAGGAGAACCATTTAATCAAATTAATTCTTCTGAACTAAATCAGCTAATAAAAGACGAACAACCAAGAATCATTGATGTTAGAGAGCTTGAGGAATATGAAACAGGACATATCAAGTCATCTGAATTGATTCCTCTTCATCAATTTGAAGGATGGATTTCTCAAAATAAGATCGAACAGAAAGTTATATTTGTTTGTCAAATGGGGGTTCGAAGTGCTTTGGCTTGCGAGATTAGTGCTGCCTATGGTGTAGATGATAATTTATTGTTTAACCTTGACGGAGGAATGAATGATTGGATTATTAACGGATTTGAAATCGAATAAAGTGAGTTTTTAATATGGCAATTACAGTTGTTGGATCAGTAGCTTACGATACAGTAACAACCTTGTATGGCAAAAGTGTCAGACAGTTAGGAGGATCGGCAATACATTTTAGTTTGGCTGCTTCAAAATTTACCGATGTTATTCCTGTCGGAGTGTATGGCGAAGATTTTAAAGATAGTGATTTAAATTTGTTGGAAGCCAGCTCAATTAACCTTTCTAACATGCAACAAGAAAAGGGATTAACGTTTTTTTGGGAAGGTGAGTATGAAAAAGATAATATGAATAATAGAGAGACAATAAAAACTGAGTTAAATGTTTTTGAAGACTTTAATCCCCATCTGAATGATTTAGCAAAAAAATCTAATATTCTTTTTCTGGCAAATATTAATCCTGAATTGCAATTAGACGTTCTTGAAAAAGTAAAAACTGAAAATAAGAAATCATTTGTTGGTCTCGATACAATGGATTTATGGATTAATACTTCAAATGATGTTTTGCATAAAGTAATTAAAAATTCTGATGTTGTAATGATCGACCAATCAGAAGCAAGAATGATTTCGGGTCTTAACAATCTTAAAGACGCTGGTTTTAAAATAATGGAACTCAGTTCGAAAAATGTAGTTATAAAAAAAGGCGAACACGGGGCACTAATATTTACTTCAGATCAATATTATGCCTTACCAGGATTTTTAACCAATAATGTAAAAGATCCAACTGGAGCTGGGGATTCATTTGCTGGAGCGTTCTTTGGATTATTAGATAGAGTTAATTCATATAACTCAAAAGATATTTTTATGGCAGGAGTAATTGGAACTGTTGTTGCATCATTTATGGTAGAAGATTTCGGAGTTAGAGCTTTGATCGAATTAGATATGAATATGATATACAAAAGATACATAACTTATATTAAATCAATAGGCTATAGCTTTATACTTGATGAAACTCAATTTAAAGATTATTTAAATTTGTAAGCAGATCATAATTGTATTATCTATTTAAATTAAATGTGCTAGAATTACTCGGGTCAATTAATACTTAACTTGGGTTTTTATAAGTTATTTTGATTGAATTTTTAATCATACATAAATATAAGGTGTAGTATATGGCTGAATTGAAATATGATGTAAAAGATTTAGGACTTGCATCAGAAGGTATAAGAAGAATTGAATGGTCTCAAAAAGAAATGCCTGTTTTGGGACAAATTCATAAAAGATTTATTAAAGAAAAACCTCTAACTGGAATGAGAATAGGAGCCTGTTTACATGTGACTACAGAAACCGCCTATTTGGCTAAGATATTAAAAGATGGCGGAGCAGAGGTCGCGATGTGTGCTAGCAATCCGCTTAGCACTCAAGACGATGTAGCAGCAGCATTGGTTTCTGAATATGAAATACCGACATTTTCAATTAGAGGTGAAGATAACAATACTTACTACCAACATTTGTCAGAAATTTGTGATTTCGAACCAAATATGACTATGGATGATGGAGCTGACATGGTAGCAATGATACATCAAGAAAGAACATCGTTAATCGATAATATTATTGGAGGAAGCGAAGAAACAACAACAGGGATAATTAGGCTTAGGAGTTTGGCTTCACAGAATAAGTTAATGTATCCAGTTATTGCAGTAAATGACGCTGATACAAAACATTTGTTTGACAATCGATACGGAACGGGACAAAGTACTTTAGATGGAATAACAAGAGCAACGAATATTTTATGGGCAGGTAAAACTGTTGTTGTTGCTGGGTATGGATGGTGCGGAAAAGGTATTGCTCAGAGAGCAGACGGAATGGGTTCTCACGTAATAGTGACAGAAGTTGATCCTGTTAGAGCGTTGGAAGCTGTTATGGATGGATACAGAGTTATGAAAATGGAAGATGCAGCAAAAATAGGTGATGTATTTATTACAGTTACAGGTGGTATGAATGCAGTGGGTATCGATGCCATTAAAAATTTAAAATCTGGTGCAATTATAGCCAACAGCGGACACTTTAATGTTGAAATAGATATTGAATCATTAGAAAAAGAATCAGATTCAAGTAAACAAATTTTGAATTCTGTCAAACAGTATACATTGTATGATGGAAGACAGATTTTCTTACTTGGAGAAGGAAGATTGATTAATTTAGCAGCTGCTGAAGGGCACCCTTCTGGGGTAATGGACTTAAGTTTTGCTGGTCAAGCTCTTGCAGCAGAATTTATAAAAAACAATAATTCTCAATTATCAAATAGTGTTCATTCCCTTCCAACGGAATTAGACAAAGAAATTGCTAGACTAAAACTCCAAGGAATGAGTGTTGATATAGATGTATTATCAGAAGAACAAGAAAAATATCTTAATAGTTGGGATATAGGAACATAAACGGAGGTATAAGGTGAGTTATGATTTTATAAATGCAGATTCATATTTGTTTACGTCTGAATCTGTTACTGAAGGACATCCAGACAAAATCTGCGATCAAATTTCAGATGCAATTCTAGACAGTATTCTTTCAATAGATAAAAATGCACGTGTTGCATGCGAAGTTGCTATAACAACAGGTTTAGTTGTTATCATGGGTGAGATAAGTACTGAAGCATACGTTGATATCCCCTCTGTTGTTAGAAAAGTAATTTCAGATATTGGGTTTAATGATCCCGAATTGGGTTTTGACTCTAAATCCTGTGGAATTATGCTTTCTATCAATGAACAATCACAAGATATCTCAAAAGGAGTATCTGAATCATTGGAAAAAAGATCAAATGTTCAAGATGAAAAATCTACAATTGGAGCAGGAGATCAGGGAATGATGGTTGGATACGCTTGCAAGGACACAGAAGAACTGATGCCATTACCTATAAGTTTGTCTCATAAATTAGTTCAAAAATTATCAGAAATTCGAAATAAAAATGTGTTACCTTATCTGAGACCGGATGGAAAATCTCAAGTAACAATAGAGTATTCTAAAGGAAAGCCTCAAAGAGTTGATACTGTTGTGATAAGCACCCAGCACGAACCAGATGTTGAACAAAATCAAATTTACAATGATATTTTGAAACATGTAATTAACCAAATTATTCCAGAAAACTTAATTGATGAAAAAACAAAATATTATGTAAATCCGTCAGGTAGATTTGTTATCGGAGGACCTAATGGAGATACTGGGTTGACTGGTAGAAAAATTTTAGTTGATACATATGGAGGCTTTGCAAGGCATGGCGGTGGAGCTTTTTCAGGTAAAGATCCAACTAAAGTTGACAGATCAGGCGCTTATGCTGCCCGATATGTTGCAAAGAATATTGTTGCTGCAGATTTAGCTGAAGCATGTGAAGTGCAAATTGCCTATGCAATTGGAATGGCAGAACCTGTGTCTGTATCAGTTGAAACTTATGGAACAAGTAAGTTACCTTATAATCAAATAATTGAA
>CETB01014803.1_pt1 | contig 17094 bp, 15 predicted proteins | sample 356381 | NCBI WGS metagenome assembly CETB01 (sample SAMEA2622545, study PRJEB7988) | marine metagenome | biome: marine biome (ENVO:00000447); feature: deep chlorophyll maximum layer (ENVO:xxxxxxxx); material: "saline water (ENVO:00002010), including plankton (ENVO:xxxxxxxx)" | depth 155 m | reverse complement strand
TCTGTCTAAAGAGCTAAGTTAATTAAAAATAAAAAAGGTAAAATATCTAATAATTTTCTAGAAACATGAAAAAAGTTATTCTCGCTTACTCAGGAGGTCTTGATACTTCTGTAATACTTAAATGGCTTCAAGAAGAAAAAAATCTTGAAGTCATAACCTATACAGCAGATTTAGGGCAAGGAGACATTTCAGATGATTTAGAAGAGAAAGCAAAAGCTCTAGGGGCATCTAAGGTAATAGTAGATGACTTAACTGAGGAATTTATTTCAGATTACGTATTTCCCATGTTCAGAGGTAATACTATATTTGAGGGCGAATACTTACTTGGTACAGCAATTGCTCGCCCCCTAATTGCAAAGAAATTAGTTGAAATAGCAAACCAAGAAGACACAAATATTATCTGTCATGGAGCAACTGGAAAAGGAAATGATCAAATTAGATTTGAGATAGGCGCCCACGCCTTAAATCCAGAAATAGAAGTCATAGCACCATGGAGAGAATGGGACATGGTTTCTCGGACCGACTTAATGAATTACTGCAAAAATCATCAGATTCCTATGCCTGCATCAAAAGCAGAGGAGCCACCTTTTTCAATGGATGAAAATTTATTACATATATCTTATGAGGGGGGAGTTTTAGAAGATTTAAAAAATCCTCCCCCAGAAGATATGTGGCTGAATACCAAATCTATAGAGGAAGCCGCCAATGAATCAGAAGTAATTAGTATTGAATTTCTGGAAGGTAATCCAATAGCTTTAAATGGTGAGAAATTATCTCCTGCTGAAATTTTTAAACAATTAAATTTCCTTGGAGGAAAGCACGGTATTGGAAGAATCGATATTGTTGAATCCAGAGTGACTGGAATGAAATCAAGAGGATGTTATGAAACCCCAGGCGGAACGATTTTATTAAAAGCAAGAAGAGCAATGGAATCTTTGTGCTTAATCGGCTCAGAAATAAAAGAAAAAGATCAACACATACCTGATTTTGCTGCCTTAATTTATGAAGGTTTATGGTGGAGTAATAAACGACATGAAATCCAAAACAAAATCGATGAAGTTGCAAAGAAAGTCTCAGGTAATGTGACCTTAAAACTTTATAAAGGAAACATAATCTCTTTAGGAAAAGAAAGCCCCAATTCTATATATGATGAAAGTAAAGTAAGTTTTGAAGAGCAGGGCGGTTTTTCTAATGAAGATATGGAAAATCACATTAAGAAAAATCTACTTAAATACGATGAGAGAGATAGCTAGGTTTGTTCTTCAAGGCTAATTTTTTCAACATCTTTAATCTTTCTTGCCATGTTAATAATCGTTTTGCCCGGTCCGGCATCTATTAAAGAAGATAGATTGTTAGTTAATAAATACTGAAGAGATTCTCTCCATCTAACAGTTTGAGTTAATTGGTTGATTAAAGAATCTTTAATCACATTTACTTCTGATGTTGGTTTAGCCAGAACATTAGGAATAACAGGAATCGAGGGAGTATTGAATTCTACTTCGTTAAGTAGTTTAGCTAATTCATCCTGAGCATCAGCTAGTAAATAACAATGCGAGGGAACTGACATTTGTACCATTTGCGTTTTAACTCTTTTATAGTCACCGTTTTCAATATGTCTCTTGCAAGCGTCAATAGCTGAATTTTTTCCTGCCAGCACTGACACGCCGTCAGCATTATCAGTAGAAAAATTTATGGTCTCATCTGCTTTATTGATCTCATCAATCATCTCATAAACTTCTTTTATCGGCATATTTAAAACTACCAACATACCAGCACTTCCTTCAGGCACAGCTTCTTGCATTAATCTTCCTCTATGATTAACAAGTCTGACAGCATCTGTTAATTGAAGACACCCTGAATACACTAATGCAGAATACTCTCCCAAAGAGAGTCCAGCAGTGATCTCGATATCTGGAATTGAATTTGAGTATTTAGCAATTAAGACGCTGCTAATTAAGATACTTGGTTGAGAATATTCAGTCAGATTAATTTTATCTTCGGGCCCATCTATCAAGAGTTCAAGCAAGTCAAAATTTAACGACCTAGAAATATCCTCTATAGTATTTTTTACTTCAGAATTTTCTGCAAGGAGTTTGTCTAGCATGCCGACCTTTTGAACTCCTTGTCCTGGAAACAATAGCGCCTTCATGCTTTAAGAGAAAATTCGCTACTTAAGGATTCAATCATTTCGGAAATAGTTTCGGTAGTTTCAACTCCGCCATACACATATTTATCTGGCCTAACTAAAATAGCTTTATATCTTTCAAAAATAGGGTCTAACCTTCCTTCATCATCATCATTTGACTCTAGTTTAATTATTTGAAGGTTCAGAAGATCCACAATCAATTGAGCTTTTTCTGAAAAATGAAATTCTTTTTCTTTTGTTATCAGGGCAAAGTTTGAGCCCATCACTCTATCCAACAGTATTTTCTGATTATCATTATTTATCAATGGTTGCGGAACAGGCATGCCAGTAATCATATCTTCTGGGTCACTATAAATTCCTGCTGGTATGTGAGGAAACTTCACGTCATAACTAGGACCTTTAGGCTCATAATCTTTTCCTTCTGCTGCAGCACAAAATCCTTCAATAACCTGACCAATCGTTACAGTTTGAGCTACTGTCCATTTGGCGTGAGAGTGACGTTCCAATTGGTACTTATCTAATAATGTTTTATCAGCTTTGCCCTCTAAAATTAAATTAAGTTTCCATGAAAGATTCGTCACGTCTCTAATTCCTGTCCCCATACCTGCACCCATGAATGGCGGCATTTGATGAGCTGAATCTCCGGCAATTAAGACATTTTTCTCTCTCCATTTTTCTGCTATGCACGCATGAAAGGCATAAACTTGAGCTCTTTCTAAAGTAGCATTTTCTTGATTTATCCAAGGGGAAAGAAGATCCCAAACCATACTATCTTTTTCCAATTCTTCAGGCTTTTCACCTGGCATCATTTTAAATTCAAATCTTAAATGTCCTCTTCTTCCTGGCACATATGTTCCTGGCCTTTTAGGGTCACAAACTTGCATTGCCTCATTCTCTGGAATATCTATCTTTTTTGTTAAATGAGCATCGCATACCAGCCATTCCTGGTTGTATTCAAGGTCTTCTAAATCAATATTTAATTTTTTTCTAACAAAACTACTAGCGCCATCACAACCAATAAGAAATTTTGTTTTATATTCAACTTCACCTTCAGGTAATCTGCATTTTAAAGTGACTTCGTCATTAGAATCATCAAAATCAATTAACTCCGTACCCTCTGCAAGAGTGACTGTATCTATTGAGTCTACAGATTCACGAATAAAACCTTCTAATTCAGGTTGATAAAATAATACTTGAGTTGGCCAGCCCATAGCTGAGACTCCTACAGGTTGTTCTATTGTTTGTATGGGTTGTAGGTTTGCGTCGCCAAAATGAACCCTGTGAACTTCGGTAGAATTTTCCACCACTTTTTCAGCTATATTCAGCATGTCAAAGGTTCTTAATTGCTCACCATCGGTATTTATGGCTCTGGCAGTAGGGGAAGGACCTATGTTCTTATCTATTACCAACACTTTGTGTCCCAGTTTTCCCATCAAACCGGCAAAGGTTGATCCTACTGGGCCATAACCGCAAATTGCTATATCAAATTGATTCATGAAAGAGCATAAAGAAATTAAAAAAATCATTATAATAGTTTTTAAAACTTTGAGGAGAAAACTATGAAATCAGTAATTAAAGTCATAGATGTCCAATATTGCACTTTGCAATGTCCTGATTTGAATATTCAGGAACAATTTTTGATTCATTTTGGAATGCATACAGTTGAGAAAACTGATGAGATGCTTTTAATGAAAGGAGACGGTAATCAACCATTTATAGAAAAAGTTTTGAAAGGGGAGAAGAAATTTATTAGTAACGCATTTGTCGCCGCTTCAATGGAAGATTTAGAAAAAATAAGTAAAACTGATTCTTTCTCTGATATAGAAGAACTTAAAACTCCTGGCGGAGGTTTTGTATCAAAAGGAAACGATCTTGATGGATTTGGTGTTGAAGTTGTTTTTGGAATAGAAGAACTGAAAGAAACTACGGCTGAGACAATTCCAACAAATGAAGGAAGAACAGTAAATAGACTTAATCAAATGAAAAGATTTCTAAAAGGATCCTATCCAAGAATTTTAAGATATGCTCATTGTGGCTTAAATGCTGTCGATCCAGAGGCTTCATTTAAATGGTACCAAGAGCATCTCGGTTTTATAGCATCGGATAAATTATTCATGGGAGATCCTAAGGACCCTAATTCTCCTATGCAGGGCATTTTTTCCCGATTAGATAAAGGTCAAGAACCAGCAGACCATCACACAGTATTTTTTCTTTCAGCACCTATGCTGTCTGAGGGCATGCCAGTTATGAATCATGTATCTTTTGAGATGTTTAATATAGATGATGTTTTTACAGGGAATGAAATGCTTGAGTCAAAAAAAGAAGAATTTAACTATTTTCAGGAATGGGGCATCGGCAGACACTATCAAGGTAGTCAGTTATTTGATTACTGGCGTAATCCTTTTGGCCAAACACATGAACATCAAACTGATGGAGATATGTTTGATAACACTTTTCCTACAAGAGAGTTAAATATATTTACTGAAGAAGCAGGTTTGGGTCAAGAACCTGCCGAATCTCAATGGGGTCCTGCAATTAGCAATACCTTTGGAAATAAAGAAAACGGGTAATCAATGGATTTAGGCATTGCTGGAAAAAAAGCAATTATTTGTGCCTCTAGCAGAGGTTTAGGAAAGGCATGTGCGCATGATCTTGCAAATGAAGGAGTTGAAGTCTTCATTAATGGCACCAATGAGGAAAACTTAAACAAAACAGAGGCTGAATTCGTTAGTAAGGGGTTCAAAGTTACTTCTGTACTAGGAGCAATGGAGGATTCTGCTACAAGAGAAGCTCTGTTAGCCGCTTGCCCTGACCCAGACATCTTAATTAATAACAGTGGGGGACCGCCACCTGGAAATTTCTTTGACTGGACTGAAGAAGATTTCTTATCAGCTATAAAATCAAACTTTACACAGTCTGCTCTTCTCATGCAGGCAGTGATTCCTAAAATGAAAGAAAAGAATTTTGGAAGAATAGTAAATATAACTTCCGCTATGGTAAAAAACCCTCATCTGATTATGGGGCTTTCAACTTCCGCTAGGTCTGGATTACATGGTTTGTCCAAGGCCTTGTCTCGGGAAGTAGCTCAATTCAACATTACAATTAATAATCTCTTGCCAGAAAGAATAGATACCGACAGGCAGACACAGATTTTAAATTTTCAAGCAAAGTTAGCTAATTCAACTTATGAGGAAGCAAAAAAAGATTTAGAGGAGACTTTGACCGCAAAAAGAATGGGAACTGTAGAGGAATTTTCAGGTATTTGTGCCTTTTTATGTTCAAAGCAAGCTGCATATATTTCAGGTCAGAATATTTCAATTGATGGCGGAAATTCAACTAATCTGATTTAACGCCTAATTTTTCTTGCAGACCTTTATTAGATGTTGTGTAGCCAAAGGGGACACGTTTCCCCGGATTAATTCTTTTATATGCTTCTTGAACCGCAATAGTAGTTTCGTGGAAACCGCATAGAATTAGGTCTAGCTTTCCTGAATAAGTATTGATATCTCCAACCGCAAAGATCCCTTCTTTATTAGTTTGATAGTTTTCTGTGTTAACTGCTATCTTTTTACCGTCTAAATCTATTTCCCATTCAAGAATAGGTCCTAATTGCTTATTTAAACCAAAGAAAAATAGAGCTTCATCACATTTTAAGACTTCTTCCTCTTTTGTTTCAAAGTGAATTAATTCAACTCCTTCAAAATTTTTATCTCCAACAATACTTTTAATGACGTAAGGAATTTTTAATTCAATTTTCCCTTCCTTAACTAAATTTCTCATTTGCTTCTCAGTATGCTCAGCTCCCCTAAAATCGTCTCTTCTATGAACTAGTAATATTTTTTTTGCGCTTTTTGCTAGTTCAACCGACCAGTCAAGAGCGCTATCTCCACCTCCAAATATAACGATTTCTTTATCTTCATAGATTGATTTATCTTTTATAGAATAATCAACCCCATTGCCAAGGAATTTATCAGGATTATCTACTGGTGGTTTCCTAGGCTCAAAGGCTCCTGCGCCAGCAGCGATAAAGACATTCTTCGTTATAAATTCTTTCTTATTATTAGTAGTGACTTGCCAAAAGTTATCTTTTAACTCTTTAATCTGCTCAACTCTTTCATTCAAATGAGTTGTGTATTCAAAAGGTTTTATTTGTTCGAGAAGCGCATCAATATGTTCTTTTCCAGTTTGATTTGCAACTCCAGGAATATCATATATAGGTTTTTCAGGGTAAAGCTCAATACATTGGCCGCCAACCTTATCTAAATTATCAATTAAATGGCATTCTAAACCTAGAAGACCAGCTTCAAATACTGTAAACAGTCCAACTGGACCTGCTCCAATAACTAAAATGTCTGTTTTAATTGCTTCACTCATTAACTCACTCGCATACCAGGTTCTGCATCTTGAGGGACTGTTACCAAGAAAATATCAGAATCATCATTACTAGCAGCTAGAATCATACCTTCAGAAGTACCAAATTTCATTTGTCTATGCTTTAAATTATTAACGCATATAACAAATTTATCTATGAGATCCTCTGGTTTGTAAAATTTCTTTATTCCCGCAAAAACTGTTTTCTTATCTTCCTCGCCAACATCCAGAATTAGTTTAACAAGCTTATCCGCTTCTTCAATTTCTTCTGCACCAACTACTTTTGCAACCCTAAGATCTAATTTTAAAAAATCATCTATAGAAATTTCTGTCATTTTTGGCTTGCCTCCATAAGTTTATCTACTTGATCGTCTTCAATTCTCTGAATAAGAGGTTTGAATTCATTTATTTGGTGATTTTTAATTTCATTATCAATTACTGTCAAATTATCTTCTTCTAAATTAAGATATTTTTTAATTTCTTTAGAGATTTCTGGAATAACTGGCTCAAGACAGATATTTAAGATTCTAAATAAATTCAAAGCAGTAGAACAAATTTTTAAAACTTCTTTTTGATTTACGGCTTCTTTTGCTAAAACCCATGGCTGGTTGTGATCAACGTATTGATTTGCTCTATCTGCCAGTTTCATTATTTCTTTTATAGCATCTGAGAATTTTAAATCTTCATAAAGTTGAAAAATTTCAGTACTTTTGGAACTAAATTCTTTGATTAGACCTGAATCTAATGTTGTACCTATGGAATTATTATTTTTAATTAGAAACTTTTGAACTCTACTAGCGATGTTGATGAATTTCCCAACAAGGTCCGTATTAATTTTCTTTTGAAAATCTAGAATATCTAAATCTATGTCATCTATTTTATTCGTTAATTTTGAAGCCAAAAAATATCTAATGAAGTCTGGTTTTAAAAACTTAAGATAATCATCAGCTAATAAGAAATTTCCTTTCGATTTAGACATTTTCTTGCCATTAAGGGTTAGAAAACCATGCACAAATACATTTGTTGGTTTTTTAAAGTTAGCTGTATGTAATAGGGCGGGCCAGAATAGGGCATGGAAGTTTAGAATGTCTTTACCGATAAAATGATAAATTTCTTTATTAGAGTCAGGCGCCCATAGATTTTCTGCTGTGTTTTTGGATTTTAATTCCTTTAAATGCTTTTCTAGTGTGCCAATGTATCCAATTGGGGCATCAAGCCAAACATAGAAGTATTTATTTTCTTGGCCTGGAATTTTGAAACCAAAATATGGCTCATCTCTACTTATATCCCAATCTTTAAGACCATCTATAAACCATTCTTCTAATTTATTTTTTACCGCTTCTTGCAGATTGGTATCAGCTATCCAATTTTTGATAATTTCTTCTAATTTTGTTAGCTCAAAGAAAAAATGTTCACTTTCCTTAATAATTGGAGCTTTTTTGCTAAATATCGATATCGGATCTAATAATTCAGTAGCTTCGTACTTAGCACCGCATACATCACAATTATCTCCATATTGATGTTCTGCTCCACAGGAGGGACATGTTCCCTGAACGTATCTATCAGCTAAAAATAATTGTTTAGACTCATCAAAAAGCTGGTTAATTGCTTTAATTTTAATGTAGCCATTTTCTTTAGCTCTCTCGTAAATAAGTTCACTGTACTTCTTATTTTCTTCACTATGCGTATGGTAATAACAGTCATGTAATACATAGAAATTTTTTAAAGTATGTTCATGTTCTTTTGAGTACTTTAGAACTAATTCTTCAGGTTTTTTCCCTTCTTCTTCAGCCTTCATCATTATAGGAGTTCCATGTGCATCTGAAGCACACAAATAAATGCAATCATTGCCAATTATCCTATTGCTTCGTACCCAGATATCAGTTTGAATATGTTCTAAGAGGTGACCGCAATGAATAGGGCCATTAGCATAAGGGAGAGCGCTTGTGATAATTAGTTCTTTGTTTTTCTTTGCCATAGGAATAAGCTAGTACTATGAAGAAATTTCATTTTAGCTTAATTGTTAAAAGTATTCTTTTAATTTTAGTTTTGGCCACTTCAGGTTGTGCCATCTCTGGAAATTATTCAGGCATTTATAACCCAGAAGATCCATACGAAAAAAGCAATAGAAGAGTTTATGAGTTTAATAAGAAACTTGATGAAGCTTTTTTAAGGCCATTAAGTGAATTTTACGAAACTGCAACCCCAGATCCTGCGCAAGTGGCAATCACTAATTTTTTTTCAAATTTAGATGACATAAGAATCTCTATAAATAGTTTATTACAGGGAAAAGTTGTAAATTCTCTATCCGATATTACAAGATTTTTTATCAATACGATTTTTGGTTTAGGTGGCTTTTTTGATGTAGCAACTGAAATGGGCCTCGAAAAACACAATGAAGATTTTGGACAAACTCTCGCAAAATGGGGAGCTAAGCCCGGACCATATCTAATGCTCCCTTTTCTTGGGCCTAGTAATGTGCGGGATTCATTTACTTTTGTCGGAGATACAGCTTTAGCGCCTGCAATTTCTCTAGACAATAATAGAGCAAGATTAGGTCTGGTTTCATTAGATTTAATAAATACATACACTGCTTTTTCTGGTCTTGCAGAAATTGAATCTCAAGATGAGTACGCCTTTCTTAGAGATGCATATTTGGAAGCAAGAAAATACGAGGTTAATGACGGAATTTCAGAAGAAGATTTATTAGATGATGAAGACTTTGAAGATTTCTAATCTAAAAATGCACTATAGACCATCGACTGCATTTGAACTCTAATGGGGTAATATCCAGATGGCATTAATTGGGTCATTAAGATACAAATAAGTTCTTCCTTAGGGTCTATCCAAAAAAAAGTGCTAGCTGCTCCACCCCAATTATAACTTCCTATTGAACCTGAATTCTGTGTACCTGCTAAATCAATATTCACTCCAAAACCTAATCCAAAACCAACTCCTCTATATCTCACCTCACTGAAGCTTCCCTCAGAACCCATAGCAATCATGTCTTGGTTTTCAGGAAGATGATTTATTGTCATTAATTCAATAGTCTTTCTGGATAAAATTCTTTGTCCATTGAATTCGCCTCCGTTGAGAAGCATTTGGCAGAAGTTATAATAATCTTTAGTAGTAGAAACTAATCCACCACCTCCAGACAAATGTATTGGCTCCTTGGAATAAACGCTCTCTTTGTCTGATTTATCTTGCAGTCTTAGATATTCTTTAGGTGTTCTCTCATAACATGCAGAAAATCTTTTTATTTTTGAGGGCTTTACATAGAAATCAGTATCATTCATTCCCAAAGGTTTAAAAATATTTTTTTCAAAATATTCTGATAAATTCATGCCGCTCAGAACTTCTATCAATCTGCCACAAATATCTGTTGAGACGCTATAGTTCCATTTATCGCCAGGGCTAAACTCAAGTGGAACTTTTGCAATTGCTTTAGAAAAATCTTCTAAATTCATAGGCGGAAAGGCAAAATCTGAATTATCACCGCGTGGGCCACTCCAAACTTTTCTGTAAGCATGATCAATATTAGTTCGATAATGAAAACCATAAGTAAGGCCAGATGTATGGCTAAGTAAATCTCTTACTGTCATTTCTCTATCAGTTGGCTTGGTTAGGAAATTCGGATAACTTCCTGAGAGAAAAACTCTAGAGGTTTTAAATTCGGGTAAAAATTTTCCTACTGGATCGGCTAGCTGAAATAAACCCTTCTCAAATAACTGCATTAGAGCAACACTAGTTATAGGTTTTGTCATTGAGTAAATTCTAAAAATAGTATCTTCCTCAATTTTTTTTGATTTTTCTAAATCACGAAGACCATAAGAATTAAAATGTATGATTTCGCCTTTACGCGCAACCAATGTTTGGGTTCCTGCTAATTTACCTTTATCGGTGTAACTTTTCTTAAAAAAATCTTCCATTTCTTTTAGCTTGGAGGAAGAAAGGCCGTGTTTTTCTGGTTTAACTACTTTCATTTTCTGTATTAATTTTCAATTTAGAGTTTATAAAATCACTATGGGATACATATATAAGATTAGAAACTTTCCTAATTATATGTTCTTCATATTTATCAACATTACCATCTGCGTAAGCAATTCTCCACATTGATTCTATCAACTTACATTTATTTTCATATTCAAAACTATCATTAATTTCTCGAGTAAATTCATAAAGAGAGGTTGCGTCAGCAACATCATCTTTTGCTGATGCTATCATTTCATCTATATCGCTCCCACTCACACTAAATTCTTTGATTAATACGTCTTTCAAAGTTTCTAATTCAGTTTCTTCTAGAACCTTATCTGCTAAGGCAATTTCAATAAGCAAAGCGGCACAAACAAGGGTTATATCTTTCTCATTTATTTGTTCATCATTATTATCTGTATTAAAGATCTTAGAGAATAAATTTTTCATGCTGCTAAATGTGTATTTTCTTTTAGTATTTTTAAAATCTCTTCTTCTAAGATTTTTAGGTTTCTTTCAGTAGATAATAATTCTCTTGCCCTTCGAGCGCCTGCGAAGTCCTTAAATAAAGTTTGCATGTGTATCAGCGTCTGATGAAGATCTTTTTTTTCTGTTAGAGACTCCAAATATTTAAACATTTCGATAACTACGTTCTCAATGCCCTGAAGATCATTTTCCTTTTTGAAAAAAAGAGAATCCACAGAAGAAACTTTCATTGGGTTATTATAAATTTCTCTACCCACCATAATTCCGTCTAGAGTTGAAAAAGTCTTTTTTGCATCTACGAAAGATGAGATTCCGCCATTTATTACTATCTTTTGCTCAGGGTAATCTTCTTTAAGTTTTTTAACTCTTTGATAATTCAATGGAGGAACAGATCTATTAAGCTTAGGATTTAGTCCTTTTAATAGAGCTATTCTTGCATGAACATAAAACATATCTACATTTGACTCAATCATTGCTTCTACAAAATTATTCAATTCATTTTCTATGTCAAAGTCATCTACCCCGAGTCTTATCTTTATGCTTACGTATTTATCTGTAGAATTTTTAATTGCACTTATACATTCTTTTACCAAAACCTTATTTTTCATTAAAACTGCTCCAAAATTTCCTGATTGAACTTTTGAGCTTGGGCATCCGACATTTAGATTTACTTCACAGTAGTTATAAGCATTACTTTTTTCTACTGCCTTAGCAATATCTGAAGGAGAGCTTCCGCCTATTTGCAATACTGTTGGGTTAACAACTTTTTCATTTTTAAGAATTTTTTCATCAAATGAATGATTGATTGCATTTATATGAATCATTTCTGTAAACAATATAGCGTTTTTGCTTATAAGGCTTAATAGGTAACGAAAATGTCTGTCAGTCCGCTTCATCATTGGAGCGACGCAAAAACTTCTATTAATTGTCATAAGAAGAAAATAACCGATAACACTCCCACTACAGAAAGGACTATCGTATAAGGCAATGCCATTAAAACCATTCTTAAATAAGAAAGCCCCAGAAGGGGAGCAACAGAAGATGTTAATAGAAAAAGAAAGGCAGCTTGACCATTTGGAGTAGCCACGCTTGGTAAATTGGTTCCAGAGTTGATTGCTATGGCGAGTAGGTCAAATTGGTTTCTAGTTATGTCTCCATTATCAAGGGCTTCCTTAACTTCGCTTATATAAATTGTTGCTACAAATACGTTATCACTAATCATTGAAAGCACACCATTTACTAGAAAGAACATGGGTATTTGCACCTCTTCTTTTAAGGTAAGGACGTAAGCTATCATCGGGGAGAATAAGTGTTGATCATGTATGACAGCAACAACTACAAAAAAAACAACTAATAGAGCGGTGAACGGCAATGCTTCTTCAAAAGATTTTCCAATTTTAGGTTCTTCTATTACCCCATTAAAAGCTGTAAGTAACACAATGATCATCAACCCAATCAACCCAGGAGTTGCAAAACCAAAAGCTAATGAAAATACAAGTACAAGAGCAATTAAAGATTGGGTAAGAATTTGCATATTTTGTGAACGAGTTCTTTTAGAAGTCTGTTCCTCATCATAATCATAGAGAATTTCTCTAATATGATTAGGAAGCTCTATGCCATATGAAAACACAGATAATTTTTCTATCAGGTAGCAGGTGATCAAACCACATATAAATACGGGGAACGTAATCGGGAGCATTTTGAAAAAGAACTCACCAAAAGACCAACCAGCAACACTTGCTATCAACAGGTTTTGCGGCTCGCCAACTGTTGTTGCTACGCCACCTAGTGCAGTACCTACAGCACCATGCATGAGTAGATTTCTTAAAAAACTTCCAAAGACTAAAAACTCTTCTGAAGTTTCAGAAAAATTAGGGTCTTTTGAAGCAACTTCTTTGTAAACATGATAAAAACCTGCCGCCACTGCTATTAAAACAGCCATCACGGTAAGGGCATCTAAAAATGCTGACAAAACTGCAGCAGAAAAAACAAAAAGTAGGGATAGCGTTCTTTTATTTTTGATATTGATGAGAAGCTTAGTAAATATAAAAAGCAAAAAGTCTTTCATAAAGTAGATTCCCGCAACCATAAATACAAGTAATAAAATAACTTTTAAGTTAGCCTCTACTTCGTAATAAATTTGATTTGTGTTAGTTAATCCTATCAAGACAGCTTCTAGGGCTATTAATCCGCCAGGTTGAAGGGGATAACATTTTATTGCCATTGCTAAAGTGAAAATAAATTGACCAAGAATAATCCAACCAAGAATAAAACCAGAAGGTAGTCCTATTTGTTCTAATAAAATGTATATAATCGGATTAGATACTAGGAAAGTGATTATTGTATTTTTGTACCAAGTAGGCGCAATACCTAGGAAATTTGAATATATAGAATTTATCACGGAGTTTATTTTTGTTTAATTTCGAACCATCTAATTATATTGAAAATGAGCCTGATGAAAGCAAATATTTTATCTTAAATAAAAATACTATTTTAGCTTTCAATAACGAGAATTTTATCAGACCATTATCAAAAGACGAACTTAAATGGTCTTCTGTAAGGGTTGAGGAAAAACATTTCATTGGATATCTAAATAATGACCCTTGTTTTGTTATTTCAGCTTTAGATCAAAATTGTGACTTAGAATTGTCATCCTTTATTGACTTAAGGGCAGGGTTAGGAAGATTTCCTGATAAGTTGTTTGATGTAATTTCTAGATCCATTCAAATAATTAATTGGTCAAAAGACCATAAATTTTGTGGAAGGTGTGGCGAAGAGATGTTTACTCATGAAAAAGAAAGGGCAATGGAATGCAAAACATGTCAGGGACAATTGATTTATCCTAGACTCTCGCCTTGCATAATTACTTTGATTTATAAAGAAGACAAAATTTTATTGGCTCATAATAAAAATTTTCCAGATAATTTTTATAGTACTCTAGCGGGTTTTATCGAGCCTGGAGAATCAGCTGAGGATGCTCTGAGAAGGGAGGTCATGGAGGAAGTAAATATAAAAATAAAAAATATTAAATACTTTTCAAGCCAATCCTGGCCATTTCCTAGTCAATTAATGTTAGGATTTTTTGCTGAGCATGAATCAGGTGATATAAAACCCGACGGTATAGAAATAGATGATGCCCAGTGGTTCGCAAAAGATAACCTTCCAAATGTACCGCCAGCAAACATCTCAATATCAGGAAAATTGATAGAAAGTTTTGTTAAGGAAGACTAATCTCTTTTATTTCTTGGGTCATTTGCAGCTCTGCCTATTGTAGGTTCCTTAATCTCTTCAGTCTTGAGAGGTTCAGGAGAACTCTTTAAGCTTTTTGGCTTACTGAGTTTTCTTGGTTTTTGAGGAGCAAGATTTTTTTCTTCTTTAACTTCAGTTTCTTTAGATTTACTTAAAGTTGCTTCATTCTTTTTGTTAGGCATTTGTCTAGACTTTTCAATAGCATCTCTCTTTGGCCCTCTTTTTGATTGATTATCTTTGGTTTTTACATGTTTATCTTTAGTTGGCCTCCTGCGTTTATCTAGTCTTCTCTGATTAGTTGGCCTTGGTTTTCTAGTCCTATTATTTTTTTTACTTATAGGTTTCTTAGTTCTTTTAGTTGATTTCTTATCCGTTTTAAAAATATCAAATAACGAAGACAAAAAGCCTTTTTTCGGTCTTGCTGATCTCTTTACTTCAACTACTGGTTTTCCTTCGACAACTTTTTTCTTATTCTTTTTCTCAAAATGATCTGCAACGGAAATACTAGATCTAGTTTTATCTGGATCAATTACTTTTCCGTCTTTAATTCTTACCACTTCAAATCTTGAGTCAGGACGAGTCGTGTCTGAAATAACTACAACTTTCACATTACTTCTAGCCTCAATATCATTAAGCCTTACTCTTCTTTCATTTAATAGAAGAGATGACATGTCTGATGAGACTATAGCTCTGACTTCACTCGTTTTTTCCTTACTTGCTTCTTCTTCTAAGAGTCTTAAAACGGCTGTGGAAAGTGTATTTATGTCTTGTGTCCATCGTTCTTTTAGAGAAGATCTTAATCTTTGTCTCGACAATTCTAATAAGCCAAAACGAGAAATTCGGCCTATTTGAACTCTTGCTCTATCTTCAGAAAGAGCTTCTCTCATAGCTTCTTCGACAGCTCTTTTATTTTCTAATTTCATCATGTCAATAAAATCTATTACGATAAGACCACCAATATCTCTTAGGCGAAGTTGCCTACCTATTTCTTCGCAAGCTTCAACATTTGTCTTTACAGCTGTTTCTTCTATATTTTTACCAGAGGTTGCTTGAGAAGAATTAATGTCTATAGCAACTAAGGCTTCAGCATCGTCTATAACAATAGATCCTCCAGAAACAAGTTTTACTTCTCTCTGGTAGGCAGTTTCAATCTGTGATTCAATTTGATATCTTGTGAATAAAGGAAGGTTATTTTCGTATTTATTTAAGATTTTAATTTGATCGGGCATAACCCTTTCTACAAACTCTTGCGCTTCCTGATAAGCTTCGTCTGTATCAATCCATATTTCTTCAATGTCTTCTTTTAAATAATCCCTTAAAGCTCTAATAATTACATCACTTTCTTTGAATATAAGCACCGGACTGTTTTTCAAAGTATTTGCTTCAGATACTGCTTCCCATACTCTTTGTAAGTAATCTAAATCCCATTTTAAATCTTCCAATTCTTTTCCCTCACCGGCAGTTCTAACGATAAGACCCATTGAGTCGGGTACATTTAGCGAAGATATTCTATCTTTTAAGTTTTCTCTCTCTTTAGGGTTAAGACGCCTTGAGATTCCTGCAGCTTTTGGGTTATTAGGCATGAGAACTAAATATCTCCCAGCAAGACTAATATTTGTTGTTAAAGCAGCGCCTTTATTTCCTCTTTCATCTTTTTCAACTTGAATGAGAATTTCCTGATCTTTTTTCAAACAATCGCTTATCGAGATACGTTCATTCCCTTTTTTATTTTCTGGAAAATATTTAGAGGTAATTTCTTTAAATGGAAGAAATCCATGTCTTTCGGCACCATAATTAACAAATGCAGCAGCTAAACTTGGTTCTATTCGGCTTACTTTCCCTTTATAGATATTTCCCTTTCTGCGAATTTCACTAATATTTTCAATATCTAAATCAAATAATGTATTTCCTTCTGTTATTGCTACTCTTAATTCTTCTGGCTGAGTAGCATTTATAAGCATTCTTTTCATGGTTGCTCCAATTTAATGCTTAGAATATAAAAGGTGTATCCACTTCAAAGAAGGGATGTTGGGAAAGGATTTTATGGTTTTACGCCCGAAGCTACCAACAATCCTTAGAAATTTTATAACTAAGCTTTTTAATTCATGCCTAGAATTTTTAAAAAAACTAGGACTTCAAAGGGTTATTCTAGATAAAATAACTAAATAAATCTAAATTATTTTCGTTTTGCAAAAAAAAGTAGAGTATCTTGAGATTGAAAAAGATATTTCAGGACAAAGATTGGATAATTTCTTAATCACATATCTTAAGGGAGTTCCTCGTTCTAGGATTTATTCTATGATAAGAAAAGGGGAAATTAGGATTGACGGTTCAAGAAAGAAAGCATTTTATAAAATCTCACAAGGGGATAAGATCAGAATACCCCCTATTAGAGTATCTAACAAAAAAGAATCTTTTATTCCAGGGAGGATAATAGAGCTCATCAAAAATTCAATAATCCATGAAACTCAAGATTATTTAGCGATAGATAAACCACATGGTATTGCTTCTCATGGTGGTAGTGGAGTATCTATAGGGATAATTGAAGCAATAAGAAATTTCGGAAAGGATTATAGAAATTCTAAGCTCATTCATAGATTAGATAAAGATACTTCTGGATGCCAGATTATTGCAAAAAATAATAAATTTCTTAGAGAATGTAATAAATATTTGAGAGAAAGAAAGGTAAAAAAAACTTACAGAGCTATTGTTTTTGGAAAATGGAAAGAAGACGGAACCTACAAAACAAATGTTTTAAAAAATCAAAATAAAGGAGATGAATATCTATTTAGAGAAGATATTAAAGGAAAAGAGGCCATATCAAGTTTTAAGGCTTTAAAAATTACTAGGAATCTAAGTTTAATTGAATG
>CETB01161019.1_pt1 | contig 17124 bp, 13 predicted proteins | sample 356381 | NCBI WGS metagenome assembly CETB01 (sample SAMEA2622545, study PRJEB7988) | marine metagenome | biome: marine biome (ENVO:00000447); feature: deep chlorophyll maximum layer (ENVO:xxxxxxxx); material: "saline water (ENVO:00002010), including plankton (ENVO:xxxxxxxx)" | depth 155 m | reverse complement strand
GAACCAGAACCAGAACCAGAACCAACATACATTCCTCCATGTAACACAACTGCGTCTGAAGGACTGAATCCAACAGGAAATCCTACACAATGGCCCGAACATCAGGGTGGAATGTGGTTAGCAGTTGACGGCCTAACCGATATATCTTATGACACAACCGACTACAATAACGAATCTGAAATCATAGTTGATCAAAGGTTAGATTGGATGTGTGGATACACATATTCAGTTAAGATTCCACCAGCTTACAACTCAAGCCAATCATATCCAATATTCCTATTCCTACACGGCGAGGTGTTTGACTCCGTTTTCTTCAATAATTTCCTTACCAATAATTTCCACATGCCTGAGGACGACAAATACATCATTGTACGCCCCTCAAAGTTAGAATCAGACTGGGACCCAAAGAAGACTCTCGATGTTCTTGAAGATGTCAAATCAAATCTCAATGTCGACGATGACAGAGTCTACCTAACTGGCCTTAGTATGGGAGGAAGAGGCACATTCATTGTGGCCGCGGCATTACCGGACTACTTTGCTGCCATAATGCCCCTCTCACCTCACCACCAACCATACTCCTATCTCCCATTAGCCGAAGAAGTTGCACATCTTCCTATATGGATGGCTCATGGTACTGCAGATAACACCTCGTCCTACGAAATGGCTGCACAGATGGCCGAGAATCTAACTCAATTAGGAGCTAATATTACCTTTGTTTCCATAATCGATGGTGGCCATGGAGGGTGGTTCAGCATATACATTGACCCGACTCCAATGGAATGGATATTATCTCACACCAGGAACCAGTAGTCCCTCCATAACAGCCTTCAACCGAAGCATCCCGCGAGTGGCATGGCTTTCGTTTCGCAGAGGCGTGTTGACTTCCCGATGGTAGATTTGGCCAAGATAGTCTACTACCCACGTTTCTGGGACCTAGCTCATCGATTCTACGAAGAGTCTTGGGAATTCTCCTGCGGTATGCACTACAACACCATACTCTCTGAGCACATGATAGCCTTCCCCCTAGTGCATAGCGATACTCAGTTCCTACACCCGGTCTCTTATGGCGATACTATACAATGCTCCCTTACAGTACCTAAGATTGGTAACACATCAATCAACTGGAGGTACGAGTTTCGTAATCAGGATGGAGTATTGTGCTGGGCTTCAGACCAAGTTACGGTCTGCACAGATATGGGCGAGGTCCAGAGAAAGATCACTGTGCCCGACTGGATACGAGAAGGACTTGCTAAATTATCTCCTGAGTGACTATTCTCTCGGCCATTTTTTTGTTAGTACTTCTCTCAGATCATCATTCATTATTGCATCCCACCAATTTGCATTACGCCATATGGCATAACGACCTCTTATGCCCCGAAGGTCTGCACCATCAAGACGACAACCTTGGAAATTTGAAAGATTCATTTTTGCTTTGATGAAAGAAGCACCTCTCATATCAGCTCCATCAAATGCCGCCTTCATTAGATTGGCTCGCTTAAACGAGGCTTTTCTCAAATCACAGCCAGACAAATCTGCACCCTCTAAGTCTGCTCCATCGAATATGGCACGACGCAAATCACAGCCAGACAAATCGGCATCTCTCAGATTCTTACCCACATGAGAGGTATAGGACAGGTCCTTCATGCAACTCCTCACAGAGACATGTTTTCGAGATAGTCCACTCCATCATCAGTAAGAACAACGAAACGATTCTTGCTCGCCTTCCCTTCTGGATATTCCAACAATGGCGAGGAACCCTCTAGCATCCTATTGATGTATAGCGATAAATTCCACTTCTCTACTTCGTCTTCATCCCACATTCCGCTCTGAGCGATTAGATTTCTTACATCTCTAGGGGGCGTATCACTCTCTCTTTCTACGGATCTGAGGTAATGAATCGCGGCCAGGATTACATCAGATTTCTTATCCACACCACAAGTATCTAGTAGCCTTCTGAAAGCAGAACCTCTCTCAGGAATTCCTGATTTCACCACTACTTCCATGGCCTTGTTAATCGCCTCTTGGCGGGCCATCCTTATTCTGGAAAGCGTGGATTGCCAAGTATCCTGCTTAGTGATGTTCAACCAGTTATCGCTGACTTCTCTAGCAGAACCGGAGAGGTCTATCTCCTCACTACCCGCTTTGATGTAGATGCGTCCAATTCCGCTACTCCCGGTCTCACTCACAGGTTCCGCAACGCTTCATCGGTGTTAATTTGTCGCTGCATTCCTTAACTTGTGCAAGTACGAATCTCGACGATTCGAGAATACTCTAGTCGTGGGTTTCAATAATCCCTGATTGGAGGGCTACCTCATGGAGGAGTACACGAGCGGCGCGTATCCACTAGTTCTGCACGCCGATGCAGACCCGTCAGGACTCGGTGGAACTGCAATCTGTGGATTCTCTACTGTCGGCTCAGTCGGTGTGATTGCCACATCTCACCTCATCAAGACACTCGAATTATCTCCAATGGGTACCGTTATGCACCCCAAATTTCCAGCCATAGCCCTGATTCATGACTCAGTTCCTAAGCACCCAGTCAGAGTATATCAGGGAGATGGACTCGGAGTATTCACCTCGGAAATTCAATTTCCGAACGATAACGATGTATACTTCGGAGAGACCGTAATGGAGTGGTTCACCAAGGGAGGTTTTGATCGACTCATTGTAATCGATGGAGTCGTAAGCAATGACCTCGGAATCAAGGAAGACAGTGATTTGTGGGGCGTTGCATCTACAGCAGCCAGCAGAGACCAACTTGATGACGCCGGAATTCAGCAAATCCAACAGGGAATTGTTGCCGGAATTGCTGGTTATCTAATCGCAGAGGGAGAGCGCAGGGGCCTAGATGTCACTGCCCTTCTGGCCGAGTGCAATCCGATGTATCCGGATGCCAGAGCTGCTCTAATTGCCGTGGAAGGTCTTAGCGAGCTGATGGATAGAGAAATTCCAGTTCAGGGGCTGCTCGATGACGCTCGGAACATTGAGGAGAGAGTCAGAGAGGCGTTTGAGAGGGCTCACTCAATGGCCCTACCTGCACCGGATTCAGATGATGATGAAGACGACATTCCAATGGTCTTCTAATCAGTAGAACGGATTAGTTCCGGCTTCGTGATCTGTTGCATCGATTACTTCTGAGATACCCGGAACATTGTCCTTAATCATGACCTCGACCCCTTGCTTGAGAGTCACATCGACCATGCCGCAGCCCTGACAGCCGCCGCCAAAGGCGATGATTGCCTTACCTTCATCGACACCAATCAAATCGACATGCCCACCGTGTGAAGCGACGACCGGGTTGACTTCACTTGCGATGATTTCGGCGACTGCATTAGACAACTCATCCACCCACATTGGATTCGGATTTTCGAAACTGAATCCGCCACCCATCAGAGTCTCCTTGTAGTCTAGAGTAGTACCTTCGAGATACTGTGCACTTCGAGCTGCAACAAGGACGGGAATTCCCTCAACATCGATTTCAATATCATCTTCCTTTCTATCCTCGCGCCCAACGAACTGCAAGTCGTATTGGAAACCCTTGGGACCCCTGCCGACAATCTCCACTCGGAGAATCAACTCAACTCCCTCGTCAGCAGATTTTGCGAATTGGCCAAGCATCTGTTGAGCCCTGTCCGTGATGGTAAGCATGCCTTTCGGCATCTGTGACCATATCCTATAATTTCAACCTGTCCGACTACAGGCAAGACTCATCACCAACTATCGACACGCAAGTTGGATGGAGTCAAAGCCGGTGGACAAACTGAACCGGCCACTCATAGATTTGAGAATATCAGTCACGGATAAGTGCAATTTCAGATGTACATATTGTATGCCTAGAGAAGTATTTGGGAATGATTTCCCATTCTTGGGCCGCGATGAAATAATGACATTTGAGGAGATAGATCGTCTAGCAGGGATTTTCGTATCCTTGGGCGTCGAGAAGATTCGGCTCACAGGAGGAGAACCACTACTTCGCAGAAACCTACATGATTTGATTTCAATGCTGGCTTTGAGAGATGTCGAGATTGCGATGACAACTAACGGCGTCCTACTACCGAGATATGCCCCAGCACTTTCTGCTGCAGGCCTCAATCGTGTAACGGTGAGCCTTGATGCAATTGATGAAGCTACATTTGCCAAGATTACTGATTCTGGCCATACGGTAGCCTCTGTTATGGCGGGTATTGAGGCGGCCGAATCAGTTGGTTTGGGTCCAATAAAAATCAATACTGTAGTCAAAAGAAACTCAAATGAAGAAGAAATATTAGATTTGATTGAACGTTTTTCTAACAGGGATATCGCTATTCGTTTCATTGAGTACATGGATGTAGGGGCAACAAATGGATGGTCAATGGATGATGTAGTTAGTGCTGAAGAAATCCGCCAATTGATAGGCGAATTGAAACCAATTCCCCCGGTAAAAAAGAGCGATGTGGCCAAGAGATATGAGACGCTACAAGGATCTGAGGTAGGTCTCATTACCAGCGTTACCGAACCATTCTGTGGTAATTGCACTAGGGCCCGAATATCGGCTGATGGTAGATTTTTCACCTGCCTCTTCTCAAGTAGAGGTTTAGATTTACTATCTCCAATTAGGATGGGTAGTTCAGATGAGGAAATTACATCATTAATCAGATCTCATTGGCAAGAAAGAGAAGACAGATATTCTGACATTAGATCCGAGAATACAAAATCATCGGATAGGATTGAGATGTCATACATTGGCGGCTGAAACAATTTCATCCCATGGAGCATCGGTCCTGAAAGCCGGCTTACCATATCTGGAAACAGCGGCTCTGTGACCTTCTTTACGCAACTTTTCGACCATCTTGCTCGGGCTGACTGGAGAGCCCGAGCCAAGCCAACTAGCCAAATCGTCGACGAGAATCAAGTGAGAAGAGTCGATTACCGCCGCTTCCTCAGATAGGTGCCTAACACTACGTATTACACTTCTCTTCTCTCTCTCGAAATCACGCTCGGACCATCCAAGAGGATCATTTTCATGATATTCAGGACTACTCAACTCAACAGCCCGCTCTTCACTCATCGATGCCATCGCATCTGAATCTCCAAGAGGACCAGTCCATAATGGCCCCGAAACTCGCTTATCGGTACGGTCGATTGGATGATTGAGAGGCAAGAAGCAGTGCATAGGGAGCGAATCAGAATCCAGTGGAGTCTGTGGATGCAGAGCAGTAGAAATAGAAACAGCAAGCTCAGACTTTGTTGGTGCAGCAACCCTCCAACCAAGATACTCCTCTACTCGATTGGCACCCTCAACTCCTCTTCTGATTAGGGCTGAGACTCTAAGGTGGTGAGAGTCCCATACCGATAACAACGGAATCACCGACCGCTCATGCCTAGCCGCTGCTCTAGCAAGACTTGCAAGCAGCACTCTGAGGCCCGAATCATGCGCCAAACCGTCAGTATTTACTCTCGCCCCATAGCGCCGTAATAATGCGCTTTTTGAAGAGCCAGAGAGAGCAGCACTATCGGTTGCACTGACCTCAATAACACCCCTCCTTGCCAGCGACTGTACTGCTGTATCAAGGAAAGGAAGAGGCGAACCATATGGGTCGATATCTACCCAATGTCTACCATGTTCGAGTACACTTTTTCGCAAGTCACCCAAATGAGGAAGCAACTCTCCCTTACCATGCTCAGAAGGAAACTCTTCATGACACAGCATAGCCCAATCTAGGGCTGCAGAATCCATATCGCCCATCGTGGCACTGATTCGGTCTGCACTTCCAGAAGGTAATTCATTCAACCATCTACGAGCTCTAATCCCAGTAGCAGAAAGCCCGTCAAGTGCGTAGATTGTACCTTCTCCAAGTAGACCTGCCTCGATACAATGCTGGAGAAGTAGCACACTACGAGTCCTGCTACCTGCCATTGCCGGGTTGTGGAAGACAGACCCCTGTCCTTTGGTCGCCGGCCCGGGCCCCGATTCAGACGGGTCTCTAGGTAGTCTGCACAGAGTGCGTCCCTCCCGATGCAGCACACCGGGCCAACCATCAGGCTCGTTTACACTCATGCTTCCCGGAGAGCGCTATCGCACAAGGTATTGACTACTGTAGAGCGACTCAATAATGATCAAAGAACACATTCGAATCTGCATGAGTAACCTTCCCAGAATCATTGATTGATCCAACTCTACGAGACCCCGGAAGCCTCTCAGAAAGCCACTCAGCGACCTCATCCGAAACAACTTCGGATACCGCCACGACCATTCCCATGCCCATGTTGAATGTTCGATGCATCTCTCTAATATCTACTAAGCCGATTTCTGCAATCCACGAGAACTCAGAATGTACGGGCAGAGGATTTTCTATGTGCCAGCCTAGAGAGTCGTGCAATCGGAGTAGATTAGACAGCCCCCCTCCAGTGATGTGAGCAATGGCTTTGATATCCTCAGAAGAGCAAGGACCAACTCCCTCTCTGCAAGCTAGTACTAGGTCGATTACTGGGTCAACATAAATCATAGTAGGATTCAGTAAAACCTCACCGATGGTCAAATCACCTTCCCTCCATCTTTCTATCCGACCAATCTCAACTTCGAAAGGAGCAGAATCGTCCAGAGATAGACCCGATCTCTCTAGAACTGCCCTGACTAGAGTGTATCCATTGGAGTGGATTCCGCTACTGGGTAGACCAATAATTGCATCACCAACCTGTAATCTTTCACCAGTAATTTCGCCACCTCCCGGGAACCACCCTAGAGCCGTCCCCGATAGGTCCAACTCGGTTACAATTCCAGGCAAGGTTGCAGTCTCTCCTCCAGCTAGAGTTACTCGGGCTTGGCGACACCCTTCTGTTAGTGAATGGCCCAACTCAGCATGCACTTCTGGATCGGTCTTTGGAACTGCGATGTAGTCGACAAAAGCAATCGGCTCAGCACCCACACAGATAAGGTCATTCACATTCATAGCAATGCAGTCGATACCCACACCTCTTAACCATCCAGTCTGGCTTGCTAACTGTAATTTTGAGCCCACTCCATCAGTAGCTAATACAAGCCGAGAATCACCAAATTCGACAATTCCACCGAAGCCACCAGGCAGTGGAACAGGCGCACCCTTCTGACCTGTCTTCCTTACCGAGCCGCCGAGTGCACTAATCAGACTTGAGATGGCCCTGCCCTCAGCATCGATGTCCACTCCACTTGAGGCGTAATCAATCGGGTCGACGCCCATGTTGCTCCGAAAAGCAACCACTCAATGATTGTCACTATCAAAATAATAGCATATTGAACCCTAAATCTGCGAAAATAGAGAAATTTGGACGGTTTTTATTACCTAAACGGTTTACCTACGGTAAAAATACCGAATCTCTATAACTACTACACATCGTCGTGCCGGCACTGGAGCGTGATTACGCTATGGAAAACAAGAAAATAATTGCAATGATGCTTACCCTGAGTATGCTAGCGGCAGCGTTCGCTGGTTGCCTAGGGGGAGATGATGAGGACCCTGAACCTGCGGCAGTAATGGGTTGTATGGACGCTACGGCGAACAACTACAACGCAGATGCTACCGAAGACGACGGATCGTGTACCTACGACCCAACCTGGTCCATCACATTGGCTGCCGATGTCGGCCCAATGTGGGTGGAGTCTGGATGGGACCCCATTATCCCCAACCTGAATGCCGGCGAGATGTGCGATGCCATTATCTCGGCGATGACGAAGACAGAGGCGCGCGACCAAGTCGTCGACTTCACTAGGGCTTACTACACAAGCAGCCAGGGTGTTATCGGCGGAGACGGTGCAGCAGCAATCTCGGATGTCTCGGACCTGAACGCAGCAGGTACCACAATTGCCGTACAGTCTGGGACTACCTCAGACCTATACGCCAATGAGAACCTAGGTATGGCTACAATCAGTGCTTTCGAGGACTTCCCTTCAGTAATCGCCGCTCTGAACAACGGTGACGCACACTACGCCATGGGAGACGCACCTGTTCTGTCTCTAGAGGGCGACCTAATGGTTACCTTCTCGGATGAGAACTTCGGTCTAGCCGTCCGTGAGGACTCCGGAGAGCTTCTTGCTGCTCTGGATGTCGCAATCAGCGCTGTTGTCGCTTCCGGAGAGTACGACGCCATTTACGGCGCTTGGTTCGACGGAGCTGTCACACTTGCTGATGACACTACGGCTGACACTGCTACAGCTTACCCAACCCCAACCGAGGGAAGCACCCTAACCGGTGTCCTTGAGTCTGGAGACTTGAAGCTGTGCACTGATCCGTTCTACCCGCCGTTTGAGTCATACGACGCTGACATGAATGTGGTCGGTTTCGACGCTGACATGGCTGACGCCATTGTCGACGAAATCGCAGCTCACTACATGGGAACTGAGAACCCAATGTTCCAGGCCCCTGCAGCAACCACAATCAAGCTAGGTTTCCTGAACGATGCTTCTGGTCCTATTTCGCAGTTCGCTGCCCCATTCACCTTTGCTTGGGGAGCAGCTATGGATGACCTGAACGCAATGGATGGAGACTATGTCTTCGAGGTAATCGAGGCCGATTCTGGATGCGACGGTACAATGGCGCAGACTGCAGCTCAGTCCCTGATTGACGCTGGAGTTGTCGCAGTGGCTGGAGCAGCTTGCTCTGGTGCTTCGATGGGTGCCAACGCCCTACTATCTGCAGCAGGAATCCCAATGATCTCCTACGCTAGCACTTCGCCAGCTCTGAGCGACGCAACTGCATATCCTCACTTCTACAGGATTGTGCCAAGCGACGCTCTACAGGGCCAGGCAGCAGCTGACATGATTGCAGCAAGCGGTGTTTCAAACACTGCTGTTGTTCACATGACAAACAGCTACGGTGCAGGTCTAGCAGACGCAGTCGCAGCCAACCTAGGCTCAGACAGTGTCTGTCTACAGGCAGGATACGAAGAGACAACCACCGATTTCCAGGCTGCTGTTCAGTCGGTTATCGATGCAGGTTGTGACTCAGTATTCCTTGGATCATACTCCTCTGATGGAGCCATGATTGTCGAGACAATGGCTGTAATGGGAGCATCAATCCCAATCTTCAGCGCTGATGGAATGGCTGGAGAGGCTGCACTGAATGACTACACCAACCCTGCAGCTGCTAACGGAATCGAGGTTACACGACCTAGGGCCGCAGCAGCTGGTGCTGGTGTTTTCGCAGCCGCTTGTGCAGATGACGATGTCTGCTCGACTGGAATCTTCACCGCTGAGGCATACGACGCGGTAATGATGATCGGTCACGCTGCAATGATGGACGGCGGAGCTGACATGGGAATGCATGTCCCAATGGTCGGTAGCGGCTATGCTGGAGACAGCGGAACCCACACCTTCCTAGACAACGGTGACGTTGGCGGGTCAGGCTACGATGTCTGCACCTTCCACCATGTCCCAACCTATGGCGAGTACTTCAACTGCGACCGAATGTGGGAAGCAGGCGGAGACGGTGTCACTGATGTCGTGTGGATGGGAGCCACTGTCAAGATTGGTTTCCTGAACGACGCATCCGGGCCTATCGCTGTTTACGGACCTGGTTTCGTAGCAGCATCCCAGATTGCCGTCGGTCTAGCCAACACAATCGGATACAGCAACGGTGTTCAGTTCGAGATAGTTTACGCTGACTCGGGCTGTGACGGTACCATGGCAGCAACCGCGGCTCAAGCGCTAATTGACGCTGGAGTCTGGGGAGCAGTCGGAGCAGCATGCTCTGGTGCATCCATGGGTGCCAACGCCCTACTATCTGCAGCAGGAATCCCACAGGTTTCCTACGCCAGTACAAGCCCAGCATTGTCTGATGCTTCAGCATACCCCGGATTCTTCCGAGTTGTGCCAAGCGACGCTTTCCAGGGCTCTGTAGTGGCTGAAGTAATGACTGCAGATGGAATGGACAATGTTGCAGTAGTCCACATGACTAACGCATATGGATCTGGTCTAGCAGACGCTTTCGTTGCTAACATGGACTCCTCATCTATCTGTTCTCAGATTGGATATGAAGAGACCACAACTGACTTCACTTCGATAGTCAGTTCAGTGATGAATGATGGTTGCACATCAGTGATGATGGTGTCGTACGCATCTGATGGTGCTGCGCTCATTGAAGAGATGGCTTCTCAGGGTTACACTGGAGCCATTTACGGCGCTGATGGAATTGCTGAGGAAGGACTAGCAGCAGACATGTCTGACAAGTCTCTGGTTGACGGCGTTATCGCCACAAAGCCAGCAGCTGCAGGCGGCATGTCAACTGTAGGTTATGTCTTCGCAAGCCTTTGTGCACAGTCCCCAGACTGCGCTGGCGGTATCTACACCGCTGAGGCCTTCGACGCTGTAACAATCGTCGCGTTCGCTGCCTTCACCGCACTTGCGAACCCTGGACTTGACGCCAACATGGCCGTCATGGGCACAGGTCAGCAGTGGAATGGAGCCAGCGGAACAATCAGTTTCGCTGACAATGGTGACGTACCGGCTGCCGGTTTCTGCATTGGTGAGTTCTCTCACGATGCTACTACCGACACCGTTTCGTACGATTGTACCAGAAACTGGGATCCAGTCAACGGCATAACAACTGCCTGATTGGTTAACGTAAAGCAGCGCGGCGGGCATGTCCCGCCGCGCTGCCCCAACAATTAATTCGCATGATGTATGGGTTTGTGTAGTAGCATGCTGCATGAAGCCCGGGAACGATTCTCGCAGTTGCCAAGAGGCACTCGAAGACTAATCATCGCATCACTACTGTTCTTCGATGCTAACTTCCTAGGAACCCTCAACTCAATCGGTTCACTAAATATACTCGACAAGGCATTAGCAGGGGGCCTGCCAAATGACATGGTTTGGCTTCTGCAACTAGTTGAGTCAATCGCGGCCGGATTCGTGGTAGTCAAGGTACTCTTCGACGATGCTCCGAGTGGAATCCCTCGAACAATAGCAATCCTTCTTTCTCCATTCTTCATGGTAGCCGTCACTTTCTTTTCATTGGATATTCTGCTACAAGGACTCGGCGAGGACGCCTCTTTCACACTTGATTTGATTTCTATCACTACAGGAACTCTTACTTGGTCATCGACCTATCTTGCTATAGCAATTGGTCTAACTCTGACATACAAGGTTCAGAGATACGGAAATTTCGCTCAATCTGAGTTATTCATGATTGGGATGTACCTGTCAATGATCATGATTTGGAGCAACTACTTCTTTCCAATGGCAAACCTCTCTACAACTAAGGATGGCGTTCTCACATGGTCCGTTTTTCTATTCACATTAGTGGCGGCCTTCGTACTTACTGGGATTGCTGGTATAATTATCGATAGACTCGTCTACAGAGGATTTCGGAAGACCAAAGCATCTCCTCAGGTGATGATGATCGCTTCTTTGGGTGTAGCGTTAATTCTCAGAGCTCTGACATACCTCAGATTTGGGGCCGGAAGAAGAATGTTTGAGCCGGAAGGAGACTGGAGGATGCCTAATCTGAGATGGGAACTTCCAACCACGAAGCTGCGCTTTAATCTAGGAGAAAGAAATCTCGAAGAGGGTAGGACCTACACGCATTGGACTTGTGAAGAAACGGTTGATGCAACGACAGGAGAATCAGTACTAACTAGAATAGTAAGTGATACTTCAAAGCCGGCTATGGAGATTTACGATACAACGGCGGATTGCATAACACAAGCAACCACTAATTATGCCTACTACAAAGGAGCAGTTCCTGTAGTAATTTTCTCTGCAGTACTTCTTCTACTTCTCCTACTCAACAAGACTAGATTGGGAAGGAGAATGAGGGCTGTAGCCGACAACCCCGAGCTGGCTGCTAGCAGTGGTATCAATGTAGAGAGAGTTCACCTCACAAGCGCATTCTTATCTGCAGGACTCTCAGGTATGGGAGGGGCTATTTTCGCACTTACTCTAAGATTCAATCCTGAGACCGCCTTCACTTTGCTATTACCGTCTTTCGCGATTATCGTCCTAGGAACCATCGGCTCTCTTTCAGGGGCAATTATCGGCTCACTAATAGTTGGATTTGTACGCGCCCTTTCTTCTCCTGTTCTTATTGGTATTGGATTCCCTCTCGGAAGATCAAATTACTCTGCTTTAGATGGAGTAATGCCTTACATTTTCCTAATTGCAATCCTGATGATTATGCCTGAGGGCATTGGCGATGCATATGAGAAATGGAAAATTGAGAGACTGAGAAAACGAAAGACAGAGAACTCAGAAAAATCACCTACAATAGAAGCAGCTCTTGCAATAATGCCAACTGGAATCCTTGGACTCCATCACTGGTACAGGCATCGAACACATTTGATGCAAAGTTTCTCAGCGATTGCGATTGCCTCCTATGCCTTCCACAAGTTTAGCGACTTTGTGGAAAGGAACTCTTTCGCAGACGGCTCCTGTTCCGACTCATGCTCCTCTAGCGAAGTGTATGAAACCAATCTTGCAGTTCTGACTGGGAGAAATGATGGAACTCTCCTCTTAGAAGACTCTCCTTTAACAGAAGCCGACATACTTGGTCAGATGAGCGCACCAAGTGAATTGTCCACCATTGAGGCAGAACAGTGGGTATCAGAAGAACTTCAGAGAATGCACGAATCATGGCTGAATATGATGAACTTCGAGATAGAACTGGTCAACTTCATAGTATATCTTGGAGATATTATCTGGCCAACTGCAATAATTGTACTTTGGCTCTATTCAATATATGAGGGAATAGGAATTCTATCGAATAAAGATACACAGTCAGGGCCAATTGATGTTTCAATCAGACATCTCCAAAAATTACGTTCTTCGATATCAGAATTGATTAAATTTGCTAGACTGAGTGTTGTAACTAAGTGGTCAGATTTCAATAGGAAGCATACTCAAATTGTGGACAACATCTCTCAACGAATGCAAAGTGCATTAGATAACACAAAAGAAAAGTTTTCTTCCCATACTTCTAGAATCTCATCTAGCGCACTCGGCGTTGTTTCTAGGGGGTCCAATGATCAGCGCAGAAAGTTAGAGTTGTATGGCAGAGAGAGCTCTTTGGGTTCTTGGATTGCATTTTCGATATTCATGACAATTCTCCTCCTCTTCCTAATCTGGTTACCTATAGCCGAGTCTGACGACTTTAGATGGAAGAAGGTATTACAGGTCTCAAATGTACTAATCACACTCTCCATTTTCATTTTGATGTCGTTTTCCCTCAACCTACATACTGGATATACGGGAATGGTCAATTTCGGAGTCATCTTCTTTGTTGCAATCGGGACAATTACCGTAGGCATTCTAACAGCACCCAAGGAGCTACATGGATATGGATGGGGAATCTTACCCGCCACACTAATTGCAATAGCTCTAGGAGCATTATTTGGATGGGGCTTGGCCTATCCTACAGCCAGACTCAGAACCGACTACTTCGCCATCGTAACCATTTCACTTGGAGAGATTGTTAGAGTACTTCTTGCCGGAGAACCCCTATTGAGGGTTGGAGCAGTAGGTTCTGCAATTGGAATCTCATCCTACCCCTTACCTCTTGAGAATTGGTGGTTCTGCGGGTCTGAAAAATCGGGTCCAGATACTCTCTGGGCTAGCCCCGATGAATGCAGGGACGATATCTTGCTGGTTGACACCCCCTCAAACCATGTAGCCGATCTTCTCAATCTTGGAGAGCCCGCTCCTTACATCTTCCTGTTGATGATTATCTCGTTACTTTGCGTTGCAGTAGTTTGGAAACTTCTCTCAACTTTCATCTCATCTCCCTGGGGAAGGGTACTCAAGTCAATCAGAGAAGACGAAGAAGTTGCTCAGCATCACGGACATGATATCCTTACTCATAAGGCAGCTAGCCTAGCATTGGGCGCAGCAATAGCAGCATTAGCGGGAGCAATTTGGGCGTGGAAACTTACCGGCTTTGAACCCTCATTCATGGCCCCTGCTCGCTCCACTTTCCTAGTATGGGCGGCCTTCATTATTGGAGGAACATCGAATAACAAGGGGATGGTTGTAGGGGCTTTCATTATCGTACTGATGGAGTTTGTTTTCAATGTCCTTGTGGCCGGACAAGGTTCTCCGGATTTACCATTATACACAACCGCAACTAGAATTGATAGCTTGTTTGAGTGGATGTTCACTAGCCAATGGGAGGCCGCAAAAATATTCCTAATAATCACGATTATTGGATTCGTGATTCGCTCAGAAAGGCTCTTCGATATCGGTTCTTCCGGAGCTGCAATTTTCATCTTTAGCGCCATTGCACTCGGAGAGAGATCAATCGAAGAATCATTCTTTGGAGGGATTGTAACGGCCGATATGTTGTACTTCAAACTCCTTCTAATCGGCTGTCTAATGCTCTTCTCTCTGAAATTTAACGCTAAGGGACTTCTTCCCGAGGTACCGGTCAGACCGGAGAACCCATCAGGAGGTGCAACTAGTGAGTGAACCGGTGTTAAAGGTGGATGGATTGAGAAAGGAGTTTGGCGGGCTGATCGCCGTCAATGATGTCTCCTTTGAGATTGGAGAAGGAGAGTTCGTTGGCCTAATCGGACCAAATGGATGCGGTAAGTCGACTACCTTCAACTGCATAAGTGGCTTACTCGATCAGACTAGAGGATACGTCGAAATGTTCGGGAAGGATGTATCAGAACTACGTCCAGATCAGATTCAGAATCTAGGAATGACAAGAACCTTCCAGCATACCAGACTCTGGCGTCAGATGACTGTTATTGAGAACCTACTGGTGCCTCCAAGAGGACAGTTTGGCTCAAGTTTCACAGATCGAATTAGGGCACTCCTAGCTCCTAACTCAAATCCCGAAGAAGAGAAGAGGCTGGAGAAAGCATACGCGGTTTTGGACCAGTTGGAGGTGCCACATATGGCTCACAACCTCACCAGTGAATTATCTGGCGGACAGAGCAAGTTGGTAGACATTGGACGCTCGATGATGGGCGATCCAAAACTCCTACTACTTGACGAACCAGTCGCAGGTGTTGCCGGCCCATTGGCAATGAAGATCTTCAACAACTTGAGGAATATCGTCGATGAGACTGGTATTTCTGTTCTAATCATCGAGCATAACATGGACTTCATACTCAGGCAGGGAGTTGACAGAATTATTGTGATGAACGAGGGCGAGGTCCTAATGCAAGGCACACCCGATGAGGTTAGGGGCAATAGAGAAGTCATCGAAGCCTACCTTGGGGCGTCCGGAGAGCCAATGGAGGAAGAAGAATGAGCAGGGTATTGGAAATCACTAATCTCGAAGGAGGTTATGGCTCAGTCCAGATTCTACATGGGATTGACATGTATGTCGATGAAGGCGAATTCGTCACCATTATTGGACCAAATGGCTGTGGTAAATCTACACTCATCAAGACTATTTTTGGAATAGCTACCTACTATTCTGGGGGTGTCCAATATCGCGGCACTGAGGTGTCAGGTTGGAGAACAGATCAGCTCGTAAACCACGGAATTGCCTATGTCCCCCAAGTCGACAATGTGTTTCCCTCACTTTCTGTCTTGGAGAACCTGCAGATGGGAGGAAACTCTCTCGACACAGCAACTCTGAATAAGAGAATAGAAAGATCTCTGGAGATGTTTCCCGACCTACGTGACAGAGTCCACGATGTAGCAGCTTCTCTGTCTGGAGGGGAGCGCCAAATGTTGGCGATTTCGCGAGCCTTAATTTCCAACCCTTCATTCCTCCTACTGGACGAGCCTACTGCTGCTCTTTCACCACTCTACCAGCAGCAGATTATCGAAAGAATTGACTCTCTGCGTGAACAGGGAATTACGGTACTCATTGTTGAGCAGAATGCACGCCTTTCACTTTCTCGCTCTGACCGAGGATACATTGTAGCCAACGGTAAGATTGTCCATTCGGGAGATGCTCAGCACATACTGACCGATCCTGAAATCGGCGAGTATTTCCTAGGCTCTCACTGAGCGTCAAATTCTAGACCCAATAATTCAAACTCAGCCAGAGGACATCGTGTCATAGAAGCATGATCCATAACTCTGATATGAATTTCAGCAACAACATGAACGGTCGCTTGAAACAAATGACCAGCATGGACATTGTTGTCGTCGTCAGACCAGCAGCAGTGGATGTGAGTGAAAGCATCTCCTTTCTCGGTGCGAGCAATATTTCCTGAGAGACTCACTAGTTCAGATGCTGGATCCAAGGAACGTCTTTGGTAAACTCCCTCTTCATTCATGTAGCCATATGAATTGTCACGAGTTCTACCGATTCCGCTTGTGATAGCAGCCGCATCGAAACCAATATCATCTGCTAACTCTTTGAGTGCAGTATGAATTTCTTCTCCCGGGTCAAGCCTCACGAGGATATCACTCCCTGAGCGCGTGTGTTCCATGTATGGGCGATTGTGCAACGGTGCTTGAATAAATCCCAAGACTGATTTCTAATGTGTTGGCGAAACTTGCTCGATAGTGCAGTGGAAGCAACCAGTACTTCATTCAAGCACTGGTAGCAGACATCTTAGTGCACTGGAAGCACAGGGGTCGGATTTAGCATCCGCACTATTCATAGACCTCGAGAAGGAGGGCGTATGCCCGACGGTGCTAACTATGACAATGGCCGCACATGACTCCTCTGCTAGATGGAGAACCTTCCTCACCGAGGCCAAGGAAGATGATATCCTCCTCATCCTTTCGAAGCAGTCTGAACCCTACCTCGACATTCCATTCCATGAGTTACAGGCATTCGATCCCGAGTTCGCCGATGATATACTTCAACATCCTAGTCAGATTCTCGACAGAGGTTCTCAGACTCTAGTTGAGATTTGTAGAGAGAGAGGCGAAGATATCGATGCGATACTCCGAGTCGGTGAGTTGCCTAGAGATAGTAGGAGAAACCTTCGTGATATCGGTAATTTGGATGTTGACCGTCTACGCTCAGTAGAGGTAATTATCACCAAAATCTCCGATATCAAGCCAAGGATCCACATTGCAATTTTCAATTGCGAGGCTTGTGGAAATACAATTGAAATCAAACAGAAGAACGAGAGGGAATTAGTAGAGCCACTTCGTTGTCCAACAGATTCAGGATGCGGAGGGACTCGTAATTCAAAGGACAACCCAACGCGATTCAACCTTGTCATCAATGCAACTAGAATGGTCAACAACCAGTGGATTGAGAT
>CETB01160451.1_pt1 | contig 17126 bp, 16 predicted proteins | sample 356381 | NCBI WGS metagenome assembly CETB01 (sample SAMEA2622545, study PRJEB7988) | marine metagenome | biome: marine biome (ENVO:00000447); feature: deep chlorophyll maximum layer (ENVO:xxxxxxxx); material: "saline water (ENVO:00002010), including plankton (ENVO:xxxxxxxx)" | depth 155 m | reverse complement strand
TTTATATTTCCTGGAAGAAGACAGATGTGCTCTGTGTCTCCATGACTAGACCAGTAACAAGCCGTTAGATCTCCTTGTGAGACACGGGTTGGTAGTCCTGTGCTTGGCCCTACTCTTTGTACGTCCCATATGACAGATGGGATTTCCGCAAAATATCCAAACCCTGCAAACTCAGACATTAAGCTTATTCCAGGTCCTGATGTAGCTGTCATTGATCGTGCGCCCGCCCAACCAGCACCTATAATCATACCTGCTGCGGCAAGCTCATCTTCTGCCTGTATTATTGAATAAGTTGCGTTACCATTTTCATCGTGCCTTAGAAGAGCCGCATACTTAGTTAATGAATCAGCTAAGCTTGTGGATGGCGTTATTGGATACCAAGCCATGACAGTTACTCCCCCGTAAATTGCACCCAGTGCTCCAGCTAGGTTACCGTCAACCATTATTTGACCGTCTGTTAGGTTAGCTGGTTCGACTTCGAAAGGGTCGGACTTAGTTAGGTTGTCTTTAGCCCAGCTAAATGCCGAATGGATTACAGCCATATTAGTATCAACCAATTTTTGTCTGCCTTTAAAATGCCAGTGAAGTGCATTTTGAATCTCAGACAAATCTATATTTAGCAAGAACGCTAAAGTGCCAACGTATACCATGTTTGACACGTAAGGGCGGAGAGAGGTAGCCACACCTGATTCTTTTGCTAAACGTTTTACAGGCATGCTATAGTAGATAATGTCGTCTCTATCGAACACATATTTAGCTTTTTCTGGAAAAAGGCAAACACCTCCTGGCTCGATGTTATGAATATCCTGCTCAGCTGTTTCAGGGTTCATGATCACCATAATTTGTATACTATCTCTCCTAGCGATGTAGCCGTCTTGACTACATCTAATCGTGTACCATGTAGGCATTCCTTGAATATTGGAAGGGAACAAGTTTTTACCGCTAACCGGTATACCCATTTTAAATAATGATCTTAATAACACCAAGTTTGATGTTTGACTACCTGACCCATTTGGAGTAGCAACTTGGATTGAAAAATCATTAATAATCTTATTAGAAGAGTGTAAATTGTTTGTGTTTGACATAAATAATTTCCGTGAATTTAGAAAAAGATAAAATGGTTGTGGTTTTATTTGTTTCGAGTGTCTATTAGCTTGGTGTGTTCAATAAATGTGTCTAATGCGCCTTCAATATTGTTGTTAATTAAATTTTGGACAATCAGTTTGTGATAATCCCAAACTTTGTGCAAGTATTGAATGTCAGTGTACACATTAAGGTCTACGGCCTCGTAAGCTTCCCAATAGCCTTCAAGCAGACCTAATACAAAAGTGTTCTCAAGTTTTTTAAAAATGTTCAAATGAAGATCTTTGTGTTCGTTGTGAGGTATGCGAATTGGCGTTCCGTTGAGTTTTTCTTGTGCCGATACAACAAGCGACTCAAGCTCAAGCAAGTCACTTCTTGTGAGTTTTTGTACGGCTTCAGAGAAAAAGCTTATTTCAATATGATTGCGAAGTTCACCAAACTTAGGAAATAAACTATTGTCTAAGGCCAGGCCAAACAATAGAGAATGTTTTATGGCTGGGAAAAACTCGTAATTAGCACAACGTATACCCGATCTTGGCTTAACTTCTACTACACCTAGCATTCGAGCTGCCTCTAGCTGTTCGCGTAGTTTGCTTATACTTAATCCTAATTCATTTTTTAGAGTAGTCAAAGGAGGAACTCTATCACCAGGTTGATAGTTGTTGCTAGTTAGATATATGAGAAATTCGGAGTCCAATCTTGATTCAAGCATATAATTAACTCTTATGATTTAATATAGTAATGCACTCTAAAACAATCATTATTATATGACTAATATGATTAGTCATATTATATGTTAGACTAAATATTAGTCAAGTTGTTTTTTGTATCCTCATGGTATACTGAAACTTAATTAGTTAGTAGGAGGTATTTATGTTAAGTAATGAACTATTAGAAATACTTAGATGTCCTTCTTGTGTTCAAAGTTCTGATGGTAATTTAGAGCTAACAAAAGGAAGTTGGTTGGTGTGCAAGGAAGACAATTGTGATCGTAAGTATCCAATTAAGGAAGACATACCTGTGATGTTAATTGAAGAAGGCGATAAATGGGTTGATGTTAAGGTGTCTGAGCTGCCACTTCCTCCTCCTGTTGAATAATATATCGTAGTTAATGGTACATTTAATTAGGAAATCAATTCACCAATCATCTCTTCATTAGACATCCAAGGAACTAAAGCTTTTGGGACTTGTATTCGGCCGTCTGATTGTTGATTGTTTTCAATAATGGCTATTAGAGTTCGTGGAATTCCAAGCCCCGAACCATTTAAAGTATGAACATATTCAGTTTTTGTGTTTTTGTTAGGTCTATATCGAGTGTTAGCTCTTCTGGCTTGGAAATCACCGCAGTTAGATATAGAAGATACTTCTAGCCATTCGTTGCAGCCAGGTGACCATACTTCTATGTCGTATGTAATTTGAGACCCAAAACCTAAATCACCACTGCATAGTCTTTGTACTCTATATGTTAGATTAAGTAGTTTACACGTTTCTTCGGCATCAAGTAGTAGTTTGTTGAGCGCTTCATCGGAGTTGTCAGGTGTTGTAAGTGCATACATTTCTACTTTATCGAATTGGTGACCACGCTTGATGCCACGAACCTCTTTTCCAGCAGCAAACTTTTCTCTGCGAAAGCAAGGTGTATACGCTGTATAGAAAAGAGGTAATTCGTTAGATGGGATAATTTCGTCTCTATGTAAATTGGTTAGTGGTACTTCAGCAGTTGTGACAAACCAGGCATCATCTTCAATATCTCTATAAATATTATCAGCAAATTTAGGCAGTTGACCAGCTGCAGTAAAGTTGATTTCTTTTACCATGAAAGGTAAATAACACTCAGAATATCCCTGTTGAGTGTGCAAATCTAACATAAAATTGATTAGAGCTCTTTGCATCCGAGCTATTCCTTTATTTAGAACATAAAATCTAGAACCACTGAGTTTTACTCCTCTTTCAAAATCTATAAGACCAAGATTCGTACCTATTTCCCAATGAGGCTTAGGTATAAAATCAAAAGAAGGCTTTGTACCAACTTCTTTGATGGTTACATTGTCTTTATCATTTTCTCCAATAGGAGTATCACTATGTGGAATGTTGGGTATTTCCAACATAAGTTTATGTAAAGTAGATTCTAGTTCACGGACTTCGTTGTCTAAGCTGGAAATTTGGTTGCCTACTTCTCGCATTTCGTCGATCAACTTGATGCGAGACTGATCGTCTTTCATATTACCTATATCTTTAGAGGTTTTGTTTCTTTTAGATTTAAGTTGTTCAGTTTGTTGCAATAGCATACGACGCTGTTTATCAAGATTAATTATTTTATCAATGTCATAGTCAGAACCACGCATATTGAGTGATGCTTCAATTTCGGAGGTCTTTTGGCGAATCAATTGAATGTCAAGCATGATAATAACCCGAGTTTTATTTTCCAGCACTAGTATAGTCAATGTTCGTCATTACGTCATCTCCATTAAAAAGTTTTATATATTAGAAATAATGCTATATGCGTTGCAACTATATAATTTATATCAATTATGAATACTTCAATAGACAAAGCAATACAAATACGGAACAAATTAATACAAGTTTATGGTGAACCAGTTTGGAGAAACCCTTTACCACCTTTGGATGAGTTGGTGTCAACAATATTGTCTCAGAACACTAACGATATAAATCGTGACAAAGCTTTTGATAGATTAGTAGCTAGTTTTCCTCGATGGGAATTAGTAAGGGATGCGCCCAAAGAGACGATTATAGAACTAATCCGACCAGCTGGTCTTGCAAATCAAAAAGGACCTAGAATTCAACAGGTGTTAAGAGATATTACAGAAGAGAAAGGTACACTATCCTTAGAATTTTTAAAAAAATTAGACACCGAAGATGTGCGAAAATGGCTATTAAGGTTTAAGGGTGTTGGTCCTAAAACAGCAGCGATAGTTATGTTGTTTAGTTTGGATTTGTATGCATTTCCTGTGGACACACATGTCTATCGTGTTTCAGGAAGGCTAGGTTTAATTCCAAACAAGATGAATGTGTCTGATGCACATACGCATTTAGAAAAAGTGTTTGCTGAATCTCAGTATTATGATGTACATTTGAATTTAATTAGATTGGGAAGAGAAGTGTGTCGTGCTAGAAAACCAAAATGTCTACAGTGTCCGATAAATACCTTGTGTGAGTATTGGCTAACCAAAAAGACAATACCCATGTAAAAATTACAAGTATACTGTCCTCAGGATAGAATTTGTACTTTTTATGGGTATTATTAGATTGATTAAATGGTTATCTTGATTGGTCACGATTTCTTGTGAGGTATATCGATTAAACCTAGTCTTACTGACTCGTTGCCACCCATCGTCAATAACCTTACGCCAGTCTCTATACTATACATCCCAACATGTAATTCATATTCACCAGCCAGAACATCATTTGGAAGCAACAAAGTGTGTAGATTGTTAACAGCTCTCCAGCAACCCATGTCACAGTGGGTCGCAAATTATTTATTAAAAGATGTTATTAAACACTATTAGTTTTTCTGCCACCAAATTCCCGTCCAATCGATCTTGTGAATTTCATCAGAGATATTTCGCTGTTCACGAAAATCTTCAATTGCTGCTTTGCAGGTTGGGAGTGCGTAGTCATCAACAATAATAAATCCACCTTTTGAAACTCTGTCATAAACATTGACTAGAACATCCATCGTAGACCCATACATATCTCCATCAAGCCTGATTATCGCAAAAGTTTCATCCGAAATTGTCGGCATCGTATCTTTAAACCAGCCTTCTAAAAATACTGTTTGATCGTCAAAAAGGTCATATTTTCTAAAGTTTTCCTGAACAGTCTCTAGTGAAACAGCCAACTGCTCAAATGTGTGGAGGATGTCACCTGTATCTCGAGGATACTTTATTTCGTCAGGGGCAGGTAATCCTTCAAACGAATCTGCACAAAAAACTTTTCGGTCAGTTATTTGGTAGGCTTCTAATATTCCACGCATTAAAATACAAGTGCCTCCACGCCAAACCCCAGCTTCAAGAAAATTCCCCGGCACTTCTTCTTCGATTGCTTGCTTACATAAAGCAACAATATTTTTAGCTCTATATTGCCCTATCATTGAATGCGCCATACCTGGCCAATCTCTCCCCTCTTTTCGCTGATTTTCATCATCTGACCCATAAGCCAGAGCCGGATCTGGATACATCGAACAGAGAATAGTCTTCATCAGCAGATCAATATATTTTTCACGTAGCTCTCTCATTCACAACACCTTTGATAGTGGACTAAAAACTCAGTGTCAATTAACCAAAAACAGGTAAATGTCCCAGTGAATATATATGTTCCCATTGAGACTTGTCACCTTCAGTTAATATGGCTGCTTCTCCTACTATATTTCCTTCTGCTATGTTTAGTAACTTACGCATGGCCTCACTAGTTGATCCTGTACTTATTACATCATCTAGTAACAGAATATTAGAATTAGCAATCAGTTTTCTATCTTTATTATCTAAAAATAAAGTTTGAGGTTTACCTGTAGTGATTGAGACAGTCTCAGCTTGCAAACACTTGCCCATATACAGTTTTTGAGTTTTGCGTAAGACAACATAAGGCTTTTTAGAAATAACAGACATCGCATATGCTAGAGGAATGCTTTTTGCTTCGGGAGTTACTATTACGTCATAATCGAGCTGATTTAGCAGGCTGTTCAAATGTTTTGCAGCGCTTTCTACTAATTCTGTGTCACCTAGAATGTTTAATATAGCTATTTTAAAACCAGGCGCAATTTCGATTATCGGTAAACTCCGCTTAAGACCAGCAATATCGATAGAATAAATTTCATCGTGTGTATTCATAATGTTTGTTCCTATTATTAATCTGATAATTTAAAGTCATAAATTCCATTACTTTTGGTACATATGTGCCCACAATTTGGGCAATTAATGTTAGTTGGTGATTCTACAATATCCTTTGAGTTACAGGTTGGACATTTAAAAAGTTTGTCTTCATTATTAAGATTGATGTTTGTGTTTGAAAATGCTTGTAATAAAACACTAGGAGTGAATTGCCAATATCTTCCAGTTGTTTGCAAAGCGCTGTCTATAGAAACTAATAAGTTAGTAGGTACTAATTGTTTGATATGCTTCCACCTAAAGTGAGATACAGATCTTTTTTCACCGACAGTAAAATCTGATACAGATAACATATGCATTATGTTATTAGGATGGAAATTTAAATTTAGTTTATTGTATTCAACGCTATTATAGCTAAAGGGATTCCAGGATTGACGATTTAATAAGTATCTGATTATTGATTTTATGTTACGTTTGTTTGCAAACTCAAGCACTAAGCAACCATTTGGTTTAAGTAATTTGTTTACAAGTGACAGAACATGTTGAGGGTCTGTTAAATGGTGAATTATGCGTACCATTAGTGCGGCATCGAAAGCTTGGTCAGCAAAAGGTGGCTTATAGGCATCTGCAACAACAAAGGTGTATTTAGAGCTGTTTCCCAGAAGGTTTTGAGCTTGCTCTATTTGGGACCTCGAATAGTCTAAGAGAACTATATGATCAATATGATTGAGCTCTTGAGTCAAACGTCCGGCTCCAGCACCTATCTCAAGGCAACGCTTCCCAGTCTTAGGAAGTAATTTTTGAAGAGCAATGCGTTCAACTTTATCTTCATATTCGCGATTCCCGCAATCCCAGAACTCTGTTTGATACTGGGAGTTTTCATAGTCGCATATGGGTCTTGTCTTTTGAGAAACCATTACTTTTCCTTGATTCGTTTATTTTCTATAGCAGATTTTAGTAAGTTTTTGATCGTCTTTGGGTTACTTTTGCCTTTGGTGGATTTCATTATTTGTCCAAACAGCCAATTAAAAACAGACGTTTTACCCTCAAGTAATAGCTGTATTTGTTCAGGGTGTTGTTCTAATATGTCGTTCACAATGGCTGACAAAGTTTTGTCACTAAGTGTTTGTTGTAAGTTTAGTTGGTTGACAACCTCTAGAGGATCGGTTGGTTTTATATAAATTTCTCTAAGAACTAATCTGGCGCTGTTAACATTAATGACATCAGTTTTTACAAGGGTAATTAGAGCAACCAGTTTTTGTGGGCGAATGTGAGTTTTGTCTATTGTTGTGTCAAATTCGTTAAGTAACCTGAACAAATGGGTTGTAATCCAATTAGCAAGGGTGTTCGGGGTAATCTTAGGGCAGCAGTTGGCTCCTATTTTAACTGCTGCGTCAAAATAAGTTGCTACCTCTTTTTTGCTGGCTAGCAAATGCGCATTGTCGAATGATATACCCATTGCTTGGAATTGTTTTCTTTTGTCGAATGGTAGTTCAGGGACAGTTTGTTTTAATTCGTTAATCCATTTGTTGTCTATCAGTATGTTTGGCAAGTCTGGTTCTGGAAAATACCGATAATCATCATCATTTTCTTTAGTTCTTTGTACTACAGTTTGACCAGAGATTTCGTTCCAGGCTAGAGTTTGTTGGACAATGGTTTGGTTGGATTTATGAAATTTAATTTGCTGTTGAATTTCATATTCAATGCTTCGTTGTAACGCTTTAAATGAATTTAGGTTTTTTATTTCCCTCCGAACTCCCATTTTCCTGCTGTTTTTTTGTCTTATGGAGACATTGGCTTCAAACCTTAGGGCACCTTTTTCCATATGACCTGTACTTACTTGTAAGTAAGACAGTATGGATCGTAACTCTTTAGCATATCTTACTGCTTCTTCAGCATTACATAAATCAGGTTCGCTTACTATCTCTACAATAGGTATGCCAGCACGATTTAAATCAATAAAAGTTTCTTCTGGGTTGCTGTGGATTAGTTTACCTGCATCTTCTTCTAGGTGCACACTACGTATTCTAATCGTTTTTGTCATAGTATTGGACTGTATAGTTATGGATCCTTGGCTTGCTAGAGGATGGCTGTGTTGAGATATTTGGTAACCTTTGGGTAAGTCAGGATAAAAATAGTTTTTGCGAGAAAAGATACTAAGCCTGTTGATTTTACAGTTGAGTGCGAGAGAAATAAGTATTCCATACTCTATAGCTTTTGAGTTTGTTGTTGGAAGTGTGCCTGGGAAACCGGCACAAATTGGACATACAAATTGATTGGGTTGTGCGGTTGTTGAATCTACTGAGGAACATCCGCAAAACATTTTGGACTTAGTATTTAATTCTACGTGAGTTTCAATACCAATTACGGGTTCAAAAGACATATTTTATGTTTTTACAATTAGTCAAATTTGATCAGACATTATAGTTTAGCATGTCAAAGACAAATAGGTGATGTGGAAAAAAGCGGTATCTCAGGTATACTGTTTATCATGATGGTATTTGACGATTATTCTAATTGGGTAGAAGTGGATTTGTCCGCCATAGAAAGCAATGTTCGCCTCATTACTAAAGAGAAAGAACAGAAAGTTATGGCTGTTGTAAAAGCCAATGCTTATGGTCATGGATCTTTAAAGGTTGCAAAAACAGCATTAAAGGCAGGTGCAGAATGGTTAGCTGTGGCAAGAGCTGAAGAAGCTATGGAGTTGCGTGAGTCAGGAATAAAACAACCAGTTTTAGTTTTGGGATTTGTGCCACTAAATTGGGTAAAGTTGTTAATATTGTCGGGAGTTTCGATGGTAGCGTGGGACATTAAACAGATAGAAAATATAGCAGCCATTGCCGACGATATTAATGTTGCGGCAAAAATACATATTAAAGTCGATACGGGTATGAGTCGTATAGGAGTGCAAGAAGCAGATGTTGTAAAACTTGTAAGAACTTTAGAAGACAGAAGCAGCTTGATCTTTGAAGGTGTTTTGACACATTATGCTTGTGCTGATAATTATAACAAAGACAAAACAATAGACCAGATAAATATTTTTGAAGATGTTTTATTAGAACTTGCTGAGAATGATTCCTTGCCAAACATTATTCATGCTTCAAATTCTGCTGCCACATTGTTTGGATATAAGCCTGCGTGGGACATGGTTAGACTGGGAATTGCTATGTATGGATTGGATCCATCAGATAGGTGTAGTTTTGCAAAAGACTTGGAACCTGCTTTGTCATGGAAGTCATATTTGATTCAAGTTAAGGAAGTGCCACCAGGAACAGGAGTTAGTTATGGTCATGACTATGTTACAAAAAGCACACAAATTGTAGGCACAGTGTCAGCTGGATATGCTGATGGATATAGGCGCCATTCAAATAATGAGGTGTTGGTTGGTGGAAAGCGTGTGCCAGTTGTTGGTCGAGTATGTATGGATTATTTTATGGTTAATTTGGACTCTGTGTCAAATGCATCTGTGGGTGATGAAGTAGTAATGCTAGGCCGTCAAGGCTCTGAACGTATAACGGCAGAAGAGTTAGCTATCACGTGGAATACTATAAATTATGAGGTGCTTTGTGGAATAAGTGCTAGGGTTATACGAAAGTATGTCTAGAAAAAATTTATAGAGCTGGTTTTCTAAATATTAACATCCACTCTACTTCAATAATTCCAGCTGATTTGTTGCGCTTAGGTGTTAATTTGCGAGCAACAATTCTGTCGTAACCTACTGTTTCAGTAATAAAACTAGCTTTTGCTGCTATTTCTTGAATATATATGTGAGTGTCTATAGGTATTTTACGAATGACGTTGTCTCCTACCAGAAGTCCAAAATAGCCACCAGGCTTAAGAGTTCGATAGCATTGTTTGATGCTGGATTCCATGTCTTTAAAGTAACGATAAATTATGTGAGCACGTTTGTTGTCAACTGCGTGGATTTTACTAAGAGCTTTATCCAAGTTCTCTATTCCAAATAGAGGGGTTTCTTTGCAAGCAGACAAAGGTATTTTTTCTGTGCCTACAATTTGCGAGTTGATTTCTTTAATGTTGTGTTGATTTAACAAATCTAACCAATACAGTTCCAATTTAATGGATCGCAGATATTCTTGTGCGTTTGCATAGGGAGGAGAGGTGATAATAGAATCAACCGATTGATCATGCACGTCTACTAGAGTTCGCGCGTCTGATTTGGCAATTGTTTTACTAGATGGTACATAGCCCCATACACTTCCTAAGTTTTTGATTGTTCGCATGTACTTTATCTTTCTATCTAGATACAAACTGGTTTGACTTTCAAGCCATTTCAGGGCATTTTGGTCTATAGCATCGTCTTTAAGTAGAGTGCGCATACGCCGAGATACAAAAGGTTTACTGATTTGTGGGTCAGCATTACACACCTTTCTTACTATAGAAGAGGCACATATAAGCATAAAATTTATCACGGACTCTGAAAGAGAATCAGGGTTGTTTAATAGATATCCGAAAATTTGAGACAGTTCTTTTTGTGCTTGTGGTAAAAACCAATGATCAATGTTAGGTAGATAAGGTACGTAATGGTTGTTATAATTTTTCATAGATTCTATTGTAGATAGGCATTCTTCAGCAAACTCGTTATCGTTTGGGACAATTTCTGTTTTGGCTCTTAATAGCATTTGAGCTAAAGGATTGATGTCAATGCCAATTGCGTTTATTCCTAGTAGGTTTGCTTCAATTAGAGCTGTTCCCGATCCACAGAAAGGATCCAATATTAAGTCTCCAGAGGTGTTATATTCTTTAAGGAACCAACGAGGAATATGAGGAATAAATCTGGCTGGATAAGAATGAATCTTGTGAGTCAAATAAGTTGTATTGGGAATTTCAGGGCATGATTTACGAAAGTTAAAGTTTTTTGCTGCAAACTGTTTGGTAGGCACTGATTTTGTTGTCATTGGATTAATGATTATATTGTTTGATTTAGGCTTTGTTTCTCAAATATCAACCCATTCAAGACCTAAGTGTTCAAGAGCTTCAGGAGTAGGATTACCTGTATCAACATTCCATCCACTCATGCAGTAATACCATTGTTGAGCTAGAATTATTTTCTCTAATTCAAGAGCTGTGGAAGCACTAGGTCCATCTCCTTGTAAGGTCTTAAAGAACTTTTTTGGTAAAGTATCATTAGATCTATCAAGATCTTCTCTAGCATTAAATGCTCTAAGCATATTTAATCTTCTTTCGCCTAACATATAATACATATCCGTTGCTGACCCACCAATATATTTGCGATAGAAATTGTCATCAGGTTCTTCTATTGTAATCTTATGCTGTGTTAGATTAACGCGCAATATTTTTCTATGATATCCAAGAAACATAATAGCCTATTACAATTAGTTTATAGATTTTATCATTGTATAAAATCATGAGCAACAAAATAGAAGGCAACTAACAATATTATTTACTAAAGGTATAATTTAGATATTATGTTTGATTTTAAGTTGTTGGCTACTAGTCATGGCGCAAGAGCTGGAGAATTTGTTACTCCTCATGGTGTAATTGAAACACCCGTTTTTGCTCCGGTTGGTACTAATGCAACAGTAAAGGCAGTAACACCTGAGCAAATTAATGAAGTGGGCACATCATTATTGCTTGCAAACACATATCATTTGTATCTTAGGCCCGGTCATGAAATAGTTCATAACCAAGGAGGTTTGCATAGGTTTATGAATTGGACAGGGCCCATACTTACTGATTCAGGTGGATTTCAGGTGTTTTCTCTTAGTGATAGTAACAAGATAGATGATGATGGTGTGACATTTTATTCACATATAGATGGTAGTGCTCATCGATTTGATCCTGAAGTAGCTATAGAAATTCAAAACAAACTAGGTGCAGATATTATTATGGCATTTGATCAGTGTCCTGAACCATACGATCGTAAAAACAACGAAAAGGCACTTGCTAGAACACATGATTGGGCAGTTAGATGTATAAATGCACATAGAAACCCTGAACAAGCACTTTTTGGAATTGTGCAGGGAGGGACTTTCGCGGATCTAAGACAAGAATCTGCTAGTTTCATTGCACAATTGGAATTGCCAGGAAATGCTATTGGTGGCCTTTCGGTTGGGGAAACAAAAGAAGAGCTAAATACAATGACTCGAATTGTTACAGATATTTTACCAAGTAACAAGCCAAGATATTTGATGGGCGTAGGTTCACCTATAGATTTAGTTTATGGTGTTGAAAATGGGATTGACATTTTTGATTGTGTTTTACCAACAAGACTTGCTCGTAATGCAGCAGCCATGACACGAATAAAGCAATTAAACATGAAAAATGCTATCTATAGTAATGATAACAAACCAGTTGATGAAGACTGTGGATGTTATTGTTGTAAACACTTTAGTAGAGCATATTTAAGACATTTATGTAAAGCTAAAGAAATACTTGGAGCCACATTATTGACTATACACAATTTGCATATGCTTCATACACTGATGGCTGATATGCGAGGAGCAATTTTAGATGGGTCGTTTGAAAAATGGAAAAAATCTTTTGTTGAAGGTTGGAAAAAATGACCATATTGCAAGCAATGTTATTGGGAGTTGTTCAAGGTATTACAGAATTTTTACCTATATCTAGTTCTGCTCACCTTGTGCTTATACCATATTGGTTAGGTTGGTCATTTGACTTGGAATTAGAGTTTGCTTTTAATATTTTCTTGCATGTGGGTACACTGGTGGCAGTAGTGACTTATTTTAGGAATGACATAAAGAAAATAGCATACGAGGTTGTCAAGGGTATATGGTTGCGGAAACCATTTGAGAGTGATGATTCCAAGATCGGTTGGCTTATTTTGATTGCAAGCGTTCCTGCAGGGGCTGTAGGTTTATTGTCTACAGATCTTTTTATGAGCATGCTAGACAACCCTACAGTGGTAGCGTCATTATTAATAGTGACAGCTATTAGTATTATTTTTGCCGAAGTTTATTCTTCGTCACATAGAAGACCTTTGCGGGAAACAAGTTGGAAGGACAGCTTGTTAATAGGATGTTTTCAGGCGCTAGCTATTTTTCCGGGTATTTCTAGATCGGGAATCACTATAGTTGGTGGAGTGTTTAGAAGGTTGTCTTATAAGACAGCAGCTAGATTTAGTTTTTTAATGTCAATTCCAGTTATGGTAGGAGCTGGTTTGATTGCAGTAAAGGAGGTTAGTGCTAATGAGGCTGTGTTGGATTATTGGCCAGCTATGTTTGTGGGTTTTGTCAGCTCAGTTTGTATAGGTTTATTATCGATTCACTGGTTGTTAAGATATTTACGTAACAAGACTATGCGATTTTTTGCATTATATTGTCTGATAGTAGGTTTGTTGGGATTATTGGTTGGCTGCAGTCCTGCTAAGGAGGTTGCGCAGAAACCGATTGTAAACCAAATAATAGGTGTGACTGATGTGACTGGCGATTTTGTAAAAAAAATTAATAATCAGGCGCTTTATTCTGACAAAGTTAGAGTCAAAACCTATGCTTCACACAGACAATTAATGAAAGCCGTTTCTGCAGGTGGTGTAGAGGCAGGGATAGTGTTTGATGTGCCACTAGATAATAACCTTGTATCTTATCCGCTTGCTGTTACTTCGATTATAGTTGTAGCACACTCAGACGTTGGGTTAGATGACTTATCAAAAGATAGCCTGAAATCAATTTTTGTTGGTGAAGTCGATAACTGGATAGAAGTAGGGGGAAATGACATTGATATTCAACCTATAGTTTCTGAAGAAGGTGATGCTGCACGTCTTGTTTTTCAGAAAACAGTTTTAGACAATGAAAAACCCTCTTCAAGATCAGTAGTGATACCAGGAGATAATTTGGTGTTGCAATATGTCAATAACACAGCTGGGTCAGTGGGTTATGTTTGGAAAGGAATGTTGGATCAAGAACCTAAACAAATTAGTGTAAATACAACAGAAGGACTAGAAAGACTAATATATTCTGTGAGCTATGAGGAACCCTCAGGAAGTCTTAGGGATTGGCTAAATTGGATACAACAGAGAACATCAGAGCAACTACCAAAAGGTTATAAGCAACTTCCAGACTAAAAGATAAATGGGTTGTTTGTTTTCTCTATAGAAATACTAGTATGCAATCCATGTCCTGGATAAACCTTTGTTTCATCCGGCAGTACAAGAAACTTTTGTTTGATACTATCAATTAGTTGATTGTAATTACCACCTTCTAGATCGGTTCTACCGATGCCTTGTTTGAATAGTACATCCCCCCCAAAAAGTATTTTAGATTGTGGTTCGAAAAAAGCCACATGACCAGGTGAATGACCAGGTACAAATAAAACGTCAATAGTTATGCTATCAATATTTAATTTTTGGGTTTTTTCAAAAAATATGTTGGGCTGATGATTATTATCAATGGTTATCCCCCAGTTTTTTGATCCACCACCATCGTTATATAAATCGAGATCTAAAGAGTGAAGACCCAAACCTATGTGAGGTTGGATTTCCATGATTTTACCCAATCCGCCAAAATGATCAAAATGTGCATGAGTGAGCCATATTTCAGAAAGTGTCCATTGATTGTCGGAGATTTTCTTTAATATTTCCTCACCATCCCAAGCAGGATCAATTACTACACATGATTTGGACATTTTGTCTGCAACAATGTAGCAATTTGTTTCTAGCATTCCAAGAGTTAGTTTTTCTATAATTAGACCCATTGTTTTTCTCAAAGTGTTGTATAAAATATGTTTATTACTATATTTTACAAGACATTGTAAGGATAAATCAAGATGAGGTTATTTGGAAAAGCTACGCAATTTCGTCGATTAGCAATATTAGCGCTTTTTGTGATTTGGGTTGTTATAATTTCGTTGCCAGTTTTGGGTTTGTTGCTGGCTATGAATGGTGAATTAGCATTGACAATAAGTGAACACAACGAGTATCGTGTTTGGTTATTGATGGATGATGAAGAAAGAGGTATAGGGTGGAGTAGCAAAAATATGTTTAGCGACAACCTTGATAATACTTGCGTAATTAATAAGGTAAACTTTGTTTTGTGGGAAGGTGATGTTGAAAATGTTAACACATTTTATTGCGAATGTTATTCTGGAAATAATGGTGAACTAGAATATACCAGTACGCAAGTTTGCTCTATAAAATATTAGGTAATTTATTCATCATCTGACAGAGATTTAATCTCATCAATTACGGATTGAGCAAGATGCGAAGGAACATGTTCGTGTCTTATATATTTAAGAGAAAATACACCACGTCCTTGTGTAATAGATCTTAGTTCTGTTACGTATCTTTGTACTTCAGCAAGAGGAACTTCTGCTGTAACGATGCTTTTACCACCTATGGAATCCATGCCTTGTACTTTGGCACGTCTACTGTTTAGATCGCTCATAACGTCACCCATATTGTTTTCAGGTACCGTGATTTCAATTAGCATAATTGGTTCGAGCAAGACTGGGTTTGCATTAGCAACAGCAAGCTTGAAAGCTTCTCTTGCAGCTATTTCAAACGCTATTGGTTTGGAATCAACAGGATGCTCTTTACCATCGGTAATTGCCACAAATATTTTTTCCATTGGAAAGCCAGCTATTGCTCCTTCCGACATTACGCTACGGATTCCTTTTTCGATGGCAGGCATAAAGTTAGCAGATATAGCTCCGCCAAAGACTTTGTTAGTAAAACAAAAGTTTTCATCTCCTTCAGGAGCCATGTTGGATTCAGTTAATGGTTCAACGTGCATGTGAACTTCTCCAAATTGGCCGGCCCCGCCACTTTGTTTTTTGTGTCTATACTGGCTATCGCCAGATCCGGTTATACTTTCGCGATATGGAACTTTGGGAGCACTGGTTTCAAGGCTTGTGCCAAACTTTTGCTCAGCTCTTTTTAACACAATTTCGATATGTTGGTCTCCCATACCTTCTATAATGGTTTGTTTGGTAGAAGGCTCATTTCTCCAATTAAGCGTTTGGTCTTCTTCACACAGCTTTGAAAGTGTTGGGCCCATTTTCGTTGAATCAGCTTGTGTACGAGGATTTACAGCAACTGCGTATAAACTTCCGGGATATAGTGTTGTTTTAAATTGTACAGGATGGCTTTTGTCACCTAAAGAATCACCCGTTGCGGTATCGCCTAGTTTTGCAATAGCGCCAAGATCACCAGCATGAAGATACTTAACTGGAATCTGTTCCTTACCACGCATTGCTTGTAGTGTACCAATACGTTCTTCAGTTTGTTTGGAATGGTTTTCTATTCTTGAGTCTGACTGAAGCGTTCCAGACATTACTCGTAAATAACTTAGTTTTCCTACAAAAGGATCGGCTGTAGTTTTAAAAGTAAAGACACTTAAATGTTTAGAGTTTTGATTTTCCGTATCGTCCTTTTGAACAATGTCGGATGGTGCTGGTAAGTAGCGAGTTATGCCCAATAATATTGGAGCTATTCCAATGGATTCTGTAGCTGATGTTACTAAAACGGGAACGCAACTTCCTAATAAAACAGCCTGTTTAAATCCCTGTTCGATCTCGTCAGGAGAGAGTGTTTCACCATCTAAATATCTCATAAGTAAATCATCATCACCTTCAGCCGCTGTTTCTTCCAGTTCGGTTCTAGCAATATTAACAGCATCTAGGTATTCATCAGGAATATCTTCAGTAGATTGACCAGAGCCAGGTCGTGCCTTTTGAGCAAGAAGACCAATTATTCCCTTAAAATTAGATTTTTCACCCCAGGGTAATGCTACGGGGATTAATTTTTTATCCGAAGCTAATTGTTGGACAGAACTTAGTGTTTTAGCATAGTTAGCATTGTCGCGGTCCATTTTGTTTATTACGATAAATCTAGGCAGATTATATTCATCGCAATAGTCCCACACGAGTTCAGTACCCACTTCTACTCCAGCGACAGCATCTACTACAATAATTGCAGCGTCAGCTACATGGAGAGCTGATTTGACTTCACCCACAAAATCAGTGAAACCAGGAGTGTCTAAAAGATTGACTTTATAATTTTCATAAATACAAGACACTAGCGATGTGCTAATTGACATTTGCCGACTTTGTTCTTCGTCTTCAAAGTCAGATATGGTAGTACCGTCTTCTATTTTTCCAAGGCGAGTTGTAGCACCTGTGACATTCAACATAGCTTCTACTAAAGATGTTTTGCCGGCACCACCATGCCCTACTAATGCTACGTTCCTTATAAAATCAGTCGTG
>CETB01011398.1_pt1 | contig 17220 bp, 10 predicted proteins | sample 356381 | NCBI WGS metagenome assembly CETB01 (sample SAMEA2622545, study PRJEB7988) | marine metagenome | biome: marine biome (ENVO:00000447); feature: deep chlorophyll maximum layer (ENVO:xxxxxxxx); material: "saline water (ENVO:00002010), including plankton (ENVO:xxxxxxxx)" | depth 155 m | reverse complement strand
ATAGCCATGCCATCGGTATGGACGCCAGTAGTGAAGAACTATGTTTGATTCATGTCAACATCACAACTCAATCGGAAAATATCGCCCAAGGGATTGATGGAGATTCATTGGATGATGTCGGCGCAGGCGACCAAGGCATGATGTTCGGATATGCCTGCACAGAGACCGAGGCAGAAAAGGAACTTAGCGGCAGATATTTCCCACTTCCTGCCGCTCTTTCTCAGCGTATATGCCGCCGCCTAGACATGATTGTTGCTAGTGGCGAAATCGAATGGATTCGCCCTGATGGGAAAAGTCAGGTAACGGTGGAATATGACGACATTGGGAATCCTCTGAGAGTACATACCGTAGTAGTAGCAGTTCAGCACGATGATGCTCTGAAAGATCGCTTTGATGGAGACATTGAAGCTGAGCAACACTACATTCGTGAAATTGTCAAGAAAGAAGTGGTAGAGCATGCAATTCCAGATTATTGGCTGAAAGAGGGGTATATCTTGCACGTCAATGGAACTGGGCGATTCGCAGATCCAGGAGGACCTTACGCAGACGCAGGAATCACTGGCCGGAAAATCGTTGTAGATACCTATGGAGGAATGGCTAGACACGGCGGAGGAGCGTTTTCTGGCAAGGACCCAACAAAGGTTGACCGTTCAGCAACTTACTACACTAGATGGGCGGCAAAGCATGTTGTCGCTGCAGGTTTAGCAACTCGTTGTGAAATCCAAGTAGCCTATGTTATAGGAGTAGCTTCTCCAGTAAGTCTACGGGTCGAGACATTTGGAACCGGTGTCATCAGCGAAGAGGAACTAACCGAAAGGGTATCTCGGATATTCGATTTTCGACCGGCTGCAATCTCTCGCGATCTGAAGTTATACCGTCCGTTATACTCAGCAACTTCCGCTGGCGGTCACTTCGGACGACCTCCAACAGATGAAGGACACTTCGAATGGGAAAGATTGGATCAATCTCGTCTAGATGCCCTCAAGTCTTGACCGATGCACACATCAATGCAGGGCAAACCGCGAAAGCATGGCGCGAGAGCTAATCCGCATCGAAGATGTGCATCGCGCCTTCGGTCCAGTGAAGGTTCTTGATAGTGTTAATTTGAGAGTTGACGAAGGTGATAGAATTGGTATAGTAGGTCATAATGGAGCAGGAAAAACCACCTTACTGCGAACAATATCTAACCAAGACCAAGATATTGGAGATATATCATTTTCACCAGGTCTCCGACTTGCCTTTTTGACTCAAATTAGAGACATAGACGAAGGAGCTACACTCGAAGAAGAACTCAATCGGAAAGGCCGACAATTTCAGGAATTGGAGGAAGAGATTGCAGCTATTGAAGCTAAAATGGCAGAGCCATCTTTCTATGATGGAGACTGGCAACCAGACATAGATCGCTATCAGGAACTTCAGTCAATGATGGCTCGAAGCGGCGGGACTAATGTTGCTAGTCATGCACAAGAAATCCTTCGGGCATTAGACCTCGCCCACCACCCCCTAGAGATTCCTTTGGCTAATTTGTCGGGTGGGGAACGCGCCAAGGTAGCCCTAGCAAGGCAATTGGTGGGTTTATCCGAAATCGACGTCTTCTTCCTAGACGAACCAACAAATCATCTCGATTTGACAACTCTTGATTGGCTCGAAGAATTCCTAATCACCTTCCAAGGAGCGCTATTGTTAGTAAGCCACGATCGATATTTCCTCGACCGAGTTTGCAACGCAATCGTCGAGATACAAGATACTCACTCTAAGGGATACCATGGTAATTACACTTCATTTTTACAACAGAAGGAACTTTTCTTACAGACTCTCGCTGATCGAATCAAGAAAACAGACGCCGAAGTCAAGCGATTAACAGGCGCATTACAGTCGATGAAGCGAGCCAATAAGTATGACAAATCAATCTCTCAAAAGCGATTTTTATTGGCTAGAGCACAAGGTGAACTACGCTGGCTGAAGTCTCTAAAGCCCCGCCAGCGTAGAGGTTTGAATTTCCGTCTCGAATCGACTGAAAAGAGCAGTTTAGAAGTTCTTGATTTCCATGATGCCACATTGAAATTTGAAGGACTCAATCGCCCGATAATCAAGGGCCTAGAAGTAGGCGTTTCCAGAGGTCAAAAAATAGGTATTGTCGGCCCTAACGGAGCAGGAAAAACTACGATACTGCGGATTATTCAAGGAGAACTTGAACTCGACTCCGGTAGTATCGATGTAAAGCCCGGTGTTCAGATCGGCTATTTCCATCAAGACCACCGATCACTAAATTTTGACTTAACTCCGGTAGACCAGATTAGAGCCCTCAAACCAAGGATGGATTATGGAGACATTCGGGCTCTACTTGGCCGCTTCCAATTTACCAGTGAAATGGTGGAAACTAAGTTAGAAAAATTAAGTGGAGGGGAGAGGGCCCGAATAGCCCTCCTGAAATTACTACTTGAAGAGAACAATTTACTGCTTCTCGATGAGCCTACAAATCATTTGGACACCGATGCCAAAGAGGCTCTAGAGGAGGCTTTGGTAGAATATGATGGAAGTATAATTACAGTCAGTCACGATCGATTTTTCCTAGACAGAATCTGTGATACGATTTGGGAATTACCGGCCGATGGAAGTATGTGGATTTGGCCTGGTAATTATTCTGATTTCATTCGTCGAAAGCGCGCCTCACAATCTCAGTGATAATGCCATAAATACCTCTAAAATTACAATTATTCGGACCTGTCCGGCCCTCCCTCTATCTGCTCACAAGACTCTCGAACCCTATGGTCGCAAACCTAACCCCCACTCTGACCGCCGAAAACAACAGAATCGAAATCAAGCGAGCACAACTCGCTGCTACCCTTGCTTTGCTAATGCTGAGTGCCCTTCTAGCACCATCGCTGTTAGCCGCTTCCGGCGAGGTAGATGAGTTGGCAAATGAACCGACTCGGTTTCCAACGGCGAACGGAACTATCGATGATAGCGACGCTCAGACTCTACTAACCAACCTGAATGCAAACAATCCTATCGACGTCATGGGGGTAATGGATGACTCGAACAGGATACACCTTGTTTGGATTGAGAACACTAGCACACCACTTCTAAGGTATGCATTAATTCAGATTTCCACTGGCGTCGATACGGTTCTAATTTCGACTACACAGGTTGGTGGTTCCAATGCCTCATCACTCTCTGGCCCTTCTATGGTAGTCGATTCACAAGGTAGAGCACACATCGTTTGGGAAGTCACTGATACGGATATTCTCTACACATTATTGGATCCTTCAGAGGATGACCTAGACGGCTCCTCTGGTGATATACAGAACATGACGATTGCATCCCATACCGTTGCCGATGGCAGTGGAACTCGTAATTCTCCAGATATTGCTGTAGATTCATACGATGCGGTTCACATTGTCTGGGTCGATACATACGATCCACAGGGCTTGTACTTCGGTAGTCCGCTAATTTACTACTGCATGCTTTCCCATGATTCAAACAATGGCTTCCAAGTTCTAATCAATTCAACAATGGTCACCCCGGCGTTAGGTCATAGAGGCAATCCAGCAATTAGCATAGGTGTAAACAACACCGCAGTTATCGTTTGGGAAGATACCAGAGGTTCGATAGTTGAGTACGTGGGACTCATCGACTCCTCAGGTTCAATGACAACTGAGTGGGCCGATATGTGTGCAGTATTCTACGGTGGAGTACTGACAACAGGTGAGAACTTTGCTGGGATCAAGCCAATGCTTGAAGCAGCTAGTATCACCGTTCTAGAAACATTATACACACTCAGTGGAAATATGCACAACGCGAATCAACATGCTAATTGCGCTAATGCAATTACAACAGGTGACGATGGTTCGAACGGCCCACGTTCGACATATCTTGGCCAGAACGCCACCGACACAACCGGTGGAATCAGACCTCTGACAGAAGTCATGTTCAATGGTTCAGCACTATCAATCCCATCCGATTGGGGATATAATTCTGAGATGTGGGGACCAGGTTCTACATGGGCGTGTGAATCTTGGAGAGATTCTTCAGGTTCGATGCCGGGAAACCCTGCAACCGCTATAGACCACTCTTGGAATCCAAACGCCACCAAACTGATCCTTCCAGTATCGGACGAGGGTCCATTTGGAGGCTCACCGGCTCTTTATGCCGATGATTACCAAAGTGTTAACGAGGCACACGATGCTTGCTTACAAGCAGGCATAACCCCAGTTCCTGTTGCTGGCACAACTTCTTATGGTCCAAATACCAATACCTACGAAGACACAAGCGTACGTTACCACATGATGAACCTCGCTCATTGCCCTGACATGAATAATATCGGTATACACACACGTACTTGCGATGGTACATCTGTACGTAATACCAGTGCCGGTGGAGAACTATTTTACTATCCCACTGAAGAATTAACTGAATTCCACGGAGATTTCGAAGTCGGTTACATCGCTAATGGATGGACTCAAGTCGGCCCAAGCAGCTACTGGTGGTTCGCCCAAAGTGATCGAATCATTGATGGAAATTACACCGCTCAATCAGGGAACCTCACTCACAACCAACACTCAACTTTGGAATATGCTGGGGCAATGGCATCGGGAACACTATCTTTCAATTACTCAGTATCTAGCGAGGCAAACTACGACTATCTATTGTTCTGTATAGATAACCCAAATTGCTCGAGAAGCTCGTTTACCTCGGCTTGGTCTGGAGAAAGTAACGGCACCTATACAGCAACGGTTTCACCAGGATATCACACATACACCTGGAAGTATGTCAAGGACGGTTCAGTGTCTCATGGAAATGACTCAGCCTGGATTGATAACGTACAGCTTCCAATTGCTTCATACACCGAAGAAATGAACAATATGGTGAGTGCAATAATCAACATAACAACAGGAAGTGGAGCGACCAATACATTCCTCACTGTCTTGAACCCCTACTCAATTCTCTCGAACCCAAGGTCGAGTTGGTCCGTAGGAGATTCAGGACACACTATTGATGAAAGTACAGGTCAATATCAGGAAGATATCGGACCAGATACCGATTGGTACTGGAGAGAAGATGGTGGTGGCTGGGATACTGTTGGCCACCTAGTACTGGTCAATGATACTCAAATCTCCAAAGGTCACGGCTGGGCGTTAAATCCAGATGTCAATGTAGACGAGGACGGTAATATCCACATTGTTTGGATTGATGGTAGAGGTGAATTCCCTTCCAAAGACGGACCAAGTCAACTGCACTACATGCAACTAGATCCAGACAGACAAGGGGAACTAGACGGAGAGCCTAACGGGCTTGTATTGTCAGAAGTATCTACTGTCAAAGATACAGCAGTACTTTCCTCTAATCTTATTTGGGGAGCAAACCCAAGGGTCGATTTCGACCGCGATGATTCAATTCACATTACTTGGTTCGAATCCGGTGCAAAATGGGATGCAGATGTGGTTGAGCTTCGCTGGACTAGAATCCAATCTCCAGTGATGAATGGCTTTGAGGAATTACCATTGAATCGTTATCTTACTCAGGCATATAGTGTTGTTAATACACGAACAATCACGAGTAGTTCAGATAATTTGATGGGAATATTTGGAAGTGAATTCGATGCTAGCGCCCAGCCTATTGTCAAGTTCGCTTGGCCTGAGCGAACAATCGCTTGGACAGCAAATGATTGCACTGATGAAGAATTTTTAGTTAACAAGTGGGATGTTTGTATGTGGAGTGAGGATTTGTACGATATGTCACTAAACCTTGAGCCAACAGAAACAGGTTATGTCACAATTCAACCGGACCAATCGATAGAAGTGGAAATGAATCTTCGTGCAATCCAAATTCCTGGCGAGGTCGATATCGTTACAATTGATGTAGATGGTACACTTGATCTATGGGACATTACCGCTGGATTCGGTGATAATTATCAACCCACGGCCTCGATTGCAGAGGGTACCTCGGAAGAGGTCAACTTACTAATCCGAGCCCCAGATATAAGGCAAGTCAATGAAGACCAGTCCTTTGATGTTGTAGTCAATATACAATCTTCCTCAGATCAGTTTGCAACTGCCGAGCAATTGGTAAGGATTAATCTAGTGAATAACAATGATTGGAATGACGATGATCAAGACGGAATCTTGGATGAATATGATTTGTGCCAGTTCGGTGAGAATGGCTGGGAATCTACTGCAATGACTGATTATGATGGAGATGGCTGTAAAGATGAATCAGAAGATGTCGATGATGATAATGACGGAGTAGAGGATTCTCTAGATGAATGCCCAACCGGTGTAATGAATCCAGATAGAGTCGATGCAGACTTCGATGGTTGTGACGATATTCTGGAAGATACTGATATCGACGGTGACGCGGTTCTAAACCACGAAGACCTATGTCCGGAAGGCGCGCAATACTGGAATACATTCTCAACCGATCACGATGGTGATGGTTGTCGAGACATGGATGAAGATGATAACGACGATAATGATCCTTATCTCGATGTATATGATGACTGCCCAACAGGAGTAATAGGTTGGACAGGAGTAGCCTATGACCACGATTCTGACGGCTGTCAAGATCATGAGGAAGATCTAGACGACGATAATGACGGGGTTCTAGATAGAGAGGATTCCTGTCCATACGGATTGCTAGATTGGACTTCAAATGAGATTAGTGACCAAGATGGAGACGGCTGCAATGATGTCTACGAGGATGCCGATGTCGATGCGGATGGCGTACTTGATATCGAGGATTCTTGTATCTCAGGAAAATCTGGATGGGAATCCACGACTTTGAACGATTGGGACAGAGACGGTTGTCACGATACAGAGGAAGATGATGATGATGATAACGACGGTTTCCTAGACTTCGAAGACTCTTGTATTCGCAGCTCGAGTCCAAACCTAGTTGATGCAGATATGGATGGTTGTGATGACCGTGGAGAAGATACAGATTTGGATAACGATGGAATTGAATCATCGGAGGATAATTGTGAAACAAATCCAAATCCAGGGTGGGTATCGTCGCTTAATTCCGACCGTGATCGAGATGGTTGTGCAGATGCAACCGAAGACCTCGACGATGATGGCGATGGAGTCCTAGACGTCGAGGATGCATGCCCTACCAGCACTCGAATTACAATCGACCATGATAGCGATGGCTGCATGGATGAATACGATCTTGATGATGACAACGATGGAGTGCCGGACACCAGAGATCAGTGTGCCCATGGAGCAATCGCTTGGATTTCCACAAAGGAAACAGATATCGATGGCGACGGCTGTCAAGATTCAATTGAAGATAAATCATTACCTCGAGGAATTGTTCAGACAATCACCGATTCACCAGTCCTGATGGCAGCAATTTCGGGCTTAGCTCTAATTGTACTGTTGGGGGCAGTTCTACAGCGCCGCTCAGAACGCCGTGGTCAAGCCGGAGTTAGAGATAATACACGAGATGTAATGGATTCTATGCGAGACGAGGATGAACTATGGAAGGTGAAGACTGAAGCTATACAGATTCCTAGTAAGGCCGAGGTAGAGGATGACAGCCAGTACCTTAGATTAGTCGAAACCGGTTATTCACCTGAAGTTGCGAGGGCAATCGTAGCCTCAGAGGATGCAGTGAGAAAACAGTCTGAGGAGTGAACTCCTATGACCGAGGGCTTGGATGGCATATCGCCATCCTTTCCCTCGCAACCAGTATTGAGCACCTTGAAAACTCCAAGGGGGGACTGAGGGTTGCGAGGCAACCACATGAGAGCGGTCAGAGTAGAGTGCGCATTCTCTGCTATCGAGCACGACTCTAGAGCCCAAGCAGGCTTGCAGTGCATTTCCTGGGACTTCCGTTCGATGCTTGGTATGGTAGATGGGAACCTGCGAATAATGGTTGAGTGTATTACCATCGATGGCAATTGTCCACGCGATGGGACTTATGTCGATGGGATTCGCGTTGTCCAGATCCTCGAAGAGTGGCAATCTGATATCCTAACTCACCATCTCGTTGTTCTGGAATTTTCATCCGATTTTGTTGGTCATTATTTCCATGATGGAGATTTGGCGATACTTGCAGGGTCAAACTTCACGGCCAATGGCTTGGTGTTACAAATCGCAGGCCGCCATGAATCAATGGTTCGATTCCTGTCGGATGTCCGGACTAAGATTTCCGTTGAGCGTGTAACCTCTGCGAAGGGCTCGGAGGGATTGGTTCAGAAGGGCCCTACTTTGCAACAACACCGAGTTGTACGACTAGCACACGAAAGTGGCTGGTATGAGGCGCCAAAGCGCACCTCAATTCGAGAATTAGCAGACAAGCTCGGCCTTTCCAAGTCAACGGTTGCAGAGCAATTGGTCAAGGCTGAGGGCGAGATAGTTGCGAGTTTCCTAGACTCATCCTTGGGTTCTGAATGAAGCCGCAATAGCGGGTATTCATAGGGGCTAAATAACCCCCAAAAAATGAGATGGTACAATGAGTAAGATTCCCGCTGTCAAACTGCAGCAATTAATGGGTCTAGACGAGTATGAATTGACCTTAGCCATAGATAGGGTAGCGACCGAATTGGGGATATCTTCAAAAGAGGTTCAGGCAGAATTAGATTCGGTAAATCCAGTGTCTTCAACAAACCAAATTCCCGTATCTCCCGCCGTTGAAACACCAAAGCAAAAATCGATTTTCTCACACAATAAATCAGAAACAGGAGACGACTCACCAACATTCGTATCCGATGTGTCAAAATTCAGGGTATCGTATGATCCAAGCCATGAAGGAAAGAAAAGACAGAAGCAAGTCAATCAAGTGATTGTCTGCACTAATTGTTCTGCCCCTCTTGGTATTCCGGATATTCGCCCAATCAAGGTAACCTGTCCCTCGTGTGGCGTTGAGACTACTTACGAGAGTTAGATACCCCAGTACCGATTACTTCCATCGTCATCAGTTTCCGCAGTAACCGAATCAATTGCAGTCTTCAGGAGATAGTAGAAGACAATCGCGATAATTGGGAATAACCAGGTATCTGAGACGTTACCCGCGGTGATGTCGTAATCCTCACCACCCAACTCAGCTAGTGTGACCTCAATAACAGCCTTAGTGATCGAGTAGACTACTGCACCGAACCCTAGCAGAAGCATACTTTGACCGGTGAAAGAACCTTCCTTCCAACGTAGAACACCAAGTGAGAGAACAAAGGAGAAAGCCGCTACTAGAATCCATGTCAATGCTTGGTCGATTGCGATTATCCACACTGCAAAATCTCGATTCACTGCGTCCAAGTCGAAAGAATCAATTCGAGTGAACGTATCCAAAACATAGGCATTCAATTCTGTAGTTTCGCCGTAAAAAACTGAAAAGAAAGTCAATATAGAAAATAGCACCGAAACAATCGATAATCCCCATAACAAAGAGGACCAAATCCCTCCCGTAGCGCTTTCTCTCATATCTATCATCAGTCGCTCCAGTTGGTGTTCCCAACCCAACCCTTTGGCAAGAATCCAGATTCCAATAATCAATGGCATAGCCCCGATTAGAACGGCACCATTTGGCAAAATCAATCCAAGCCCGAAGATAATCAAAAACAAAGCTGCGGGAACTAGTAGACGAGCCCTCCAACGAGGGTCTTCGATAGCCTTGGCGATGTAGTAGTAGGTGCTCTCAATCCCCTTTGATTGTCTAACGATGATTTTCTCAACATGATCGACTCTGACTCTAGAGGTTAGGATAGGTAGCGATGCCTCATCATCTGCTCCATCGGTGACCAATACAGCCGTATCCGGTTGAAATTCCTGAATCACTTCGTCGAGTTGGCTAGCGATTACTCGATCGGATCGAGGGCCTACTCGAACGTCGCCAGTTAGAATCGCAATCTCAATCTCATCATCACCTTCATTCCTTTCATTCAGACGGTCATGATGATGAAGTGCACCTAGAATCGCGTTTGTATCGGATTCTTCGGGGTCAGCAATACCTAGCTTTAGGGCCGCAGTCAAGGTCGCTTTACGTCCGATTACTGGCCCTCTAATTCCAGCTTTAACACCGAGATCATTGTCTCTATCAATAGTGATAACGAGTGTCCGCACCATACTGGAAGCCTCCGTTGCGAAGCGCAATGAGCCCTTCCCCATTATGAAGAATCGGCAGGATTGCTCATTTCAGACATACCTTCGGTGCGTTCATTGATATCTTCGGATTGAGACGAATGACCTTCATTCTGGTATCGTCTTCGTTGCTTGGCTCTGAGATATTTTAGCGGGTGATTCATCCACTCTTGATCACACAAACGGTCCTCTCCCGGATTTACAGGACAGCGAGCACCGGTCTTCAGTGCAGAGCATCCGTGAGGTGTGTATTGGTGTTCGTAGATGTGGCCTACTTGGTATGAAGTGGTCTCGGCATTGTAGTCGGGAGCGTTAGCAAAAAACGAGCAAGTGATTTCTGGTGTGTGCCCCATTGCCCTTGACATAGCGGCCAAAAATACTCTACCTGTGTGATTGACATTGATGCCTTGACTCAGTTCAGCCACTGCAGATTCGAAACAAGGCGGCCAATCATCTCGCACGGCCGCCGTCATAGGCATCTCAGCGCTTACTCGTTCGGATAGCAGGCCAAGGATTCGATCGACCGGATCAGCAAACAGACCTGCAAATGCATCGTCCATTTTATCCATCCTATCGGTACATTCTTCAGTCAAAGATTGGCGAACTCGCTCCTTCAATAGGCGCGCAGTACGTTGTTGACTATTTTCTCCGCTGGCTGGATCCATCTGTACCCAGCCTTCCTTCACCGGTCGGTTGACCAGTCTCCAGTATCCTCCGGTTATTTTCGGACATAGTTCCAAGAAATCCACCATGGGAACATGATAGATGATTTCAGTCGTTCCGGCAACTGGTTCACTACGAATATCAGACAGATAGGTGCGAGCGATAATTTCGAAGTGATTTGCATCCATTCCAAAAAGTTGGTCAGCGCGACTAGATTCACCTTCCACCCAGCGATTTAGCAATCGTTCTTCGAATGAAGCACATACGACTAGCATAGCGTGTAAGAAGGATAGAGCCTCAGTCATACGGCCAACGTCAGAGGATAGATCGACGGTAGTGGTTGAGTCAACTCCCTCCTTGTGCACTACCGATTCGACCAGACGTAAACTTCCACGCCTTCTGATATCTTCTAGCCAAGGCTGTTCAATAAGCCCTTCAACAGAAATTCCATTGTCATTTAGTTGGTTACGAATGAAATTTTGACTCTGTGGCAGGAAGGGGTAGCGCGCTAATACGGACTCATCTTCGATGGCCGGTGGAGTGAGCGGCATTGGCATTGTAAGCCGCAATATATCGAGAGGGTATTTCAAGACTCACCGAATCCTTCCACTGGAGAAGTGTCGGATGCAGACTAAACCCACCGACCTTAATCCAGTCGACGAGCGCTTACTCGAACTACAGAATGAGGTGCGTGAACACTTCGGTTGGGAACTACAAGCAGATGTCGATAGCGCGCTTGCCTTATCCTCTAAAGTGGATGATTCCGAAATTGAATCTTGGTCAAAACCTTGGAGGGCACAAACAGTCGCTTCCTTACATAGGAGATTGGTACTTCGAGATACCAAGGTTGCTATTCTTGGCGCGGCGATAACCACAGAAGAAGTCGAGGAGATACTGGAAAGTAACTGCCTCCTCATCGCCGCAGATGGCTCATGTGGAGTACTGGATACACTTCCTAATTCAGTCTCGGAGCGGGCTTGGTCACGCTTGGTTTGCATTGTTAGTGATGCGGACGGTGGAAATGGTACTGTTGCCGCAGTTAAGCGGGGTGTTCCGATAATATTACATGCTCATGGTGATAATTCTCATTCATGGTCGGAATTGTTAGAATTAGCAGGTTCTCAACGCTCTCCTCCGCCAATTGTACTGACTCATCAAACACCCGAATCGATTGAAGGAATGCACAATCCCGGTGGTTTTACTGACGGCGATCGAGCGGTATGTTTCGCACGAGCATTGGGTGTAGAAAGAGACGATATCTTACTTCTTGGAACTCGAACAGATATAGTAGGAGAGTGGTCAGGAGCGACCGACCCTAAACGCAAATTGGTTAAACTTCAGTGGATGGCTGAGGTTCTACAAAACCTGGGATTCCTAGTCTAAATCTCAGAGGAAGTCGCTCAGTGTCATTACAGTCACAGTATCGTCATTGAACAGAGAGTCTACACTATCCGATAACCAATCGACACGCTGTCTTGTATAAAGGTCAACTCCGTAATTCTCCATAACGTGTTGAGTGATTTTGATATATTTTCTAACAGAACCTTCCGAAACAGTAAGCGCGATTTTACCACCACACAAGGATGAATCATCTACTCCTTTGTCTAATCTATCCGCTCCTAATTTGTCCGCCTTTATACAACGACCTGCCAATGGCATTCTTCTGTAAGACTCACCACATCTAACACAACGGACTTTCTGTCTAGTGAATGCAACAAGATTTCCTCTCAAATCAGGTAAGAAGTGCGATTCAATAACCTGACTTGCAACCTTAGAAACATCAACTGGACGTAATTTTGATCCAAGTTCTAATTGGGCATTCATCTTGTCAACCATAGTCTCCAATGTCTTGTAGGATGAATTAGCAGGCCCCGCATCTAGAGCACCAGAATCATGCGTCCAACCATATCCACGCAAGTCCCCACAAGTTCCGAGACGATGTTCAACAATCTCAATGTGAGATTTCAACTCAGCAGGGTGTGGCTGTCCCTGAGAAGCCTCATAGAATGCTCTGGGGTATTGCCATGAACAGTCTACATTCAATGCCTCTTTGTCAATCTCGGATGGATTTAGCCTAGTGGTCAATACGAGAGGTGCATCCATCCTCCCTCCCCGATTGGCTGGAAGGATTGCTCTTGAGAAGTTCAACAAGCCATCCATCAACATCATGATACTGTCTTCATCACCATCACAATTGCGACGCTTGGCTGCATGGAATAGTGGGTGGGCATAGCCGGCTGATGCATCGGTCCAACCAATAATTCGACACAAAACACCTCCAGAGGTGTGAGGAGCTAGACCAATTGCCAGATGGCCAACTAAATCATCAGCGGAGTTTACTCTGTAGAATGATTCCATTCCATAAAATCTAGTCAGCAACTCATCAACGAAATTACAAGTCGAAGTAAGATGCTCAATTGCTAGAGAGGAAGGGATGAAATCCTGAGGAAATAACTCAAGGATTTGTTCATCTCCGATTAAGGGGTTACCATCGATATCGTGCGAGTATCCTAATTTGCTAAGTATCTCCCAAGAAGTATGGATTTCAGAGGGTCGGAAGTGAGTTACCGGCACATCAATCATATCGTATCTTGCGGTTCCATCTCTAAACACTGAGAGCTCATTTCTTGCTCGTAATATGCCTTTTTCCAGTGGTTCAGGTGTCTGTTCATAGGACATTAGACCCTTTACTGACTTGATCTTTTCAGGCAATCTGTCTAGGCCAAGGGAGCGTCGCTTTACCTCAAGTAATCCTGCTACAGGAATGCTTGTCCTTTGGCCTAATCTTCGAGGAGTTCTATTTCCTCTAATCGGTCGGCGCCGAGTCTTACCTCCACACTCTTCCGGGACAGAGGGATCCAGCCGATTATGGCATCGTAACATTGGGGACTCCATTCCGCATTTTACACAGATTCGAGGACCAGTTTCAACTCGAATTCGGCCGCGCTTTGCGGCTTCGCCAAGCAAGCGCTGCGGGCCACCATGGTCACCAATTGGGAATAAAGAGTGGACTAATGGTTTCATTTTACGCCTACTGGCCTTCTCAGGTCGACCCATTCTGGAACCAATTCGACAAGGTACTGCATCTTCCCATCTCAAATCGGATAATTTCCTGATCAGCCAAAGCGATCTGTCTACCTCATGATCATCTAGAAGATGTTGGGCTGCCATCAATTCCTTCGGGTTCGATGGGCCTGGATCTTCGATTGCTTCTGCCGCTTCGTCACCTTCTTTCTCGGTCTCGGTAATACTCATCCCTCTTTGCCGAGCGGCAGTTTGTGCCCTAATTCGCTCTACTTCACGCTCCGCTTCAATCTCCTCTCTCCGAACTTCTTCCGCTCGTAGGCTATCGGTCGCCGCTCGAATTTTGGCTACCCTATCAGTAACATACGGTGCAGCGGCGGCACGCATTTTGATTTGCGAACCTTCTACCTCTAGTCCAAGCCCTTCCAATAGTGCTTCCCAATTTGATGGAATTACAATATCTCCACGTCGATGGGTATGTTGTATTCCCAGAACCAATAGTGAAGATTTGATTACTCCATGTGTATCGACTTCAGTCCATCTTGGCCAAACCCCTGTTGAAGGTATATCGAGCCCGATGTCCTCATATTTTTGTTCAGGGGACCAGCCTTGAACAACATCAGGAATTCTTAGACCCTTACTCTTGATTTTGGATTTCAACAGCGCCTCGATTAATTTCCCTGTAAAAGATAGTGGTAAGTCCGACCACCATGGATTGAATGGAGGTGGGGGGGCCGTCCCGAATTTGATACAAATGCGCTTAATTTGTTGCCAATCCATCTCAAGATTACGAAGGAAGCGATTCCAATCTCTCTTGCGATGGGAACGGTCCAAAGCGGACTCTCCACCACGGTTAATCGCACCATTGAATGGCAATCCAGGAGGCAAATGTTCTCTACTTACACCAATTAATGATGCGAATTCTTCCACTTTTTGCGGCTGATCGAGATTTTCTGCAAGGTCAGCCGCCCACCAGTCTTTATTGTACGGAGACGGAACAAGATTCTTATTATTCTCAAGGAATTCCCCAAAGCCAACTAACATCTCTCCAGAATCCCAGAGTCTGACAACGTTATCCTTGATACTATTCCATTCTTCCATTGAATCTATTCGATGGAATCCGCCGTCTTCGAGCAATACCATGGGTCCTTCGATGTCGACGGCAGGAGTCACCGCAGCCGCCTTTCCAGGCCGCTCTACTTTCATCTGGGTTCCAACTGCAAGGAATCCTTGCATTGCTTCCATAGAAACGGGATTAATTCCTGCCGCGGCCAATCCGGAAGCCCTACTGCGACCATATCTTATTCGAAAAGCACCAGGCTGGCTGGGTTCACCAAAAACAGGCCGACCAGCGATTACATCTTCCATGAATCGAGAATCAGTTTTGATTACTCTACGCTTGAAAGAGTTCTCCTGCTCCTCAGTTTTTCCTTTTGAGGCAAAGTGAGCGATGAAATCCCACCCAGGGATGTTTAGTCGGTCTGTGTGTTTCTGAACTTTAGGAGCCTTAAGACATAGACCCTCTCCAATTACCAGCAGAACCCCTCCTCTAACTCGGGCTCCATCGATATTACGAACTTCCTTGAATCCAGAACATTCGATATCTTCTGTTGACTCTCCGTTAATCATCACTGGACAGGCCCTTACAATCATCTCAATTTCTTCTGGCGGAGGCTTGTATTGCAATCCCTTTCGATAGAGGCCGAATTCCTCCTTTACCCTCTCAACTTCTGGTGTACTAGGGATATATCGATCCAATCCTAGTTCACGCCTAACCATATCGCCAATCAGTACACCAAGAGCCTGCGCAGTACCTCCTGCGGCCCTAATTGGTCCACAGAACTCGATTGATAGGAACTCCGTCCCATCCTCATTATTGAGAATCTTAACATCGCCGATACCCTCCAGAGGAGCGACTAGAACGGCCTCAGTAAGTACCGCCAATCCTACACGAAGGCCAGTGTCAATCGATCGTCGAACATCGGCCGTTAGTTTATGCATTCTTTTTCCAACTTCGACCGCGATTTGAATCGAAGCAGTCTCACGGTCTACTTTGCTAAGCAATTTACGTAAATCATCCTCAATTCTAATTGGGTCTTCATCTGGAGTTGGTTTGAGGTATTCCTCGAGCAATTTCTCTGTTCTACTTGCCAAGTCCGCAGCACGCGGAATCTCAACAGTATCTGCAAAGTCTAACCCTTTGGAGCGAGCCTCTTCTGCGATTTGGTAAGCCTTCTCTGTATTTTCATCAAGCCAGTCTCTGTATGACTCCAGCTCGCTAGAAAGGCGACCCTCATCGACTACGATTTCTGGACTTTCAGGACCTACCATGTCACATACGCTCCGCTGCTGAACATTCAACGACCGCACGAGACCGTCCAAGAACATTCACTGTCTTCCCACTCTTCTAACCCCTTTCGAGTGCGAACCTTCATCCGATTACCACCAAGCCGAAACGGGAGGGAAGAGACATGTCGACTACGGTTGCTGAAGCAAAACAACGTCTAATCGAGCGTGTTCGTGATTTGGCATATCTACACTCTCCTGACGAATTATTCACTCTTGCCAGTGGCCGACAGAGCCCACATTTCTTTGATATGAAGCCAGTAATGATGGATCCGGAGTGTGCTCATCTCATCGGTGTACTACTCCACGCAGAAATAGCATCAATCGGAGGGGTTGACGCGGTCGGTGGACTCGAATTAGGAGCAGTACCACTCACTGGTATTGCGATTGCAAAGGCAGGAAAGGGATCTGACCTCCGGGGCTTCCTAGTTCGCAAGGAAGCAAAAGGTCGAGGCGGACGAAAAACAGGAAACCCACCTGGGATTGAAGGATCAACCCTACGAGAAGGCGATAGGGTTGTATTATTGGAAGATGTAACTACAACCGGAGGGTCCGCTCTCAAAGCCGCTAATCGACTAATCGATATGGGGTGCGATGTCGCGGCTTGTATTACTATTCTAGATCGAGAGGAAGGTGGTAAAGACGTCTTCCAATCTGCCGGAATTAACTTGCATCCACTCATTCTTCGCTCGGATGTAACGGGTGAGTGAATGTCGGAACATGTAATTGATCCCAGCGAGCCATATCATCCCGAGAAACTTGAGAAAAAAGACTACGTCGGGGCTGCTGCTTATTTTGAATTAGATTTGAGGTCAGGAATAATTCTCAAAGTCGAAGAATTCCCCGAAATGCGTAAACTCTCTTACAAAATTGAAGTTGATTTCGGTCCTATTATTGGTAGGCTTTGGAGCTCGGCCCAGATTACCAATTATTCTCGAGCAGAGTTGGTCGGACGAAGTGTAGTTGGAGCATTGAATCTCGGTGACAAGACATTACCGACGGGTTTTGTCAGTCAATTCCTAGTCTTAGGGGCTCTAGATCCAGATGGTACTGTTAGGCTATTAGAACTTCCAGAAGAAGTCGAGCCCGGCTCGATGGTTGCCTAGGGACA
>CETB01172397.1_pt1 | contig 17239 bp, 14 predicted proteins | sample 356381 | NCBI WGS metagenome assembly CETB01 (sample SAMEA2622545, study PRJEB7988) | marine metagenome | biome: marine biome (ENVO:00000447); feature: deep chlorophyll maximum layer (ENVO:xxxxxxxx); material: "saline water (ENVO:00002010), including plankton (ENVO:xxxxxxxx)" | depth 155 m | reverse complement strand
AACACCTATTGGATTTAGAATAATATCTACGGGAGTCCCATCCTCTAAGTAAGGCATATCTTCTTGAGGAAGAATTTTTGCAACAACACCTTTATTTCCATGTCGTCCAGCCATTTTATCGCCTTCTGAAATTTTTCTAGTTTGGGCTATCCATACCCTTACTTGTTTGTTAACTCCAGGTGATAAATCTTTAACTTCCTTAGAATCAAGTACTTTAACATCTATAACTTTACCTCTTTGTCCATGAGGAACTCTAAGAGATGTATCTTTTACATCTCTAGCTTTTTCTCCAAAAATAGCTCTTAATAATTTTTCTTCAGCACTAAGTTCAGTCTCTCCTTTTGGTGTTATTTTACCTGCAAGGATATCCCCAGGGCCAACTTCTGCTCCAATTCTAACAATACCATTTTCATCAAGATTTTTTAGAGCTTCTTCTCCTATATTTGGGATATCTGCTGTTATTTCTTCTGGCCCCAATTTAGTATCCCTAGCTTCAACTTCAAGTTTTTCTATGTGAATAGAAGTATAAATATCACATTTTACGAGTCTGTCACTAAGTATAATTGCATCTTCAAAATTATATCCATCCCAACTCATAAATGCACATAATATATTCTGACCTAAAGCTAAATTACCAGATTCTGTAGATGAACTATCACACAAAACCTGATTCTTAGTCACAATATCTCCTTTTGAAACAATAGGACGTTGGGAAATTGTAGTACCTTGATTACTTCTAAAATATTTTTTTAATGGATATTTATGTATTTGGTTATTTTTATCAAGTATGGCTATTTCTTCGCCAGTTGAACTTACAACCAAGCCGTCTGTTTTAGATAATTGAACTTGACCGCTATCTCTAGCTACTATTTTTTCCATACCAGTGCCAACTATTGGTGCTTGTGGAGACAATAAAGGTACAGCTTGTCTCTGCATATTTGAACCCATTAATGCACGGTTAGCGTCATCGTGTTCTAAAAATGGAATTAAAGATGTAGAAACACTCACTAGTTGCATAGGAGAAATATCTATAAGATCTACTTCTTCTGGGGGAATTACAACAAATTCTTCTCCCTTCCTTATTTCTACCCCAGAGTTTAAAAACTCTCCATTACTATCAATAGTTGAACTAGCTTGGGCAATATTGTACTCAGTTTCCATATCTGCAGACAGGTATTTAATATCCTCATTATTCATTGAAACATAAGGGAAAACTTGGATATCTTGTTCTGAGAGACCTTTAATTTCATCAATTACTTTTCTAGTAATTTTTTTATTTTTTTCGACTAAAACTTTTTTGCCAACTTTTATTTCTTCACTGACTGTTCTTCCACCTAGTGTATTATCTTTATTACTAATGGTTTTTTTAACCATTCTATATGGTGTTTCAATAAAACCGTGTTCATTTGTTCGTGAAAAGGTAGCTAATGATCCTAGCAATCCAATATTTGGTCCTTCAGGTGTTTCAATTGGACAAATTCTTCCATAGTGAGATGAATGTACGTCTCTTACATCAAATCCTGCTCTTTCTCTAGATAAACCTCCGGGGCCTAAAGCTGACAATCTTCTTTTATGAGTTAATTCTGAAAGCGGGTTAGTTTGGTCCATAAATTGTGATAATTGAGAACCCCCAAAAAATTCTTTAACAGCTGCAACAACTGGTCTAATATTTATTAATGCCTGAGGTGCTGTTTCATTTGGCTCTAAAGCAGTAATCATTCTATCTTTGGCAACTCTTTCCATTCTTAAAAGACCTACTCTCATTTGATTTTGAATCAATTCACCAACAGCTCTTACTCTTCTGTTTCCCAAATGATCAATATCATCAGCACTCTCAACGCTATTATTAATTAAAATTATTTTTTTAATAATTTGAATAAAATCATCTTTATCCAAAGTTTTAATATCTAAATTTTCAGTTTTACCAAGCCTATTATTTAACTTGTATCTACCTACATTTCCAAGATTATATCTCTTGTCATTGAAAAATGTGGTATTGATCAATTCTTCTGCATTAGATTCATTAGGAGGTTCTCCTGGTCTGACTCTTTTATAGTATTCAATAAGCGATTCTTTTTTAGTTTTAACATCATCACTATCATTATCAATCGTGGATTTTATAAATCCCTCAATAGGTGAATCAACATCTGCAAACATATTTAGTATTTCATTATCTTCAAATCCTAAAGCTCTTAAAAAGATGCTAACTGGAATTCTTCTTTTACGGTCAATTTTAACTGATATGATATTCTTACTACTTGTTTCAAATTCAACCCAAGAACCTCTGGAGGGAATTAATTTTGCATTCGCAAGAGGTCTGCCAGATATTGGTTCATGATTAACGCTAAAGTAAACACCTGGAGATCTTACCAATTGGCTTACAACAACTCTTTCAGCGCCATTTATAATAAATGTCCCATTAGAAGTCATAACAGGTAATTTCCCAACGAAAATTTCTTGTTCTTTGTATTCTCCTGCGTCTTCGTTCTCTGGATCCTTAATTTTGAGAAGAGCTGTAAACCATAATGCAGCATCATAAGTTATTTCACGTTTCCTGCATTCTTCTTCAGAATTTTCTGGTTCCTTAAATGTATGATTTATAAAAGAAAGCTCAAATCTTGAATCTTCTATAGGAGAGATATCATCTAATAATTCTTTTATACCTTCCTGTTTAAACCAATCGAAAGAATCAAGTTGAACTTGTATTAAATTTGGAATTATATTTTCTTCTGTAAAATTATATTGACCATTAGTTTTTAAACTCATTAAAATACCTCTCAGGTTTACAAAAATTTAATATATAATTGATGAGCTGCAATATTTTCTTGCAGTACTTAGTTGTACTCTGCAACTAGAAGCAAAGCACATAAGACATTTTTTTGAAATTTGAAGTTTAGACAATGAATTATCCATCTACCAAACAAATACATTACATAATTCTTAATTCACTGTCAACATATTTGTAACCTTTTGTTTATTTATTTTCCAAAAAAATTAAACATCAATAATATAGCTTATATTTTTTCTTGATGTTAGAATCGTTTTCTCAACAAAATTAAAAAATAAATTTATGAGTGTTAAAAATAAAAAAATAACAGTTAATAGCCCTGCGACAATTGCAAATTTAGGACCGGGATTTGATTCTATTGGCGCATCTGTGGATATATGGAATAACTTTGAATTCATATTTGACACTGATACAACTTCTATACAAATTGAAGGGGAAGGTAAGTCTGTATTACCAAATGATAATACAAATTTAGTTTACAAGTCTTTTTCTTTGCTTTTCGATCATTTAAATATCAATATTCCAAATATAAATTTGAAAGTAAATAACTCTATAAAATTAGAAAGGGGATTAGGAAGCAGCTCTTCTGCAATCTCAGCGGGAATAATAGCAGCGAATTACTATCTTAAAAACAAATTCTCAAAACTAGAATTAATCAAAATATCTCAGAAATTAGAACCTCATCTTGATAACATATCTCCTTGCATAATGGGTGGAATTCAGCTTTGTATTAAATATAACAATGATATTTTATTATCTAATTTAGAATTTGATAATGATCTGAAAATAATACTGGTCATACCCTCTAGTACTACAAACACTCAAGAATCAAGATCTTTGCTTCCTGATTCAATTAGCATAGAAGATTTCGTACACAACATGAGTAGATTTGGTCTACTTATTAAAAACCTGAAATCACCGATACCAGAAGAATCAAGAGAGGCATTTAAAGACGTTTTTCATCAAAATCACAGGATTCTTAAATATCCCAAATTGAAACATTTACTAAATCGGATTAATGACGTTGGAGCATTAGGGTCATTTGTTTGCGGATCTGGCCCAACAATAGGCGCAATAACAAATACAGAACCTATGACAATATTTTATGAAATTGCAGATTATTGCGATAAACAATCTATAGATTGTGATTTTTTAATAACTAAAATTACTAAAAAAGGTTCATATATTAAAGAGTAACAATGGATTTAATTATCAGAAAATATGGCGGAACTTCTGTAGGTTCAATAGAAAAAATTAAAGAAATAGCACAAAAAACCAAAAATGACATCAATAATAAGAAAAAAATTCTTATTGTAGTATCTGCTATGGGTAATTCAACGGATGATTTGCTTCAAAAAGCAAATCAAATATCGAAATCTCCTAATCAAAGGGAGTTAGACTTATTAATGTCTTCAGGTGAAATAATATCAAGCACATTATTATCAATGGCTCTTCAAGAAATTGGGATACAATCTAAATCACTTACTGGATTTCAAGCAGGCATAGATACTAACTCAACATATGGCCAAGCTGAAATCCAATCAATAAATAACGATCGAATAATAAAAGAAATGAATGATGGTAAAACTTTAGTTATTGCAGGATTCCAAGGATTTAATGAAAATCTTGAAATCACAACACTTGGCAGAGGTGGCTCAGATACAACTGCTGTCGCAATTGCAGCAAGTCTTCAAGCTTCAGTATGTGAAATATATACAGATGTTAAAGGTATTTATACCGCAGATCCAAGAATTGTTAAAAATGCAAAAAAATTAGACTTTTTAGCCTATGAAGATATGCTTGAACTAGCAAATTTTGGAGCAAAAATGCACCCAAGATCTATAGAACTTGGAATGCATTACAACATACCTCTGATAATAAAATCTTCAACCAATCATGAAGATGGAACTGTGGTATGCAATTCAAAAGATATTAAAAATCTTGTTAATAAAGGGATAATTATGAATAATATAACTGAAAACAGAAATAGAGTATCAGGAGTAACTTCAGAAGGAAATATTTCAAAAATAACTCTTAAAAATATTCCTGACAAACCTGGAATAGCTGCAAAAGTTTTTGCACCCTTGAGCATTGAGGGAATTAATGTGGATGTCATAGTTCAAAATATAAGTAATAAAAATAAAACTGACTTAACTTTTACCATTGATGACAAAGACTTCAACAAAACTATAAAGACTCTTGAAAAAGAATCTTCAAAAATAAAATATGAATCAATCATTTCTGGAAAAGATTATGGAAAAATAAGCATTATTGGGTCAGGTATTCAAAATGCTCCAGGATATGCAGCTAAATTTTTTGACACTTTATCTAAAATCAATGTAAATATAGAAATGATTACAACTTCTGACATAAGAATCACTTGTCTAATAAAAAACGATGATTTGGATAAAGCGTTAATAAAAGTTCATGAAGTTTTTGGGTTAGATAGGTAATTTTTAATTAAATACACTTAAAAACTATTGCAAATCCACATAATTACCACATAGAATCTGATCGGTTATTTATAAAGACTACATATTTAAATGGAATTAAAAACAAGAAACGATTTAACATTTTTAAAAAAATCTGCAATTAAAGAAGCCTCAAATCAAAATTGGGAAAGAGCTAAACAAATTAATTTGGTAATACTTAATCAACAAAAAAATAATATAGAGTCATTAAATAGACTTGGCATAGCATACACGAAATTATCACAAAAACAAAATGCAATAAAATGTTTTGAAAAAGTGATTCACATATCACCTAACAACAGAATTGCTCAAAAAAACCTGGCTGCACTTAATTCCGCAAAAAACAAAAAAATATCAAATACTGTAGATAAAAGATTACTTGTTAATGATAGCAGTAAATCTATAAATCTAAATTTTGAACATAAATTAGCAACTACCACACTAAATCCCGGTGAAAATCTTGAAATCAAAATAAAATCTGATTCAATCCAAATATATAAGAACAAAAAATTACTAAGTGAAATCACAAATAATATAGCAAAAAGAATTTCTAAGCTTACAAAAATGGGTAATCAGTACTCTTGTACAGTAATTGGTACTGACGGAGACACTATAAACGTTAATATAAAAGAAATTCACAAATCTGAATCCACAGTTGATATAATATCATTCCCAGAATATATTAAGCCTCATTCAGAAAAATTATCTCTAAATACTAATTCTATCTTCACTCTGCAGACTGAAGATGAAGACACTGAAAAATAATGGCTAATTTAAACAAGTATCACTCATTTTAGTATCTAAGTTAGATAGTGTAATTTTTGTAATTTTATTAGTGGAATATGAATACTAAGGCATGGAAACAATATCAAGCATAAATAAAGATATAGTATTTAAAAGATATATCGCCAACCCGCTAGAAAATAATATTTGGCTAATTTATTCACAAATCACACAAGAAGCATTAATTATTGACACACCTCCCGACTTTGAAATTATTGACCAAGTTTTAAAACAAAACAGTTCTTTAAACATTAAAAATATTTTCATTACACATAATCATTATGACCATATAGATGGACTAGAATATATTTATACCAAATTAAGTTTGAATGAAAATGTAAAAATATGGATAAGTCAAAAAGATCAAAACAAACTACCAGCACAATTTCAAAATGATAATATTCTGTATAACTATGAAAATTATAATAATTTTAAAATTAATGAAACCAAAATAAAATTCATTCATACTCCTGGGCACACTTACGGATCCACATGCATATTAATCGATGAGCACATATATACTGGAGATACATTATTCCCTGGAGGACCAGGCAGAACAACCTCTAATGAAAATTTCCAAACAATTTTAAATAGCATAAAAACAAAACTTTTGATTTTACCAGATAATACTATTGTTCACCCTGGACATGGTAAAGATACAAATATCAAACAATCAATAAACGAGTATAATACTTTCATTAAGCAAAACAAAGATTTAAAAAAATTAAGTGGAAATATAAGCTGGGTATAAAGCTATGACAAATAGATTAGATAAAATATTAACAAAATCAAACAGTATCTTGACTTTATATTTAACATCAGGTTATCCAAACAAAAAAATATCAAATGATATTGCAGAGATTTTATTTAAATCAAACATCGACATCTTAGAAATAGGAATACCATTTAGTGATCCTATAGCTGACGGTCAAACAATACAAAACACATCCTATCAGGCAATACAAGCTATTGATGAACCAATAATTGAATACACTTTTAATACAATTAAAAATTTACGACAAAAAAATAAACACAAGCCCATCATTATAATGAGCTATTTAAATTTGATATACCAATATGGAATAACCAATTTTTCTAAAAAAGCAAAATCTAATGGTGTTGATGCTTTGGTTATACCTGACTTGCCATTTGAAGAATCAGAAAAGATAAAAACAATCCTCGATAATCAAAATATACATCTAATCTACATGGTTACGCCAACAAGCTCAAAAAATACAATTGAAAAAATTAGTAAAAATGCATCTGGATTCATTTACTATGTAAGCTCCACCGGTGTTACTGGATCAAGAGAAAATTTGTCCGAAAAAAACTTTCAAAATATAAAAATCATAAAAAACATATCGAAGATTCCTATATTAATTGGATTTGGTATATCTTCAAAAAAACATGTAAAACAAATAAAACCTTGGGCAAATGGAGTTATAGTTGCAAGCGAACTAATCAATAGAATTAATTCTATGCTAAAAAATAAAGAGTATAATAAAGAAAAAATAAGTAAATTAATTAATGAGTTCGTCCAAGAATTAAAAGATTAAGATGATACAATTTTTAAAAAATATTTTCAATAATATATTTAAAGCTTTCAATAGAGAAACAATTATTTCCGTAAGAGGGGCCACTACAGTTACAAATGATTCCATTAAAGAAATCGAAAACAAAACAAAAAGTTTATTAACTGAAATACTATATTCAAATAATATAAAAAATGAAGATATACTTTTTGTAATATTTTCTTCTACCTCAGATTTAATATCTCATTATCCAGCCACAGTAGCAAGAACACAACTTGGCCTTAGGGAAACAGCTCTTTTTAGCACAATAGAGCCCAATATCGATGGAGCTTTAGATAAATGTATAAGAATTTTATTGGTGTTCAAAACACAATCAAATTTAAAAATACCAAAATATATTTATCAAGAAGGTGCAAAGAACTTAAGAAATGATTAGTAAAAAATCTTAAACTACCCTTAAAAAGTATATTAATAATATCCTCAAATATAATACAATAATCCCTGTTGCAACAATAGAAATCATATTTATGAATTTTTATTCAATAATTAAAAATCAAAATACAATGCTACAATGAATACCTATAATGAAAATATACATAACATTAATTTAGAGTATATAACTCCTTTATATACACCTGAAAAATTCATGAACATGGTTCCTGTAAAACCTGAACATATTCATACAGTTTTTCAATCTCGACAAGAAATAAGCAATATCATTGATTCAAAATCGAGTAAATTTCTAATTCTAGTTGGGCCATGCTCAATACATGATGTTCAGGCTTGCCTTGAGTATGCAAATAAACTTAAAAATTTATCGAACAAAGTAGAAGATAAAATAATGATTGTCATGAGGACTTATTTTGAAAAACCAAGAACTACAACTGGATGGAAAGGGTTTATAAATGATCCAAATTTGAATGACTCATTTGATGTTCATCAAGGATTAGAAAAAGCACGAGGTTTTTTAAATCAAATATTGCACATTGGACTTCCCACCGCCACTGAGTTTTTAGACCCCTTCATGCCCCAATACTACGGCGATTTAATATCTTGGGGAGCAATAGGGGCTAGAACTGTAGAAAGTCAAACTCATCGACAATTATCTAGCGGATTGAGCATGCCTATAGGATTTAAAAATGGCACAGGTGGTTCAGTTCAAATAGCAATTGACGCAATAATAGCAGCCAAAAATCAACATGTTTTTTTAGGAATAAATGAAAAAGGGCAAACATCAGTTGTAAAAACTAGTGGTAATCAATACGGACATCTAATATTAAGAGGTGGTAAATCAGGAACGAATTACGATGCAAAATCTGTCCAATCAGCAGTAGATAATTTAAATAATAATAATCTAGAGCCAAAATTAGTAATTGACTGCTCGCATGGTAATTCAGGGAAAGATCATAGAAATCAATCAAAAGTATTCAAATCAATTATTGATCAAAAATCAAATGGTCAAAATGCAATCTTTGGTGCTATGCTTGAAAGTCATATTAATCCAGGAAGCCAAAGCATACCTTCAAACCCTAAAGAACTTAAATATGGCGTTTCTATTACTGATGAATGCATTGGATGGGATGAGACTGAAGAATTGATAAATTGGGCCTACACAAAACTGTAAATAATATGAAATCAATTCATTACATCAAAAATGTAGATGATTTAAGAAGGATATCAAATAATAAAAACCATGTTATAACAATCGGAGTTTTTGATGGAGTTCACAAAGGTCATCAATCACTTATTGATAATTTAAAAAATTCTCTTTTAGAAGATAATTACAATTCAACATTAGTTACTTTTCAAAATTCACCTTATCACTTTATAAAAAAAATAAACGATAATAATTTTTATATTTCCACAACAGAAGAAAAAATAGAAATCTTAAATCGATTTAAATTAGACCAAATTATTATCATTGAATTTAATGAAAACATTAATCAAACTTCTGCAAAAGAATTTCTTAGAATTCTAACCTCAAATTTAAAGATGAAAAAATTATTTGTTGGACCAGATTTTGCATTTGGAAAAAACAGAGAAGGAAATATTAAATATTTAACTAAAAATCAAAAATCCTATCAATACGAACTTAAAGTAGTTGATGCATTTAAACAGCGCAAACAAATTATAACTAGCACAAGAATCAAAAAATTGATATCCGGAGGAGACATTCAATTAGCAAATTCTTATTTAGGAAGACCTTATAACTTGTCAGGGCATGTAATAAAAGGAGAAGGTAGAGGGAAAAATCTTAATATGCCAACCGCAAATATTAATTATAATTTAAAAAAAATATTACCTATCGACGGAATATATGCTTCTAAAGTAATAATCAATAAAAAAGAATATATAGGTGCTCTTAGTATAGGTAATAACCCTACTTTTGGTAACAATAACAATAAATCAGTAGAAGTACACTTAATCGATTTTAAAGATGATATATACGACGAATTTATTAATATTAAAATTTACAAACATATCAGAGATCAAATAAAATACAATGACATCGCTACTCTTATGATTCAAATGCAAAAAGATTTAATTAATATAAAAGAATATTTTAAAAATGAGAAAAATAATAAGTAACATAATTAATAGAGGCGTAGAAGAAATAATCCCAAAAGAAGAATTTCTCAAGAGTTTAGACTCAAACAATAATTTACGACTGAAAATGGGGTTTGACCCAAGCGCCCCTGATATACATTTAGGACATTCTGTTGGGCTCAGAAAACTTAGACAACTTCAAGATTTGGGTCATACTGTTGTTTTAATTGTTGCTGATTGGACCGCTCAAATTGGAGATCCCAGTGGAAAATCAGACACAAGACCTATGCTTACTTATGATGAAGTAAAATATAATGCAGAAACTTACCTCAAACAATTTTTCAAAATTGTAGACAAATCAAAAACAGAAATAAGATGGCAATCGGAATGGTATGGCAAATTTAAATTAGAAAATATAATTAACTTAACAAGTAAATTTACTGTAGCCCAATTTCTAGCAAGAGATGATTTTGCAAAAAGATTCAAATCAAATAACCCCATAACTATAACAGAATTTTTATATCCCATTCTTCAGGCTTACGATTCGGTGGTAATAAAATCTGATGTAGAATTCGGAGGCACTGATCAAAAATTCAATCTGCTTGTTGGCAGAGATTTGCAACAAAAAGAAAACCAAAAACCCCAACAATGTTTCTTAGTACAAATCATTCCAGGCACTGATGGAAAAAAGAAAATGAGTAAAAGTTTAAACAATTATATTGGCATTACAGAAAAACCCGAAGAAATATACGGTAAACTAATGTCTATTCCAGACGAATTAATTAAGCTTTACATGCTTTGTCTTACAGATATTGAAAATGATTTAATAAATGAATTTGAGAATAGCCTGGGTAACTCTAATTCGAATCCTATGGAATACAAAAAAATATTAGCACATGATATTGTTTCTCAATACCACAGCACTCAAAAAGCCGATAAAGCAGCTGAATATTTTAGACAAGCAGTACAAGAAAAAAATGTTACTTTTGAGCAAGTGAAATTTGAAATAAATAATATTCAACCCGATGAAAAGTTAAGTAAATTATTAATTAGCAAAAATTTTGTTTCGAGTAATTCAGAATTCAAAAGATTACTCAAACAAAATGGTGTAAAATTAAATGGTAATTTGATTACAGAAGATATTTTAATATCTAAAATCAAAAATAAAGATAAATTAAGTATCGGAAAGCGAAAAAATATTCAAATAATAATTTAACATATGCAAAAATACCTTTCGGACAAAAACGAAACAAATCTGCGACTTCCTGGACCTGTTCCTGTACCATTTGACATTTTAAATGAACAAACAAAACCTTTAATAAATCATAGAGGTAATGAATTTTCTTACTTGCTAAAAAATTGCACAGATAAATTAAAGCAAATTTTTGCTACTGACAATGATCTTTATATAACTACTAGCTCCGGAACTGGTGTGATGGAAGCTTCCATCTCAAACTTTTTATCCGAAGGTGATGAAATTATTGTAGCTTCAGTTGGGTGGTTTGGTGATAGATTTACTGAAATCGCCCAGGCTTATAATGTAAAAGTAATAAATTTATCCTTTTCTCATGGTAGCAATATTAATTGTATAGATCTAGAAGAATGTATTAAAAAAAATCCCAAAGCAAAAGCTGTATATGTTACTCACAATGAAACCTCAACTGGCGTTCAAAACAATCTTTCTGATATATCTAAAATAGTTACCAAATATTCTTTATTATTTGTGGTAGATGGTATAAGCAGTGTTGCTTCGGTACCATGTGAAACCGATAAATTAAAAATAGATGTACTAATCTCTGCATCACAAAAAGGTTGGGTTACACCACCAGGTCTGGCTTTTATATCTGTAAGTAAAAAAGCTTGGAATTATCATAAAGTTTCTTCATTACCTAAATATTACTTTGATATTTCTCAGTATAAAAATTATTTTAAAAAAGGCCAGCCTCCTTTCACTCCAGCTATTGGAGTTATGTACTCACTTGATAAAGCTTTGGATTTACTAATAGAAGAAACAATGCCCAAAGTTTATGAAAGACATAAGAAGGTTGCGTATAAAATTAGGACTAAACTAATTGAAATCGGATTTGAATTATTTCCTGATGATGAAAATCACGCATCAGACACATTAACTTCAGTCAAGATACCTAAAGAGACAAGTACAAAACAAATAATAGAAAAATTAGAAAACAAATATAATGTAATCATTTCAGCAGGACAAGGTAATCTGAGTGATAAAATCTTAAGAATCGGACATCTTGGATTAGTTTCTGATGCTGAAATTGATTGGTTAATTGAATCTTTAATTAAATCAATGGAAAAAGAAAATGAATAATCTTAAAACTACACAACTACATTCAATACATGTTGAGTCAGGAGCAAAAATGGTCCCATTTGCAGGATGGGAGATGCCTATTCAATATTCGTCAATTATTCAAGAATGTAATGCGGTGAGAAATAAAGCTGGAATTTTTGACGTTTCACACATGGGAAGATTTGAAATATTTGGAAAAGATGCTTCTTTGGCATTAGATAAAATACTTAGCGTAGACCCAAATACTATCAAAAACTTTCAAGCTAAATATAATTTGATTTGCAATAAAGAAGGCGGAATCATTGATGATTGTATTGTTTACAAAATTAACGAAACTAAATTCTTACTAATCCCAAATGCTGCTAACGCTGATACCGTACTAAAATGGATTCAAGACAACACGCAAAAACTAAACTTTAAAATTAACATTATAACTTCAGAAACTTCAATGATAGCATTGCAAGGACCGCATGCAACAAATATTTTAAATATGACAATTCCTAATCTTTCCGAAATTAAAAGATTTCGTTTCCTCGAACATGATTTTAATTCATCAAAAATGTTGATTACTAGAACAGGATATACTGGAGAAGATGGGTATGAAATCATAGTTGACAATAACTTATCTGAGGAATTATGGAAGTCTTTTAGAAAAAATGGAGCAGACGAAATAGGATTAGGAGCAAGGGACGTTTTAAGATTAGAAGCATCTCTGCCTTTACATGGGAATGAAATTACTGAAAATACAAATCCTTTCGCAGCAAAACTTGGTATGTTTGTAAAATTAGATAGAGAAAACTATTTGATTAATTCAAAGCTAACTTCTTTGAAATCTACTGATCAAGAAAAAGTATTAGTTGGATTTGAAATTCAAGGCAGAAATATTGCTAGATCTCATAATAGTGTATTAGATTCCGAAAATAATATCATTGGAGAAGTAACAAGTGGTTCTTTTTCACCCACTTTAAATAACAGCATTGGCTTAGCTTATGTTAAAAACAGTTTTACAGACCTTAATTCTGAAGTTAAAATAAATATAAGATCAAAAAATATAACTGCTAAAATAATAAAAACACCATTCTATAAAAGGAGTTAAAATGTATCCTGAAAATTTAAAATATTCGGAAGAACACGAATGGTTGCTAGAGGATAACGGAATCGCAACTATAGGTATAACAGACTTTGCTGTTGATAGTCTTGGAGATATAGTTTTCATCGAACTCCCTGACAAAGGCTCTCAAATTAAACAGTTCACAACATTCGGAGAAGTAGAATCTGTAAAAGCAGCTTCAGAGATTTATACTCCAATAAGTGGAGAGATAATCGAAGTCAATGAAAAACTAGAAACTGAGCCTGAACTTTTAAACAATTCACCATATGAAGAAGGATGGTTGATAAAAGTTAAAATTTCAGATCTATCTGAAATTGAAAAACTTATGAATTCTAAAGATTATGAAAACTTTGTAAATAACGGAAACTAAAAATAAAATGAATAAAAATTACCAATCAACATACACACCAAATACCCCTGAAATAAAAAAAGAAATGCTTAAAGAAATTGGCGTATCTTCTTATGAAGAATTGTTCGTAGATATACCCGAAAAATATAGATTCCCTACACTGGATCTCCCTTCACCTACATCTGAATTCGACTTGAAAAATGAAATGAGTAAACTATCAAATAAAAATTCAACTCCTGGAGAATTTAGTTCTTTTATAGGTGCAGGTGCTTATAGGCACTTTATTCCAAGTGTTGTGAGGCAAATCACTTCAAGAAGTGAATTCATGACTTCTTATACTCCGTACCAACCAGAAGTATCACAGGGTACATTACAGGCACACTTTGAGTTTCAAAGTATGGTTTGTGAGCTTACTGGAATGGAAGCTGCTAACGCAGGAATGTATGATGGTGCCACTAGTGCTGCAGAAGCCGCTTTAATGGCATGTAGAATAAATAAAAATCTAACAATAAACATTGTAGACGGAGTTTCTCCATTATATACGGATGTTATCAAAACTTTAACACAAGCATCTGGAATTGAAATAATCCAAAACGATTTGAATTCAGTGCTAAAAGAATCCCATGAACCTCCTGCTTGTTATGTAATTCAACAACCAAATTTTTCAGGTGAAATAGAAGATTTTTCTAAATTATCTGAAATTTCAAAATTAAACAATGCTCTATTGATTGTGATAACAGAGCCTATGTTTCTAAGTATGTATAAAACACCAAATCATTATGGTGCTGATATTGTTGTTGCAGAAGGTCAACCATTTGGAGTTTCTCTTGCGTACGGAGGTCCATACGCTGGATTGTTTGCATGTAAAAAACAATACTTAAGACAGCTACCTGGACGAATAGTGGGCGAAACTGTGGATACTGATAATGAAAAAGGATATGTTTTAACACTTCAAACTCGGGAGCAACATATAAAAAGAGACAGAGCTACTTCAAATATTTGTACATCTGTAGGCTTAATAGCATTAATGGCTACAGTATATATGGCATTGCAAGGTAAAGTAGGATTAAAGTATTTATCTGAACTTTGCTATCACAAAGCACATTATGCTGCAGATAAACTGTCTAAACTAAACGGCTTCGAAGTTGTTAATAATAATTTTTTCAAGGAATTCACTTTAAAATGCCCTTCTTCAGTTAAGGATATAAATTCCTATCTACATGAAAACAAAGTTATTGGAGGCTATGATTTGTCATCTGAATCCGATAACCATATGTTATTATCATTTACTGAAATGAATTCTAAAGATGAAATTGATAACTTTATAAATTTACTATCAAAAATAAATTAAAGAAAACTAATTATGAATAAAATATCTAAAAGAAAACTATTATTTGACCAAAGTATTACTGGGAAAGTGGGAACAACTATGCCTTCAATGGATATTCCTGCACAAAAATTGCCTGATTCTTCTCAACTAAGAGAAGAACTTACAATGCCAGAGGTATCTGAAAATGAAATTGTGCGATATTTTTCTTCAATAAGCCAAATGAATTTCTCAATAGATCATAATTTTTATCCATTGGGAAGTTGCACAATGAAATATAATCCTAAACTCAATGACGATATTGCTGCACTACCAGGATTTAATGATATACATCCTCTTCAAGATACTAGTACAACTCAAGGTGCATTAGAACTAATGCATCATTTACAAATCCTTCTAGCAGAAATCACAGGTATGGCTGGTACTTCCTTAGCCCCTATGGCAGGTGCTGAAGCTGAATTAGCAGGAATGCTAATGATTCGTGCTTACCACCGAAACAGAGAAGACTTCCAAAGAAAAAAAGTAATTATTCCTGATAGTGCTCACGGTACCAATCCTGCTTCAGCTGTAATGGCAGGATTTGAGGTTGTAAGTATCCCAACAGACAAAAATGGGAATACTGACTTAGATGCTCTAAGAAGCGTGGTAGATGACACAACAGCCGGATTAATGCTTACCCAACCTAGCACAATTGGATTATTTGACACAAATATTGTTGAGATAGTAAATATAATTAATGAAAATGGCGGACTTATATATGGTGATGGTGCAAATTTAAATGCTATCCTTGGAAAAGTTAAGCCTGGTGAAATAGGATTTGATGTCATACATTCAAACTTACATAAAACATTTACTCAACCACATGGAGGCGGAGGCCCTGGCGCAGGTGCAGTAATGGTGAGTCAAAGACTAGTTGAATTTTTACCAGATCCTGTTGTTACAAAAATCAAAGATAATTTTGATTTAACCAAACCTTCAAAATCAATAGGTAAAATGGGGGCATTTCATGGAAATTTTGGTGCGTTAGTAAGAGCATATGCTTATATTAGAACTTTAGGAAAAGAAGGAATAAATAGTATTAGTGAAGATGCTGTAATAAATGCAAATTACCTTAGAACAAAGTTAGAAAATACCTTAGATCTTCCTTACAATAGAATTTGCAGTCATGAAGTGGTTTTTTCAGCTAAAACAATAAAAGAAAAATATGGTGTAAACGCATTGGACATATCCAAAAGATTAATCGATTACAATATTCACCCTCCTACAATGTATTTCCCATTAATCGTTGATGAAGCATTACTAGTTGAGCCAACTGAAACTGAATCAAAAGAAACTCTTGATGATTTTATATATGTGATTAAACAAATTGTAGATGAAGCTAAAACAGATCCTGAACTGTTACACAATGCTCCACATAATACTCCTAACAAAAGACTTAATGAAGCTTTAGCCGCAAGAAATCCAAAACTCAGCTGGAGAGACACACAACTATCTAGTTAATCAAAATATCCATTGAATTTATTTTATTTACCAATTGATTTTGATTTATGTTATCTTTTCCCTTAGAAACAGCTAAAACTAAATAATTTCCAAAAATTTCTTCGTCTACCAAATCTTGCATAAATCTCATAGTTTTTGATTTATCTGCTATAGTTCGATTTGAATCATAATATGCTTTTGCATATCCTTTGATACCTAACTGATTCAGAAAGTCTGATTGTGATCCAAGATAAACACTTTCAAAACCTGCATTTTTATAAAAAATATTTAACAAATCAAAATTCACAAAACAACTTATATCAGACTTTTCACTAGGATATAAATTACGAATTATTTTATTATTACTAATAACTCTGGAATCAGTATTCAAACTAGCATTGGCATTTAATTGATCTGAAGTATATCCATAATCAAAAGAAAGAACGACACCTAAATCCAATCCGGCCCATATTTGATTAATCAAATTTTCATGCAAGTCTGAATATGTATATACTTTATTATTTATTGAGTAATTTGAAGA